>OJJY01000749.1_pt1 | contig 10740 bp, 6 predicted proteins | sample 1596421 | NCBI WGS metagenome assembly OJJY01 (sample SAMEA4350151, study PRJEB24818) | metagenome | biome: human; feature: gut; material: faeces | place: Denmark | collected 2013-09 | reverse complement strand
GCGGGTCCTCCGCCCCCGCAGTGCCCACCGGTAAGGAAGCCGAACTGGTGACAGCCATCAACAAGGTCTGGAAGGAAAAGTTTGTTGCAGGTCAGGTTGACCATGAGCAGCTGACCCTCAATCAGGATGCGGTGGATGCCATAAGGTGCTACGGACATGTTTTTGAAGAGGTCAACGAGACACCGCATAAGCTGACATCCAGTGACTTTGGGATTGTTTTAAGGGAAAGCGGTGGGCTTGCGGAGAAACTGAAAAAGTATGGCGGCGAGGACAGTTTGGCAGGAGCTGCCGGCATCTCCGAACCGTCTACCGAGAAGGTGGTGGCTCTGGAAGATGAGTATTCTTGCGAGGATACTGCCGTTCGGGTTTTTGTAGATAAACTGCTGAACAATTCTAATAGCGCCAAGGCAGAGTTCATCAGCATCTACTGCCCGGTGGTTCAGGGCAAGACCTACATGACCGCTGTTGTGTTCTGGAACAAAACGGCATAAGATAACAAGACATCCCCCTGTTTGCCCCGGGCACACTCCCCCTGTGTCCGGGGCTTTATAGAAAGGAGCACCCCCATGAAACACAAATGTTTTGCTACTGTGGTTCTGGCGGCGGCTCTCTGGCTGACCGGCTGCGGCGGCGCAGCAGCCCCCGCAGCCCCCGCAGGCTCCGGCGCAGCTTCCCAAAGCGCCGCAGCCGCAGCGGTGCAGACGGCCCAGAAGGACCGCATCACCGACCAGTACACGCTGGAAAAGAACGTTTCGGGCGTGTGGGAGGAGGACACGGGGCAGTACATTTCCGTCCATGTGTCCGTCCATGTGCCGCAGCTGGAATGCGACAGCCCGGATGCCGCCTCCATCAACGATGAACTGAACGACATCTATGCGGCACATTTCCGGGAATATGAGGCCTACGAGGAGGCCGGACAGCCGGGCAGTGAGTACCCGCAGATCGGTGTGAACTGGGATGCCTACTGGTACGGCGACTGCGTCAGTCTGGTGATGCGCGACCGCTATGGCGGCACCGCCCCGTGGTTTTACAACGGCTGGTGCTTCGATTTTGCCACCGGCCAGCAGATCACCACAGCCGAGATGCTGCAGCGGATGGGTCTGGACCCGGACACCGTGCAGCAGCAGATGCAGCGGCAGGCCATGCAGACCTTTGACCGGGAGATGGCGCAGGGCGCATATTACGAGAGTTGGCGTCTCGACGGAGAACTGTCGCAAATGCGGATGGACACGCTGGAATACAATGAACTGGAAAACCTTTGCCTGCTTTTGCCGGAGCAAAATCAGCTGGTGCTCCGGGGCAGATACAGCTCCGCGTCCGAAGCGGGATGGCAGCAGCTGGATATGGAGATCCCGCTGCAGACCGCTGCCCAGCCGCAAGCGCAGCCGGTGCTGACTGACATCTTCGACGGCGTGCAGGTGCAGCTGAAGGGAACGCAGGCCACCATCACCGTGAGCCCTGCACCCAAGACCGCCACCTGGGACACCGGGCTCAACCTCCGGCTGGAGCAGGCGCGCACCTACCCGATCCTTGGCTCTTACAATGAATATGTGGACGTGTGCATCGGTCAGCAGACCGACTCGGTCTTCCACCCGGTGGTCTATCTGCTGACCAAAGATGGCGTGGTGGAGTATGTAGATGTGCTGCGCTGCCTTCTGTTCGGAAACGCCATGATCTGTCAGGACCCCATCTACATTGCCAACAACGGCGTGTCGCTGGAGCGCAGCGGCAATAGCAAGGTGAACCTGCGCCGGAAGGATGGCTCTGTGCTGGAGCTGGCTGACCTGTCGTCAGAGTGGAGCGTGCAGGATATCCCTTATTCCATCACCGGCTCCTTCAACTGCACCAACGGAAACTGGCTGGAGCTTAGCAGCGACGGCAGCGTTCAGTTGGGCGTGCAGAACAACAGCCGCATCGATCAGGGCGACGCAGCGTATCTGGGCGTGGTGCCGGAGGGCATGGTGCTGGCCATCTTTACCGACACGGGGCTCGACTTTGTGGCGGCGTTCAAGATGGACCTGTACGACAACCTGACCCTGACCATGATCGACGGGCAGAACCCCTTTGCCGAGGGCGAGACCCAGCTGCAAATGACCCGCAGCTACGACTGAGAATACAGGAGAACGACCATGAAACACAAACGCCTTACCGCGCTGGTGCTGGCTGCCGCGCTGGTGCTGGCCGGGTGTGGCGGCACAAAAAGCAGCTCCGGCTCCGCTGCCGCCAGCCAGAGCACCGGCAGCAGCCAGAATGCCCCGGCGATTGCCGTTCAAAAGGAACGTATCACGGAGCAGTTCACGCTGGAAAAAACCGTCCGGAGCGAGTGGGGCAGCGCACAGAAGCTGACCATCCATGTGCCGCAGCTTGTGTGCGACAGCCCGGATGCCGAATATATCAATGATGAACTTGCCGCCATGTATGCGGAGGAATATCGGGATTATGAAAGCTACCCGCAGGCTGAGGTGTCGCAGGACGAATGGTGCCCGCAGACCTACATCGATTGGGACGCCTACTGGTACGGCGACTGCGTAAGCCTTGTGGTGAGAAGCTACTACGGCGGTACAGACCCCATCTATTCTCAGGGCTGGTGCTTCGATTTTGCCGCCGGGCACAAGCTTTCGGTCACCGAGCTGCTCATGCGCATGGGACTGGACCCGGACGAGACGCAGCTTGCAGTGTACCGCGCCGCCATACAGACCTTTGACCGCAACATGGTGCAGCAGGAATATTACGATTCCCTGCGGGAAAGCGGCATGCTTTCCGGGATGCGCGCCGATACCCTGCGGGACAACGGGCTGGAAAACCTGACCGTGCTGCTGAAAAACGAAAATACCGTCACCCTTGTTGCCGGATACCACACTACCGCCGGCAGCGGCTGGCGGCCGCTGGAGGTGGAGCTTCCGCTGCCCCCCGCCGCCCCTGCCAAAACGCCGGTGCTTACCGATACCTACGGAAGCGTTTCGGTGCTGCTGGACGGCGACATCCGCACCGTTACCATCAAACGCACCCCCGAGACCATCGCATGGGCAGAGGATTATGATATCCGTCTGGACGGCGATGTCACCCTGCCCATCCGCAACGCCTATAATAATTATGTAGATGTGTGCATCGGTGAGCTGGGCGCGTCCTTCCACCCTGTGGTCTACCTGCTTACCGAGGACGGTTTTGTGGAGTACGTGGATGTGTTGCGCTGCCTGCTGTATGGCCAGAGCCTGCTCTGTGCCGACCCCATCTATATTGCCAACAACGGCACTGCGCTGGCGCTGCGGGACGCCGAGGTCAGCCTGCTGTGTGCAGACGGTACGGAAACAGAGCTTGCCCCCCTGACTGCTGAGTGGAACAGCCCGCAGCAGGTAGATTCCACCGGCAGCTTCAGCCTTGGGGAAGGGGAGAACTGGTGCTGGCTGGACCTGAATTCAGGCGGCGGCTGCCAGCTGGCTACCCACAACAACCGCTATTTCTATCAGGGTGCTGTCACCTATCTGGGCGCTACCCCGGACGGCACCGCGCTGGGCTTCTCTCTTGTCCGCGACACCGAAAACGGCCCGGAATGGGTTGCGTTCAGCGCTGCATTGAAGCTTGATTATAGCATTGATTGCCTGATCCTTACCCCCCTGAGCGGGCAGAACCCCTTGACGAACGAAACGGTCCCGCTGGTGCTGACCCACAGCTACGGCTGATAAACGCGCAGGAGGTGCAAGATGAAACACCTGGCACTGTGCGGCGCGCTGGCGGCTTTGCTGGCGGCGCTGCTGGCAGGCTGCGGGGCAAAGACCGCAGCCTCTGCCCGCCCGGCTGGCCGCCGGGAGCTGAAATCGACCCCGCCGGATTCCATGCACGCCACCGCGGCGATCACCGAGCAGTACACCCTTGAAAAGGTGGTGCAGGCGGAAAACGGCGGCAAGGTTCGGCTGAACATCCACCTGCCCCGACTGGAAAGCGACAGCGCCGATGCTGCCCGCATCAACGCCGAGATCGCCCGGTACTACGAATACGATGTGCAGGAGTACGTAGACCGCCCGGAGGCAGCCGACCCGGCCGTGTGGGATTTCAGCATTGAAATGAACTGGGAAGCAAGCTGGTACGGCGACTGCGTCAGCCTTGTGGTCAGCAGCAGCTACGGAGGTACCGATGCCCCCTTCTACGACGGCTGGTGCTTCGATTTTGCCAGCGGAAACCAGCTGACCGTCACCCAGATGCTGCAGCGCATGGGGGCAGACCCCGTTGCGCTGGAAGAGGCGCTTTACCGCGACGTGAAGCGCCGGGATGAGCTGGACCGTCAAGCCGCCATCGAGAGAGGACTGCTGCCCACCGGCAGCCTGAAAGAGGGAAACACCGCATGGTGGACTTCGCTGGACGAGCTGCCCTTTTCGCTGGACGAATCGGGGAACATTTCCTTCGTGGTCCGCAAGTTCAGCGCGTCCGGGGAAGAGTATGTGAACGATGTCCCGGTCATCCCACTGGATGCACAGCCGCTGCCACCGGACTGGGAGTGGCAGGTGCTGGCCGAGTGGATGGCAGTCACGGCGGTGACGCAGAGTGAAAGCTATGCCCCCGCCGACCGCAACGAAAGCTGCACCCTGCGGCTGGAAAAGGCCGAGATCACCGGCACGGTGACCGTCTCCTTCATCCGGGAAACATACGTCAGCCCGCAGATCCAGTCCGCTGCCGAGACCCGCACCGGAGAGCTGAATGCCGGCACTGTGACCGGCTGGGACGGGGAAAAAAGTCAGGGCTGGAACCTGACAAGCCTCAGCGAGGACGGCAGAAGCCGCTGGACCATCTCCATGATGGAGGACGGTTCGCTGCGGATGCAGTCCACCGGCCTCAAAAAGGGCAGTGAGGTCTGGTACGTTTTTCAACGCACCGAGGCATGGGACGACATCGGCTACACCGCCATTCCCCGCAGGCTGTGGGGAACATACCGCGCCGGAGACGAGTCCGCAAAGGGTATCCGCTGGATGACCTTCCTGCCGGACGGCAGCTGCTGTATGAGCGTGGAATGGGACGGGTGGAGCGGCATTCTGACCGGCACCGCAGAGGGAACGCAGGGCCGCACCGAGGACGGCACCGAGCTGCATTTTACATTGACCGATCAGAACGGCAAGCCGTGCGAGTTCTGGGCCATTCTGCTGAACGATGACGGCAGCCCCAGCGGCTGCAGCCTGAAATACCGCGCCGGAGAAGTGCTGTTTGACCGGGATACGCGTCCCATTTACTGGAAAAACGACTCCCCGAATCTAACCCCTGTACCGTGACCGAAACCGAACGCAATGCGATGACAAAGCGTTGTCGCTTACACCAAACAAATAACAGGAGGAAATTACTATGGGTCTTATCAAAGCAGGTATGGGCGCACTGGGCGGAACCCTTGCAGACCAGTGGAAGGAATTTTTCTACTGCGATTCTCTGGACAAGGATGTGCTGATGGTCAAGGGCCAGAAGCGCACCTCCCGCCGCAGCTCCAACAACGGCGAGGACAACATCATCACCAACGGCAGCGGCATCGCCGTGGCAGACGGACAGTGTATGCTCATCGTGGAGCAGGGCCGTGTGGTGGAGGTGTGCGCTGAGCCGGGCGAGTTCACCTTCGATGCTTCTACCGAGCCAAGCGTTTTTACCGGCAACTTCGGCGACAGTCTGGCGGAAACATTCCTGACCGTGGCCAAGCGCTTTACTTACGGCGGCGACACCGGAAAGGATCAGCGGGTGTACTACATCAACACCAAGGAGCTGGGCGAGATCCTGTACGGCACCGCCACTCCCATCCCCTTCCGGGTGGTGGTCAGCGAGGAGCGGGGCTACAAGCTCTCGGTGAACCTGCGGTGCAACGGCAGCTTCACCTGCCGCATCTGCGACCCGCTGCTGTTCTACACCAACGTGTGCAGCAACGTCTCCACCCAGTATGACGCATCCGAGATCGCACCCCGGCTGAAGAGCGAGCTGATGAACGCCCTGCAGCCCGCTCTGGCCACCCTTTCGGCCAACAAGGTGCAGTATTACGAGATTCCCGCCCACACGCTGGAGATCTCCGAGGCGCTCAACGAGCAGCTGTCCAGCGTCTGGCGCAAAAAGCGCGGCATTGAAGTGTTCTCCTTCAACATCAACTCCCTGTCCATCCCGGAGGAGCAGCAGAAGAAGATCACCGAGTGGGAAGAGAATGCCATGACCACCGATCCCACCACCGCTGCCGCCCGTCTGGTGGGTGGTCAGATCGACGCCATGAAGACCGCCGCCGGCAACACCGCCGGTGCCATGACCGGCTTTATGGGCATGGGCATGGCAGCCGGTGCAGGCGGCATGGGCGGCATGAGCGCCCAGAACCTGTTCGCTATGGGCCAGCAGGCCCGTCCGGACAGCGTGGACGCGCCCCAGCAGGTCAGCCGTCCCGCACCCGTCCCGGCGGACAGCTGGCAGTGCAGCTGCGGCGCTACCGTTACCGGCAAATTCTGCCCGGAATGCGGCAGCAAAAAGCCGGAGCCGAAGCCCGCTGCGGACAGCTGGACCTGCAGCTGCGGTGCCACCGTCACCGGCAAGTTCTGCCCGGAGTGCGGCAAGCCCCGCCCGGCGGCAGCAGAAGGCTGGAAGTGCAGCTGCGGCGCAGTGAACAAGGGCCGCTTCTGCTCCGAGTGCGGCAAACCAAAGCCCGCCGGTACGCCCAAGTATAAGTGCGACAAGTGCGGCTGGGAACCGGCAGACCCCGCTCACCCGCCCAAGTTCTGCCCGGAGTGCGGCGACCCCTTTGACGACAGCGACCAGACCTGACCTGACAAATACAGAGCAATGAAAGGAGCATACCATGATGGGATTCTTCTCCAATTTATTCGCAAAACAGAACTGTGCGGTCTGCGGCAAGGAGTGCGGCACCCTGCACCGCTCCAAGCTCCGGGACGGACAGTTCCTCTGCGACGACTGTGGCAACAAGTGCTCCAAATATATCCGGCTCAGTGAGCTGACGCTGGACGAAGCAAAGGAGCACATGGAGTACATGGCCCGGATGAAGCGGGTATTCGACGAGGTGTTCGACAAGACCGGGTTCCGGGTCAACGCATACCCCTCCACCCCAACGCAAATGGGGCTGGTGTTCTGCGATGAGCTTGGAATGCTGTACATCGACGACCGCACCGGCGGCCGGGGCAAGATGCCGGAGCTGATCCGCTACGACCAGATCGCCAGCTATGAGGAGTATCTGGACGAGACCCCCGCCAAGGAGCCGGGCCAGAAACCCACCCTCAACGGCGGCGGCCTGAAGCTGAAGCTGGTGCAGCCCCGCGGCATTACCGAGGCAGAGACCAGACGGGGTCTGCATCCCCACCCCTACATCAAGCAGGAACTGGTGATCTGCTTCAGCAAGCGGGACCGGCGGGAAATCGGCTATGCCCACATCGCACGGCAGCATCTGGACCACATCTTCGGGGTCCACGACAATGAGACCAGCATGTTCGGCCGCCGGATGTCCAAGGCCGAGGAACGGGAGCTGAAGGGCCAGATGGGCATGATCGGTGCCATGGGTGCCGTGGCATCTGCCGCCATGAAGGGCGGGCAGCTCTCTGAGCAGGAAAAGGCCCGGTTCGTGGAGAACATCAATCTGGCAAACGACGCCCAGACCGGCGGCATGGCATTGTACAGCCGCCGTGCTGACGAAGCCTTTGCAAAAGTGCAGTGACCCCAAAAGGAGGAACGGATATGAGAAAGATCCAGCGCAGAGATTTCCTCAAGGCCATGGGCCTTGCCACCGCCGCCCTCGGCCTGACCGCCTGCGGCGGCTCCGGTGCTGCCAGCGCTTCCAGCGTTTCCAGTGCACCGGCTTCCAGCAGCAGTGCCCCGTCCGCTTCGGCACAGCCGGAATCAACAGAGGACAAAGCCGCCCCTGCAGGGACCCCTGTGACCCAGTTCCAGACCGGGGAGCTGACCATCGGCGAATACACCTTCAAGGCACAGTACATTCCCTTTGACGTCCGCCGCGAGGTAGGCGGTGCCTATCATGTGATCCACGCGGATACCTACCGGGGCAATTACTTCTTCAGTTTCTACAACGAGGACGATGAAGAGCAGTCTGCTAAAATCTTCGAGTATGCCATCAAGGACGACCGGATGACCCCGGTGGCAGAGTACAACATTGACGGAAGCAACGCCCTCAGCATCGACCGCAATGGCATCCTGTACGCCATGGACACCTTTGATGTCTACTGCTACGATCTGAACAGCAGCGACCCGGAAGAGCCCGGCGACGCGCTGGACTACATGGGCAGCTGCTATTCCTCCAAGGACCGGGACCTGACCGTGATCTACTGGACCGACTCCGCACCGGTGCTGGTGCAGGACGGCGAGTACACCGAGCTGATACTGGAAGGGGATAACGAGATCGGCCCCTTCTGCAGCATGCCCTCCCTGAACCTCAGCGGGGACGAGCTGCTGACGGTGGGCGAGCTGGAATCCAGCGGCGATGATTACTTTGCTGCCTTTGATCTGGACGGCAATGAGCTGGCCCGCAGCTCGCAGCCGGTGGGCAGCTTTGACGCCGTGATGATGAAACGCCCCAACGGCTATCTGCTGGATACGGGCTATGTGTGGGAGCTGTACGGGCCGGACGGCACCTTCCTGGAAAAATCCCTGCCTGTGGGCGAGCGCGAGACCCTGTGCCAGCTGTGCGGAGAGTTCTGCACCTTTGATGTCTTCCTGCCGCTGGAGGAAAACGCTTTCCTGGCAGTGGGCCACTACGGCAAAGCCACCGAGCCGGACGAGCCGGTGGTGTTCCGCATTACCACGGACTTCTGAGCCGACCGCTTTGGCGGGAAGACCAACGCAAAAACAGCGGGGCCGGGGAAGAGCCCCTGGCCCCCTTTGGAACAACAGGAGGAAACGCTATGGCAGGAATGCTGGAATACAAGTGCCCCTGCTGCGATGGCGCCATCCAATTTGACAGCGCCACCCAGAAGATGAAATGCCCTTACTGTGACACCGAGTTCGACGTGGATACCCTCAAGGGCTATGACGAGGAGCTGAAGGACGAAAAGCCCAGCGAGATGGAGTGGACCACCCCCGGCGGCAGCTGGGCAGAAGGGGAGACCGCCGGTCTGCATACTTACAGCTGCAAGAGCTGCGGCGGCGAGATCGTGGGCGATGACACCATGGCCGCGTCCGCCTGCCCCTTCTGCGGCAACCCCATCGTCCTCACCGGACAGTTTGCTGGGGCCCTGCGGCCCGACCTCATCATCCCCTTCAAGCTGGACAAAAAGGCCGCCAAGGCAAAGCTGCAGGAGCACCTCAAGGGCAAGACCCTGTTGCCCCGGGTGTTCCGCAGCCAGAACCACATCGACGAGATCAAGGGCGTGTATGTGCCCTTCTGGCTCTTCGACAGCGACGCCGACGCTCAGCTGCGGTTCACCGCCACCCGGACCCGCTGCTGGTCGGACAGCAAATACGACTATACCGAGACCAACTACTACTCCGTCCGGCGGGACGGCACACTGGGTTTTGACGCAGTGCCGGTGGACGGCTCCTCCAAGATCGAGGACGATCTGATGGAGTCCATCGAGCCCTTCGCCATGCAGGATGCCATCCCCTTCCAGACCGCCTATCTGGCGGGCTATGTGGCGGACAAATACGATGTGAGCGCCGAGGACAGCATCGAGCGGGCCAACAAGCGCATCCGCCGCTCCACCGAGGAGACGTTCCAGCAGACCGTTACCGGCTACGATTCGGTCAGGGTGGATAACAGCAGCATCCAGCTGCACGGCGGCAAGGCAAAGTACGCGCTGTTCCCGGTCTGGCTGCTGAGCACCAGCTGGCGGGGCGAAAACTACCTGTTTGCCATGAACGGTCAGACCGGCAGATTCGTGGGTGACCTGCCCGTGGACAAGGGTGCTGCCCGCAAGTGGATGCTGGGTCTTACAGCTGCTCTTTCCGCCGCATCCTACGGCGTGATGTGGCTGCTGTGGCTGGCACGGATCCTGTAAAGGAGGGACGAACGATGAAAAAGACTTCCAACCGACTGCACTCCCTCTTTGCGGCGCTGGCAGCACTGGTCCTTGCGGCGGCGCTGGCTGTTCCGGCCTTTGCGGTAGAGGGCGGCTTTGCCGACCTGTACTACCGCATGAACGACAGCGCAGGGGTACTGACCGAGGACGAGGACAACGAGCTGGAGGACGCACTGGAAGAGCTGAGCCTGCGCCAGAGCTTCGATGTGACCATTGCCACCATCGAGTCGATGGAAAGCGTTGGTGCCGACAGCATGGAGCAGTTTGCCGATGATCTGTATGACTACTGCCAGTACGGCTACGGCCCCGATATGGACGGCGTGCTGCTGCTGGTGAGCGTGGGCGACCGCAAATGGCACATCTCCACCTGCGGCTACGGAATCACCGCCTTTACGGACGCCGGCATCCAGTACCTTGGTGAGCAGATGACCCCCTTCATGGCCGATGGAGATTACGCCGGTGCATTCCGCACCTTTGTCCAGTGGTCGGATACCTACATCGACGCTGCCCGGGCGGGCCACCCCTATGACGTGAATAACCTGCCCCGGGAGCCGCTGTCTCTCATGTACCTGTTCCTTGCGCTGGGCATCGGCCTTGTGTTGGCATGGGTCGTCGTCAGCGTAATGAAAAGCCAGCTGCGCAGCGTGGCGTTCCAGGAGAACGCCGCCAGCTATGTGCGGGAGGGCAGCATGAATCTGACCAACAGCCGGGAGCTGTTCCTGTACCGGGATGTGCAGCGCACGGAGCATGTGGAGGAAAA
>OJJY01000739.1_pt1 | contig 10920 bp, 10 predicted proteins | sample 1596421 | NCBI WGS metagenome assembly OJJY01 (sample SAMEA4350151, study PRJEB24818) | metagenome | biome: human; feature: gut; material: faeces | place: Denmark | collected 2013-09 | reverse complement strand
TTTACTTCTAGCTGAGGCTCGGAAGTCATTCTTTTGTCTCAGCGCTTGGCGCTCAAATATAATACCACATCACCGTCCACTTTGCAAGCCTTTTTTACAAGTTTTTTGCTCTTTTTTCGCCTTTGCACTTTTTTACCAGTTTTTTGCGGTGTTTTGACCAACGCTTTGACATCCCTACATCGGATACAAATATAGCAATTCAACTTTTTATCGCAATTTTCAAAAATAGTGCCTATCAAAACGGCATCTTTGCGATATGCAGTTTGCGGATGTTGCTTGTGCATTCAAAACGCAAACTGCTATAATGCAACCGCAACAGCGTTGAATTGCATATCGCAAATATGCTGTTTTCATGTTGCACTAATTTCTTGTCTTGCGATAAAAGCATCCGCCGCCCTCATTGGGCAGCAGATGCTCTTCCTTATATAATATATAATAGTTATTTCTGGGCGCAGACCTGCTTGAGGTGCTCACTCAGTTTCATATTCTCGCTGTAGTCCACCGGCACTACGATGACGCTGGGCACATCCTGTCGGAACGCCTCTTCCAGCGTGGGGATCAGCTCATCCGCCTTTTCGACGCGATAGCCCTTACAGTGCATCGCCTCCGCCAACAGTTTAAAGTCGGGGTTGGAGAAGTCCACATAGCAGTGCTCCCCGCCGAACTGTTCCTGTTCCTTCCACTTGATCAGGCCGTAGCTGGAATCCTCCCAGATGAGGGTCACGAAGGGCACCTTCTCCCGCACCGCCGTCTCCAGCTCCTGACTATTCATCATGAAGCCGCCGTCGCCGCAGAGGGCCAGCACCTTCTTCTCCGGATAGAGCAGTTTGGCCGCGAATGCGCCCGGGATGGAGAAGCCCATGCTGGCGAAGCCGTTGGAGATGAGGCAGGTGTTCGGCTCGTAGCAGTCATAGTGGCGGGCGATCCACATCTTATGAGCACCCACATCACTGACCAAAATATCGTCGCGGCCCATGACCTTCCGCACATCGGCAAGGATACGGGCAGGCTTCATGGGGCAGCTGTCGTCTGCCGCCATCGCCTCATGCTCCTCCACCATCGTCTGGCGGAGAGCCAATGCAAACTCCGGCTCACCGGTGCGGTGGGCACAGCGAAGGATCTCATACAGGCTCTCCGAGATGTTGCCCACCACTTCCACGGCGGGCTGATACCGCTTGTTGACGTCGGCGGGGGCGCCGTCGATGTGCACGACGGTCATGTCCTCCCGCGCGCCCCACTTGGCCGGGGCACACTCCACGATGTCGTATCCGATGGCGACGACCACATCGGCGCGGTCGAAGAGCTGGTTGACGTGGTCCTTCTGCGGGATGCCGATGGTCCAGAGGCTGTATTTATCATCCATCGGGATGATGCCCTTAGCCATCATGGTATTGACCACCGGGATATGCAGCCGGTCGGCCAGCTCGGTGACGGCGGAAGCGGCATGGCCGCGCACCGCGCCCGCACCCGCGAGGATGACCGGGTTCTTTGCCTCGCTGATGATCTTTCCCGCCGCCGCAATGTGGGTCGGGTCGGCGTAGACATCGTGCATCTGCTGGCGCTTGAGCGGCACGGCATCGGCGGGCATTTTGGCGATGTTCTGAGGCAGGTCGATGTGGGTCGCGCCCGGCTTGCCCTTCTCGGCGTGCTTGAAGGCCAGACGCACGATCTCTCCCACCGTGTCGGGGCGGATGATCTGCTTCGAACGCTTGGTGATCGGTTCAAACATGGCCGTCAGGTCGAGGTACTGGTGGCTGGTGAGCTGCATCCGGTCGGTGCCCACCTGTCCCGTGATGGCCACCAGCGGCGCGCCGTCCAGATAGGCGTCGGCCACGCCGGTGACTAGGTTGGTCGCGCCGGGGCCAAGGGTGGACAGACAGACGCCGGCCCGGCCGGTCAGACGGCCATAGACATCGGCCATAAAGGCCGCGCCCTGCTCGTGGCGCACCGGGATGAAGCGGATCTTGCTGTCCCGGATGGCAAACATCAGGTCAAGCGTTTCCTCGCCCGGAATGCCGAACATCACATCGACGCCCTCGGCTTCCAGACAGTCCACCAGCACCTGCGCGGTCGTTTTCATTTCCTTCATTTTCTTTCCCTCCCAAACGAAAAAGGCAGCGCAGCCCCTTACGGGCCACACTGCCTTTGCTGCGCCTATTGTAAACGATTTTAAGCCGCCCCGCAAGTGGAATTTTCCACAAAAAACGACTCACATTCGGTTTTTGCTCCGGCAGGCTTGACAAGCGGCGAGGCAGGCCGTATGATGAAGGTACTTTTTGCAAAGCGAGGTAGTTATCATGTCCAGCATCACCATCCGCGGCTGCTGCATCGGCGCTGGCCGTCCCAAAGTCATCCTGCCCATCGTCGCTTCCACAGCGGACGGCATCCTCAGCGAGGCTGTGCGTCTGGCCGCACAGAAGGCCGACTGCATCGAATGGCGGGCTGACTGGTTTCCCGGGGCGCTGGACCCCGCCGCGCTGGAGCAGGTGTTGTCCGGACTGCGGGCCGCATTGGAGGAAAAGCTGCTCCTCGTGACCTTCCGCACCAAGGCTGAGGGCGGCGAAGCCGCGCTGACGCCCCAGCAGTACGCCAGTTTCTGCGAGGCCGTCTGTGCCAGCGGCTGCGCCGACCTGCTGGACATCGAATTTTTTCCGAACCGGGAGCATCTGTCGGCCCTCATCGAGCAGGCACACCGGGCAGGCACAGCAGTGGTCTGCTCCAGCCACGATTTCCACAAGACGCCGCCCCGGACAGAGATGGTCGCCCGCCTGACCGCCATGCAGCAGGCCGGAGCCGACCTGCCCAAGCTGGCCGTGATGCCCTGCTCCCCCTCGGACGTCCTTGAACTGCTGGCCGCCACTGCCGAGATGGCCGAACGCTACCCCGAAACGCCCGTCATCACCATGAGCATGGGAGTGCTGGGTGCCGTGAGCCGCCTGTGCGGTGAAGCCTTCGGCTCGGCCATGACCTTTGCCAACCCCGGGCAGGCCAGTGCGCCCGGGCAGGTAGCCTTGGATGTCGTAAATGAAGTCTTGGAGAGTCTGCGGCTCGCGTAACCCAGCGCGATTTGCAAGTATAGCAGTTTGCGCTTTTAATGCACAAGCAACATCCGCAAACTGCATATCGCAAATATGCTATTTTGATAGGCACTATTTTTGAAAATTGCGATAAAAAAGACAGCTGCGTTTTCCTGTTCCGCAGCTGTCTTCATTTTTACCCGCTCGTTCGAGCAAGTATTTCTATGACCGTATTATACAAAATATCCTTCCCGCCTGTCAATAGGGAAAAAGATTGCTTTCTGTCGGTTTTTGTGGTATCCTTGTTTGCAGGAAAGGCGCTGTTTCGTCAAACGCAGGCGGCTATGCTCCTCCCGGCTTTGCTACATCGTTCTTTGGAACGAAATGAGCATGGGAGGGTGCTTTTTGAAGTTTTCCTCCCGATGCTCATCGAGTAAAGGGGGGATGCCACATGACTCTTGCTGAAGTCTTTGCACTTCTAGCCTTCATCGTCAGTCTACTGATGTTGTTGGCTCAGGTCGTGCATGTCACTTTTGACATTGCATGGCGGATTTCGCACGATAATGGCAATAACGACAAAAAGAAATGACCGCCCAACGCTTCCAACCGTGGCGGTCATTCTTTTTGACTGTATGCCGGTGAGGAGCTAGCCGTTTGCACGGACAGCGCCTTTCCTTATCTTTATTATAGACGTCAGCACGCGGATTGTCAAGCGCGCTCCGCTCTCTTATGCGGCATCCCGAAAAATTTCTTCCGCCGACCACAAAGCCGCCTGTATCTTTCCAGATACAGACGGCTCATCCGACGCTTTCTGTCGCATTCTGTTGTATTCCGACGCTTTTATGCTTCATCTCACATATCGCGTTTCAGCGTCATTTTGTAGCCATTTCAATGCATTTTCCGTGTTTTTTGGTGCTTCAAAAATGCGCATTTCCGTATTTTTGGAACTTCCAGTATTTTCCAGATAGCCCAGAACCCATCCAATGCATCCTATTATCCAGTTTTATTATAGCCAGATGCCCTTCGTTTGTCAATAGCCCTTCTGCCCCATAAAAAGCCCAAGGGCGAGACCCCTTGCGGAGCCTCGCCCTCAGACTATGTGAGATAATCATTACGCACTTGAGACACAGGCATAATGGTTATCAATTACAGGCCGTGTGCCTGTAATAGCTTAGTTAGATGTGCTGATTAGGCAACAGCAACCAGCTTAACGGTGACGATAGCAAAGTAGCCCTTTGCATTGCCGTCCTTGCCGTTGCTGTAGACCTTAACGCCGAAATCGACCTCAGCCTTGTCAGCAGTGACCTTAGCATTGTTCTTGACATTGTATTTCTGGCCGTCAGCAAAGATAGCAGCAGCGGGATGATCCTTAGCCTCGACAGCAGCGTACAGCGCGTCGTGCAGCTCCTTAGCAGACCACTCGCCAGACTTCTTCAGGTCAGAAGCATCAGAAGGAGCCTTGATGACATAGTAAGCATAGACGTTACCGCTAACAGTGATGGTCTTCAGATTAGTGCTTGCCACAATCTGGGTCTTGTCCTTCTTGAAGACATCCTCATAGACCTTCTCAGCCTTGGAGTCCAGACCGTTCTCGTGGTCGTACTTGACAACCTTGGTCTCACCCTGAGCATTGCCAGAGTTCAGAGCCTTCTCCAGTGCCTTAGCCTTGGCCATCTCGCTCAGGGAGCAGCCGGTCAGCATGGAAACTGCCAGTGCGCCGGTCAGAACAACAGCCATGAGTTTCTTGAACATTTTCATAGTGGTATTCCTCCAATAAAAAATGATTTTTATTTCGGCAAACCACTACAATTATTGCGTGGCTTGTCTCGATAGGCCTAGTATAGTTCATTTTCACAAGATTGTCAAGATACGGTATTTGTTTCGGCGTTTTGCCTAATCAAGCCCTTAAAAAAATGGCAAAGTGTTGGTTCGCCGTGCATTTGTGCCGGAGTTTGGGGCGCAAAACCCGGGTGTTTGTGATAGATTTGTGGCGAAGATGTGATAACCCGCTCCGCGCAGTCCGGCACGCCGGCGGCTCGGCTGTGACGGGCTTGCCCTCTCCGTCACCTCTGGTGACACCTCTCCCAAAAGGAGAGGCTTTTGGCCTGCCGGAAACGCTCTGCGGTATGTCCTAACAAAAAGGGCAGTGTGCGCTTGACAATCCGCGTGCTGACGTCTATAATAAAGACAAGGAAAGGCGCTGTCCGCACAGTGGTCAGCTTCCCTCCTTGAGTGTCACGTTAGAAAACATGACCGCCGTGAGTTGGTAGCTTTGGGGCGGTCATTTTTCTTGTCATTATTTTTTCGAATCGTGTTTTGCGCGGTGCGAGTCACGAAAAATCGCTTGGGCAAGCGTCCAAGTGATCTTGGCTGTGCCAATGATGACAGTGACCAAAAGGGTGAGCAGGGCGAGAACATTATTCCAAATTTCCATAACGGAATACCTCCTTGAGTAACTCATGTATAAAAACACTCGTACCCTCGGAGGGCGACAAAAAATTGAACTTCCTCTAAGGGTACGACACATCGGTGACCCCAAGAAGGGAAGCATGACCGCTGCACTTGCAGAACAGCGTCTTTCCTGCAAATAAGGATACCATAAAAATCGACGGATTGCAATGCCTTCCGGTGCTTGACAATCCGCGTGCTGACGTCTATAATAAAGATAAGGAAAGGCGCTGTCCGCACAGTGGTCAGCTTCCCTCCTTGAGTGTCACATTAGAAAACATGACCGCCGAAGTTTGGGATGCTTGGGGCGGTCATTTTTCTTGTCATTTTATTTTTTCGAATAGTGTTTTGCCCGAGGTTTGTCCCGAAAGACGTCCCTCGAAATCATCCACGTCACATTGATGACGCCGATGACGACTGTAGCCAAAAGGTTCAGTGCGGAAAAAACAATATTTAAAATTTCCATGATGGAATCCTCCTTCAAGTATCTCATGTAAAAACAATCGAACCGTCAGGAGGATGACAAAAAATTGGACTTCCTCCTGACGATGACACGAACAATGACACCGAGGAGGGAAGCATGACCGCTGCACTTGCAGAACAGCGCCTTTCCTACCGATAAGGATACCATAAAAATCGACGGATTGCAACAGCTCCACCTTCCCGGGTGGAGCTGTTCTTTCTTTCTCCCGGAATTGTTCAATTTGCCGGTTTCCGGCATTTCGAATTGGGCATCCATCCAGACTTTTTTCGATTTTACGTCAGAATGTTGACATCTTCCCGTCATCGTCTTATCATTGTGTTGTAGAAGCCGTAAGTGTTTTAAAGCGCTGTTCGCCGTCTGTTTCAACGGTTTTCGAATCATAGCAATTCAACTTTTTAATGCAACAGCAACAGCGTTGAATTGCATATCGCAAATATGCTGTTTTCATGTTGCACTAATTTCTTGCCTTGCGATAAACAGTCGGACTGCGCAGACGGGAGGGTTCTGCCATGACACGATGCACAAACCGCCGCACTGCCATCCTTACGCTCATTCTGGGCCTTACACTCCTGCTTTGCGGCTGTCAGATCGGCGGCGGGGTATTCGTCCTGCCGGACATTTCCACAAAAGACAGCACGCAGGGCAAAACTCAGCTTCTCGCCGCCCTGAATAAACATTATTACACCCACTTTGACAACAGCGATTCCAGCCACTTTATCTATGGCAATGACTCCGCCGCCGAGGCTGTCCTTGCCTATCTTCAAAAAGTTTGCGCCGACGACGCCAGCAAGGTGGCCTCGCTCCTCTCCGACAGTACGGGTGATACCAGCCCGGTGCATTGTGCCGACAGCTTGCTGGCCAGCTATCCTTCCCTATCCGCAAGGCCATGCAAGGTCAGCTACGCCGCGCTGGACTCCGACTTATCGGATGATGCCCTTCTCTCATCCGCTGCCCAGACGCTACTCAAAAATCGGAGATTCCTCGTCCTGCCTGATATTTCTTCCAATATCGATTGCTGTCAGGTCAGTTTTGCCGTCGGCACCATCGGCGGACAGACCTTCGTGATCGCCGTCTTTACCTCCTGATAAAAACAAAAAGCCAGCCGCAGTTTTCCGTTCTGCGGCTGGCTTCATCTTTTACTTGCTCAAGCGGGCATTTTCTCCGGCTATTATAAAATGTCATCTCCGTTTGTCAATAGGGAAAGAGATTGCTTTCTGTCCAATTTTATGGTATCCTTATCGGTAAGAAAGGCGCTGTTCTGCAAGTGCAGCGGTCATGCTTCCCTCCTTCGTATCACATTGTGCCGCGTCAGGAGGAAGTTCAATTTTTTGTCATCCTCCTGATGGTTCGAATGTTACACATCCACTACTTGAAGGAGGAGTCCCATTATGGATATTCTGAATATTGTTTTTTCCGCACTGAACCTTTTGGCTACAGTCGTCATCGGTGTCATCAATGTGACATGGATGATTTCGAGGGACGTCTTTCGGGACAAGCCTCGGGCAAAACACGATTCAAAAAAATAAAATGGCAAGAAAAATGACCGCCCATAGCTCCTACACTCTGGCGGTCATATTTTCTCGTAAAATGTGTTGCTGAAGGAGGAAGCTGACCACTGTATGGGCAGCGCCTTTCTTTATCTTTATTATAGACGTCAGCACGCAGATTGTCAAGCCTCACAGCGTGAACTGCACCGCGCAGAACGCGGCATAGATGCAGAGCAGCGCCACGCCCTGCACGCGGGAGAGTCTGCCGCGCACCAGCGCCGGGATGGTCAGCAGGATCATCACCAGCAGCATCACGGGCAGTTCGAGCACGAGGCTCGAGTTGATGCCGAACAGAGTCGCGCTCTGTGGAATATCAAACGGTGCCAGCGCCACCGACACGCCGCTGACCAGCACGAGATTGAAGACGTTCGCGCCCACGACGTTGCCCAGCGAGAGGTCGCTGTGGCCCTTCATCAGCGAGGTAATAGCCGTGACTAGCTCGGGCAGCGAAGTGCCCAGCGCCACGAAGGTGAGTGCAATGACGGATTCGGGCACGCCCAGCGCCTGTGCGATGATGGTGCCGTTGTCCACCAGCAGGTTCGCACCCAGCGCGATGAGGGTCGCACCCACCACCAGCCGCAGAACGATCCGCCCAAGGCTCATCAACTCTTCTTCGTGCTCCGGCTCTGCCGGGGCATTTTTCATCTGCCAGACATTCGCCACCATATAGGCCGCGAACACTGCCAGCATCAGCAGACCCAAAGGCCGGGTAAAGCGGCCCATCCCGTAAGCGGCGAAGCAGTAGACAGCCGCCGCCGCGAAGAAAAAGGCCACTGGCACCCGCAGGGTCTTGGGGTCCACCTTGGCGGGCCGCACGGCCACCGTGATGGCCGCGATGAGAGCCGCATTGCAGATGACCGAGCCGATGGCGTTGCCGTAGGCGATCTCGCCATGGCCGGACACGGCTGAGATGGTGGACACCATCACCTCAGGCAGGGTGGTGCCGATGGACACCACCGTTGCGCCGATGAGCAGCTCCGGCAGGTGAAACCGGCGGGCCAGCGCCGATGCGCCGTCCACGAACCAGTCGCCGCCCTTGATGAGGCAGAGCAGACCCAGAACGAACAGAATGCCGGGGATTATCATAGTACTCCTCCAAAACCGGGCGCAGCGTGCGCCGTATCCCATAACGCATATTCATCGGCCCGCACTTTCCGGGCCGTATTTTTATATGATACCAGATTTACCCCCGGAATACAACGTCCCGCCACGAAACATTTTGCAGCGCTATTATATATAAGGTAGCCGGAGCGCAAAAAAGCTCCCCCGGAGGGGAGCTGAACGGTCTTATTTGCACCATTTGGCAAATTCTTCATCCGTACACTTGACGTAATGGCTGCCCTCCACATGGTGGCTGGTGCCCTTAGAATAGTCGATGCCGGAGGTGGCGTAGTCGTAGGTCTCGGCCACCCGGCGCTTCTCCACCACCGGGTTCGGCAGCGGGATGGCCGACAACAGGCTGCGGGTATAGGGGTGGATGGGATTTGCAAAGATCTCCTCCGTTGTGCCCGTTTCCAGCAGGTGGCCCAGATGGAGCACGCCGATGCGGTCGGAGATGTACTTGACCATCGACAGGTCGTGGGCGATGAACAGATAAGCCGTGCCCGTCTCCTGCTGGATGTCCTTCATCAGGTTGACGACCTGCGCCTGAATCGACACGTCCAGCGCCGAGATGCACTCGTCGGCGATGATGAGCTTCGGGTTCATGATGAGGGCGCGGGCAATGCCGACGCGCTGACGCTGACCGCCGGAGAACTGGTGGGGGTAGCGCTCGGCGTGTTCCGGTGCAAGGCCCACCTTCGCCAGAATCTTCTCCACCTTCTCGCGGCGCTCGGCCTGCGTCTTGTACATATGGTGGATGTCCAAACCCTCGCCGATGATGTCCTCCACCTTCTTGCGGGGGTTCAGGGATGCCATCGGGTCCTGGAAGATCATCTGCATCTGGGTGCGCAGGGTGTTGTTCTGGGCGTGGCTCAGATGGCCGCTGATGTCCTGCCCGTCGAATGTGATCCTGCCTGCGGTAGGGTCATACAGCCGGATGATGCTCCGGCCGATGGTGGATTTGCCCGAGCCGGACTCGCCCACCAAACCATAGGTCTCGCCGGGATAGATCTCAAAGCTGACATCGTCCACGGCCTTGACCGTGAAGTTTTTGTTCACCTTGAAATACTGCTTCAGCCCCTCGACCTTCAGCAGAGGGGTAGCGCTTTGTGCTGCCATTTACTCCGCCTCCTCGATTTTTTTTGCTTCTGCGCGCATTCGGGCCACACGTTCCTTCAGCTCCGGCGGCATCTCCACCTTGGGGGCACGGGGGTCCAGCAGCCAAGTCGCTGCAAAGTGGGTGTCGCTGATCTTGAACATGGGCGGGTCGATCTCGTCGTCGATCTTCAGCGCATACTTGTTGCGGGGTGCAAAGGCGTCGCCGGCCTTTTCGTGCAGCAGGTTCGGCGGCGAGCCGGGGATGGTGTAGAGCCGCTCGTCAGCCGTGTCAAGGTCGGGCATGGCCGACAGCAGGCCCCATGTGTAGGGGTGGCGGGGGTCGTAGAAGATCTCATCAATGGTGCCGGTCTCGACGATCTTGCCCGCATACATGACATCGACATAGTCGGCCACCTTTGCCACGACGCCGAGGTCGTGGGTGATGTAGATGACCGAGATGCCGCGCTCCTTCTGGATGCTGCGGATCAGCTCCAAAATCTTCGCCTGAATGGTCACATCCAGTGCGGTGGTCGGCTCGTCGCAGATGAGCAGGTCGGGGTCGCAGGACAGCGCGATGGCAATGACCACGCGCTGCCGCATACCACCGGACAGCTGGTGGGGGTAGCTCTTCATCCGCTTTTCGGCGTCGGTGATGCCCACCTCTTCCAGCAGCTCGAGGGCCTTCTTATAGGCCTCGGCCTTGGGCATCTTGAAGTGCCAGAGCATCCCCTCCATGATCTGCTTGCCGATGGTCATGGTAGGGTCAAGGCTGGTCATGGGGTCCTGAAAGACCATGGCGATCCGCTTGCCGTTGATGTGGCGGCGGATCCACTTCTTGTCCTTCTGCAGCAGGTCGACCGTCTCCGGGCTGCCGTCGGCGTGGTGGTAGCTGAACTGGATGCTGCCGCTGTTCACCTTGGCGTTCTGGGCGAGGATACCCATAGCCGCCTTCATGGTGACGGACTTGCCGGAGCCGGACTCGCCCACCAGCGCCACCGTCTCGCCCTTGTAGAGGTCGATGTTCACGCCCCGGATGGCGTGGACGGGGCCGGCGGTGGTCTTAAAGGTAATATCAAGGTCTCGCACCGACAAGACCTGTTCTCTTTTTGCATCAGGCATGCTGTGCGCCTCCTTACATACTCTTCATCTTGGGGTCAAGTGCCTCGCGCAGGCCGTCGGCCAGCAGGTTGAAGCTGAGCATCAGCAGGCTCATGACCACGATGGG
>OJJY01000735.1_pt1 | contig 10956 bp, 14 predicted proteins | sample 1596421 | NCBI WGS metagenome assembly OJJY01 (sample SAMEA4350151, study PRJEB24818) | metagenome | biome: human; feature: gut; material: faeces | place: Denmark | collected 2013-09 | reverse complement strand
CACTATCGGCGAAGGTGAGTTGATGGCTCATGATGTCCCTCTGGGATGCGCTCCGGATGAATATGATGATCTCATATCAGGAACTTGTTCGCACCTTCCCTAACACATCAGATTCACGCAGCACCGATGCCGAATACAGCGATACCGAGATTTCAGGTCTGAAGTGTCTGGTCAGTAAAGGAGAGGGACGAAAAAAGTTCCTGCTCCGCTACCTCTATCATGGAAGAAAACGTGCCATAGCCATTGGTCACTGGCCTGAAGTGGATGTCACTCTTGCGCGTAAGATTGCCATGGAGCATAAACGCTCACTAGCCACCGGAACTGACCCTAAGCAGGAACGTGAAAACAAGAGACATGAAATGACATTCGATGAACTCTTTAATCAGCATTATCTGCCATGGGCAAAATCCGCTAAACGCAGCTGGGGGAAGGATGTACAGCGCTACCGGGATCATATCCGTCCCGCCTTAGGTCAGGTGCTACTGAGTGATATAACACCAGCCAGCATTATTCGCCTCCAGCAGACGTTAAGCATTTCACTGTCAGCGGCTACCTGTAATCGTGTCATCGTACTGGTTAAAGCGGTATTTACCTGGGCCGGAAGGCAAAGCATTACCTCTGTCCATCCGGCAAGAGTGGTACAGCTTCTCAGGGAGAACAACGCCAGACAACGTTATTTCACCGAGGACGAAATTCGTCGTATTTTTCTCTCTGCCGATAACGATACCAGCCCCGTCGCGGCCCGCTATGTGAAACTACTGCTACTGACCGGCCTTCGTCGTGATGAATTGCGTCTGGCAAGGTGGGAGCATGTTGACACGGTCAAACGCACCCTGTGGCTCCCGGAAACCAAGAATGGCTATGGACGGATTGTTCACCTTAACTCACTGGCGATGGACGTAATCAGAACGCTGCCAACGCAGCGGGGAAATCCGTGGTTGTTTATTGGTAAAAAACAGGGAATGCCGCTGAGTAACCCGGTGAAAGCCTTTCAGCGTATCGTGCGTCGGGCGGGAATTTTCGACAAAGAAGTGTGTATTCATACCTGTCGCCATTCTGTTGCCGCGCTCATCGTGTCCTACGGTGGTACCTTGTATGACGTTCAGGCCCAGTTGGGTCATCGCAGCAGTCAGTCTTCACAACGGTATGCGCATCTTCACCCTCAGCGTTTACAAAACACCAGCCAGCTTCTGGCGGAGCGAATCACCCCTCTGTTAACTTCCTTGCGATAACAAAAAAAGCAGAGGCAAATGCCCCTGCTTTTTTTACTGTTCAACCATCAGTCAGAACGGGATATTATCATAAGCAGGTCCATAATCTTCATCCGGCACCCGGTTATCATCATATATGTTATAGAGCTCACGTGCTTGCTTACGCGCGAATTCAACGGACACACCTGGAAACGTGCCAATGGATTCATAATAGCGTGCCCCTTCACGCGTATAACGAGCCAGGAATTTAATCTCACCGTTGGTAATTACAGCCCGGAGCGCAGGCTCGCTGCCATCGAAGATTTCACGTGAAATGCCGTGATACAGGCACTCCGCCAGTGTGTTAAACAGAGTGTAATCATTGAATGACGTGTTTTCTTCATTTTCGCTGCTGATGGCGTGAGGAAAACCCTCATAGTACTCGTCTAATTCAGGAAACATACATCACCTTTTATTCGTTGTGGTTCAATCAAAATGGTTATATTCAGGGTTAAAATTCGTTCATCACATTGCATTTTAGAAATGCTTTTGTGACCTGGTAGTAAGATTGCGCCATCATCTTGAGCGGTCTTTTTTTATAGTGCCCCACGCTTTCGCAAAGCAGATAACCTGTACGCTCTAACGGTCTGGCTACATCAACGGTCTTGAGCCCCTTTTCAGAGCAGAGCTTTTCAAACACCGATTCATAAATCAGGAAATCACCGGTTTTGTAATGGATGAATCCCCACATATCTCCCGGGCATCGGGCATGTTCGTCACGCAGGGTGATAAAGTGCCTGCTGCTTTTTGTCACCAGAGTCAGCTGAAGCTCCTCCAGCATGTTACGTACCGGGTTATACTGATTATGGTTATCATCCAGCCAGCGCCGTGCAGCTGACATCACGGATTCAGCGTAAGCGACTCGTCAGAACCGTATTGATATTTACTGAGAGCTCAGATCAACTTTCCAGGGCAACAGATCGCGTACCCGGTTTGCCGGCCAGTCCTGGATATGTTCAATGACGTAACGCAGCCACTTTTCTGGCTCCACATTGTTCAGACGGCATGTGCCGATCAGCGAGTACAACACCGCCGCATGTTCACCACCGCTGTTGGAACCCGCGAACATCCAGTTTTTCCGGCCTACGGCCACTCCCCGTAAGGCGTTCTCTGCGATGTTGTTGTCGATTTCCACCCAGCCATTACTGCAGTACACGTTCAGTGCATCCCACTGTTTCAGCAGGTATGCGAACGCTTTTGCCGTATCTGAGTGACGCGACAGTGTTTTCATCTGTTGCTGTATCCAGTCATACAGTGACTGCATCAGTGGCGCGGCTCTGGCTTTTCTTGCCGCCAGACGCTGTTCTGCTGAACAGCCCCGGACCTCTGCCTCGATGGCATACAGTTCACCGATACGCTGCAGGGCTTCCGTGGTGATGTAGGTGGGCGCTCTTGCATGCACATCGTGGATTTTTCTCCGGGCATGAGCCATACACGCGGCTTCCGTTATTCTGCCGGATTCGTATAACGCCCGGTAACCACCGTAAGCATCGGCCTGAAGCACACCGCTGTAACCGGCCAGGTGATTTTGTGGATGGATACCTTTCCGGTCCGGACTGTACGCGAACCAGACCGCCGGGGGCATCTGTGAACCGGCGTTACGGTCATCACGGACGTAGACCCACAGCCGGGCTGTCCGGGTTTTACCGCTGCCCGGCTCCTGGACCGGGACGGGGATATCATCAGCATGGACTTTACCGGGCATCAGCACATACTGGCGCAGGACGTCATACAGCGGCTCCAGCAGTTCAGCAACAGCACCTGTCCAGCGCCCCAGTGTGGCACGGCTCAGCTCCACTCCCTGACGACGGTATATTTCTGACTGGCGGTATAACGGCAGATGGTCTGCATATTTCCCGGTGACAACATGGGCCAGAAGCCCCGCTCCGGCATAACTGCGTGCAATGGGTTTTGAAGGTACTGGTGCCTGCACGATATGGTCGCACCGGCAACAGGCCTGTTTCGGACGTTGTGTTTCGATAACCTTAAAGGCGCTGCTGATAAGCTCCAGTTGCTCTGACACATCACATCCCAGAGAACTGAGTTCACCACCACAGGCAGGACAGCATTCCTCTTCCGGCCGGATAACCCGGGTTTCACGGGGAAGTGAGGCCGGTAACGGTTTACGGGCTGAAGACTGGCGCAGGGCGGATGGCAGTACCGGGTCATATTGCTCACCCAGCGTTTCCGCCATTTCTTCCTGAAGTGCGCTGATTCGCTCCTGTGCTTCCTGTATCTGCCGTTCGGTTTTTGCACGAAGTTTTTCTGAGCTTTTACCGAACTGCATACGTTGCAGTTTCGCAACCAGCGCCTTCAGCCGGTTGATTTCGGAAGCATAAGCCGCCACCCGCTGTGAGAGCAGGCGGTTGTATTCAGCCATCTGGCGGATGGTGTCCTGTTGCGTCTGCAACAGTGCCCGCAGGCGGGCGTTCTCATGAGCAAGTGAGGTGTCCATATCCTCACTTTACAACGGGTTATATGCGGATTCCAGCGCGTTCCGTTCGTTTCGGGTGCTTCCAGTTGATACCTTCAAGAAGCATGGATAACTGAGCCGGAGTAAGGTGCACCTTGCCGTCACGGGTGACTGGCCAGACGAAGCGGCCCCGCTCCAGGCGTTTGGTGAAGAGGCACAGTCCGTCACTGTCAGCCCACAACACTTTTATCTGGTCACCCCGGCGTCCGCGGAAGATGAACAGGTGTCCGGAGAACGGGTCATCCTTCAGGACGTTCTGAACTTTTGATGCCAGGCCGTTAAAGCCATTTCGCATATCGGTGATACCTGCAACCAGCCAGATACGCGAACCTGCAGGGAGAGATATCATCAGTGGCTGCTCCCTTTTATTTCGCGGATAAGTGTCTGTAATAACGCCGGCGTCAGTTTACCTTTAAGCCTGAGAGTTCCGGCCGGCAGAACCAGCTCACAACACAGACTGTCGGACGGTGTATTTATCTGCTCTGGTTCCTGTGCGGGGGCCGGGATTTTATTATCCGGCTCCGGCGTTAACGTCACGGGAAGCAGTGCCGGCATATTTTTTCCGGAAGGCAGCAGGCCACCTTTCCGGTATTGATGGCGCCAGTTGAAGAGCAGGTTATCGTTGATTCCGTTTTCCCGGGCGATCTGCGCCACACAGGCTCCGGGCTGCAGTGACTGCTCCACTAAGGCGATTTTAAACTCATAAGGGAAGTTGGGCCGCCGGGGACGTTTTTTTACCACGGGGGCTTCGGATATAACGGTGCTTTCAGGACGTACGACTGGTACCGTGGAAAATTGTCCGTAAAGGCAGGCATCAAGTTCCTGCTCCGACATGCCTGCGGGCAAAGGCCACGAAAGGCCAGCTCTCCGAAAGCGCACGAACATACTACAAACTGTTGATTTTGGTACACCCAGGCGACGCCCGGCCACAACCCGGGGTAAATGTTCTTCAAAGTGAAGACGTAAAGCTTCAGTGATCCAGGTCCGGTGTTTCATACGATAGTGTCCATTAAAAATGATGGACATTATTTTTGTAGAGCCGGAGGAAACAGACCAGACGGTTTAAATGAGCCGGTTACTCTTCACCGATCATGGTGGAAAGACTTAAATCTCTTAAGATTCTGTTAAGCTCACTACTGCAAGCTATGCAGACACACTTCACAAGGAGATGAAAAAATGAAGAAAACACTGCTGGCTCTTCTGTTAACCGGGCTTTCATTTGGAGCTTGTGCGCAGCAACAGGGGTTTGTTGCCCCAGCCGGTCAGGAATACTTTCAGGGCGGATTCAGCGGACCCAAACCGGGGTTATCATCAGTTGCGCAGGCCAAATCATTTCGTGATGATGCATGGGTCATTCTTGAAGGTAATATCATCCGGCAGGTCGGTCATGAACTCTACGAGTTCCGGGATGCCAGTGGCACAGTGTATGTCGATATAGATGACAAACGCTGGCTGGGGCAAACCGTTTCCCCTGAAACAAAAGTGCGCCTTGAAGGGGAAGTTGACAAAGACTGGAATAGCGTTGAAATTGATGTAAAAAATCTTCGTGTACTGAAGTAGCCTTCCGGACACTCTTTCATCCTGACAGCGGTTCAGGCACTATCGATGGTGATTATTTTACCGGAGACCGCTGTCATGGTCGAAAAATCACTATATGCCCATATCCTCAACCTTGCTGCACCATGAAAGGTTAAATCCCTCTCTCTTTATTATCCTGATAACTGAATCCAAACACAGTCAAAGGATGTCGTCGGGCTCCTCTTTTTACTGCGCCGGCTGACGCGGCGCGGCATAAACGCTGCCTGTGGTCAGTGTCCCGCGTCCGGCGGGCACGGGACGGGCGCTTTTACCGCTCCCGGCTGGCGTCGGTGACAGTGTACGCGGGGTCAGTTTGGATATAGAGAATTATTGTACGGTAAGCCTGTTTTTTGAACAGGCTTACCTATCGCGATAGGGGTACCCCCACGCTATACGCCATTTCCCGTGGATTTTGTCTAATCGGATAACTGGATTTGCCCCTATATTTCCAGACATCTGTTATCACTTAACCCATTACAAGCCCGCTGCCGCAGATATTCCCGTGGCGAGCGATAACCCAGCGCACTATGCGGATGCCATTCGTTATAATGCTCGAACGCCTCTGCAAGGTTCTTTGCTGCCGTTAACCCGTCTGGTTTGGGCATGATACTGATGTAGTCACGCTTTATCGTTTTCACGAAGCTCTCTGCTATTCCGTTACTCTCCGGACTCCGCACCGCCGTGTTCTTCGGTTCAAGTCCCAACATCCGGGCGAACTGGCGTGTTTCATTAGCCCGGTAGCATGAACCATTATCCGTCAGCCACTCCACTGGAGACGACGGAAGATCGTTGCCGAAGCGGCGTTCCACCGCTCCCAGCATGACGTCCTGTACTGTTTCACTGTTGAAGCCGCCGGTAGTCACCGCCCAGTGCAGTGCCTCACGATCACAGCAGTCCAGCGCGAACGTGACACGCAGTCTCTCTCCGTTATCACAGCAGAACTCGAACCCGTCAGAGCACCATCGCTGATTGCTTTCTTTCACGGCCACTCTGCCTGTATGTGCCCGTTTCGATGGCGGTACAGTAGGTTTTCGCTCAAGCAACAGCGCATTCTGGCGCATGATCCGGTAAACACGTTTGGCATTGATCGCAGGCATACCATCAAGTTCTGCCTGTCTGCGAAGCAGCGCCCATACCCGACGATAACCATACGTGGGCAGCTCTCCGATAACATGGTGTATACGGAGAAGCACATCCGTATCATCAGTGTGACGACTGCGGCGGCCATCCATCCAGTCATCGGTTCGTCTGAGAATGACGTGCAACTGCGCACGCGACACCCGGAGACAACGGCTGACTAAGCTTACTCCCCATCCCCGGGCAATAAGGGCGCGTGCGCTATCCACTTTTTTGCCCGTCCATATTCAACGGCTTCTTTGAGGAGTTCATTTTCCATCGTTTTCTTGCCGAGCAGGCGCTGGAGTTCTTTAATCTGCTTCATGGCGGCAGCAAGTTCAGAGGCAGGAACAACCTGTTCTCCGGCGGCGACAGCAGTAAGACTTCCTTCCTGGTATTGCTTACGCCAGAGAAATAACTGGCTGGCTGCTACACCATGTTGCCGGGCAACGAGGGAGACCGTCATCCCCGGTTCAAAGCTCTGCTGAACAATTGCGATCTTTTCCTGTGTGGTACGCCGTCTGCGTTTCTCCGGCCCTAAGACATCAATCATCTGTTCTCCAATGACTAGTCTAAAAACTAGTATTAAGACTATCACTTATTTAAGTGATACTGGTTGTCTGGAGATTCAGGGGGCCAGTCTAAAATTATTGTACGGCAAGCCTGTTTTTTGAACAGGCTTACCTATCGCGATAGGGTACCCCCTGATGCGAGATATAAAATGTGACCTCATACAATTAATGACATAACCTATATGCGATAGAATATATGCAACAACCTAAATGCGATAATGCGGTGAAAAAAATGTTCATCAGAACTTATTTAAGGGCATCAACAGAAGATCAGTTTGCAGATCGGGCAAAAGAGATGCTGGAACAGTTCGTCCAGGAACGGGGGCATAAAATTGCCAGTTATTATCGGGAGAACATAAGCGGTACAAAACTTGACCGCCCGAAACTGGGGCGATTACTGATGGACAGTCACCGTAATGATATTTTACTGGTTGAGCAGATAGACCGCCTGACTCGTCTTAGCAACAGCGGCTGGATAACGCTGAAAAAGCAAATTGAACAACATGAATTGCGAATTGTCAGTCTGGATGTTCCAACATCATGGCAAACCCTGTCAGATAAAGCTCCTTCACAATTAGATCCGATTACCCGCGCAGTGATAACTGCAATAAATAATATGCTTATAGACCTGATGGCCGCGATGTCGCATAAGGACTGGCTGAGTCGTCGCCAACGCCAAAAACAGGGAATTGAACGAGCTCATACGTTGGGTAAATACCGGGGAAAACAAGCCGATCAGGAACGGCATCAGAAAGTGTTGTACTACAGACAAGTAAAAAAACTCAGCCTTAGAGAAACAGCAGATGCAACGGGCTACAGCACTTCGCAGGTTTGCCATATTCAGGCACTTTATAGAGAACCAACGGCTGATTAAAAAGTAGCCTTAACGTACAATAATTTTCGATATCCAAACTGACCCCGATCAGAGGTTACTGAAGGTTGACCCGCTGAAGTGTGTGCTGTGCGGGAGTCAGATGCGTTTTACGGTGCTGAAGCGGGGCTACCGTCTGGCAGAGCTGGTCCTGATGCATGAGCCGCTGGCCGGATGCGGTGGTGCGGCTGAGAGCCGCAGAGGGGAAGTTGCGTCCATTTTGAGGGAAACGGAGCAAAAAACCGCCATTCATACCCTGAATCAATCAGAGCCATCCAGTTTAATCGTCAGTTCCGTTCATATGGCGCAAAAGTGGTGTTGAAGAAACATCCGTTTGTGGTGTTTTTTTAATCTTTTTGGGGTTTTAATTCCTATCGATGTACAGGCTCACAATCTGAAGTGGCAGTCTTGCTGATCAGAACAATAATCTTCTGATAGGGTTTTATCTTTACGGATAAACTCTTTTTCCAATTCACGTAACCGAATTCTAGCTTCGCGTAATTCTTTATCAGCACGGCGGCTTTCTGTTATTTTCATTTTTTGAGCCTGAATGAATAAACTTCACCATTCTTTAACTCGCTCAATAAACACCTGCATTCTTTGGCTAGAATCTGTCAGTTCCATTTCAGATAATGTTGTGTTTTCAAGTGCAACAGAAAATCTCTGCTCTGGCGTCCATTCATTTCCATCTATAGATGGATATTTTTTATTTCAGATAACAGACCTTATTTCACCAGTTCAAATATCCATTTTGCTGATAATATACAGCATAGATTAATATAAAGGTAACGCATGGTTTTTTATATCTAGTACCGCATGTGCAGGCGTATGCATCTCTGCCAACCATTCTCACGAGGTTACTAAATACACATATAATATTATATCATACTAAATGATGTATATAGTTTATACATCAATGACAAAAAATGGTTTTTTTAGCGATGTTGCGAATACGCTATAATCGATCTTGCCGTTTTTTCTAATAAGTACAGTTCCTCCGTGGTTTTGTATGTTTATATATGCTAATGAATTTGTCGCAACAGCAAACCATCCGAGAATACTCCCATTTTTTATTATTCTATTATACATGTCGTTTTTATCCAACAGTTTATAATTTGATTGAACTATAACCAACTCATTATCTGATTTATGTGTTTCGGGGAATAACACATCATAACAAATATATGTTTTTATATTTATTCCATTGTGGTTTATATTTTGGTTAACAATATCTTTCCTAATCGACAGATATTCATCTGTATTGTCATATTTATCAGAAAAGAACCATTGTTGTTCAACAAAAGGAATAAGTGATTTTTTTTGATTAATCAGAAGGTTATCTTTATAATAATAAACTGATACAATGTTATTTATATCATTAAAGCCAAAAAAATTAAATATAAAAGCATGTCGTTGATGTGCATTACTTGCTTTTAGATCGGAGATCATTTTTTGTGTGATTTTTTTATTGAACTGATTTTTGAATCCATAAACTGTATTTTCTGAAAAAACCACCATATCAATATCATTATTTTTTCTTAAAAACTTTAACAAGTCAGGAAAGAAATCCGTGGTGTTGCCACCCAATTGATAATAAAGCCCGACTTGTACTACGCCAACTTTTATCTTCTGCTGATGAATGTTTTTTGTAGATGAGAATGTTTTTTGAGCAAAAGACAAAAAACAAAAAATGAAGAAGCAAATAAATATCAATCTAATATTTAAAAGAGGGAGTGCTGCCACAGATAAATACAATAGAAAAAGATTAACAATAGGGTATGGAGTGCTGTAAAATAAATCATTAAATCTATAGTATAACAGTATCAATGGATTTAATGGGACAATTTTTGCGTAAAACGCCATTACCGTAAAAAATAAAGAATGAATGGTTGTACTTACTAAAGTATAAGAAACAATCATCCGATAAGAAAAGAAGTAAAGTACATTATACAAAAGTGTAAAGAAACATATAAGCAATGCTGTTTTATCAAAAAAATAAAGAAACTCAGGACCAAACAAAGAAACAATAAAATAACATGAATATATTGACACCCCTAATAACAATGTGCGCCTTCCACTTCTTTTAGAAAAAAAATGAAGAAAAGTGAAAAACAAACATAGAAAAAAATCAGTAAAATAATTGATATACATAAACTCATAAGATGCAATTATATTCTCCATTTTAACAATTATTGATCAACTCAAAAGATAATTTAATACCAATATACGGCATATGAGCTACACCCTATAGAGGGATCGGGCGCGCAAGGGAACTTCCCCCTGCGCTCCCACGGAACCGGACGTGAACCGCCCCCGGAAATTCTGGAGACTAAATTTCCTGAGAAAGAGGCAAATAGGATGACTAAAAATACTCGTTTTTCTCCCGAAGTCCGTCAACGGGCAGTTCGTATGGTTCTGGAAAGTCAGGCCGAATATGACTCACAATGGGCGGCAAGTTGTTTCATTGCTCCAAAGATTGGCTGTACGCCAGAGACTCTGCGTGTCTGGGTTCGCCAGCATGAGCGGGATACCGGGGGCGGTGATGGTGGGTTCACCAGTGCTGAATGTCAGCGTCTGAAAGAGCTGGAACGTGAAAATCGTGAACTGCGCCGCAGTAACGATATCCTTCGCCAGGCTTCAGCTTCTTTTGCGAAGGCGGAGTTCGACCGCCTCTGGAAAAAATAATGCCACTGCTGGATAAGCTGCGTGAGCATTCGTGCTGGATGCACTGGAGCAAGCGTTATGGGCCCGTCGACCGTCCGGCACGGTCCATCACAGTGATAAAGGCTCTCAGTATGTATCGCTGGCCTACACACAGCGGCTTAAGGAAGCCGGATTACTGACATCAACATGGTTTACTCCTCCTTGCAATTTGCACGGTAAGAGGCCATACTGACGTGGATGAGACATACAGTGGGCCTCGTGGGTTAATGAAAATTAACTACGGGGCTTTCTGCCACACGACAGGATAACAAACCACCTTCACGTCATGAGGCAGAAAGCCTCAAGCGCCGGGCACATCATAGCCCATATACCTGCACACTGACCACACTCACTTTCCCTGAAAATAATCCGGTCGTTCAGCCAGTTCACGGG
>OJJY01000734.1_pt1 | contig 10964 bp, 8 predicted proteins | sample 1596421 | NCBI WGS metagenome assembly OJJY01 (sample SAMEA4350151, study PRJEB24818) | metagenome | biome: human; feature: gut; material: faeces | place: Denmark | collected 2013-09 | reverse complement strand
GTCGCTCTTTGTGGAGGTGACGATTACCTAACAATCGGTCGATTCGTTTGATGTTATGTTTTGTTCTCGCTTTGGTTGGCAGGTTACGGCCAAGTTCGGTAAGAGTGAGAGTTTTACAGTCAAGTAAGGCGTGGCAAGCCAACGTTAAGCTGTTGAGTCGTTTTAAGTGTAATTCGGGGCAGAATTGGTAAAGAGAGTCGTGTAAAATATCGAGTTCGCACATTTTGTTGTCTGATTATTGATTTTTGGCGAAACCATTTGATCATATGACAAGATGTGTATCTACCTTAACTTAATGATTTTGATAAAAATCATTAGGGGATTCATCAGCACTCAGCAGCAGTGCACATGGAATAAGTAGAGATAGTGAACGGTAGCGCATAATCATTTCCTTATTAGCTTGCTGTCTGCGTCACACTACGACCAAACGCTATCAGATTATTTAATACATTGTTTTTAATACAATTCTAAAACAATCTGAACACCTGATTGGGTTTGAGTCCATTGCTGGCTACCCACTCAAGGTTGCTCGTAGCTGACTTACTTAAATTACCCAAACAATAGACAGTGTAAACCATTTGTGAGGTTGAGCGTGTTATATGGCTGAAATGATCATTTAAGGTAAATATGATAGTTCTGAAATGGTGGTATAAATCCTCCTGTAGAGGTTAAGAGCATCTGCAAGAAGCCAGTTTCACATTTATAACGCGTGATAAATGAACGCGGTTATTGTCTAATCATTACAAATTTTTCACATGCGATAAGAGATCCTGCTATTAAGATGATTGCCAAAATTACGTTGTATTTTTGAAAATGAGCGAAATTTGATAGTCCCAGCTTTGACTTTTGATAATATTATTTATGCTACAGTTGTGGGTATAAAATATAATCTTTTTGAACAAGTGAATTTGAGCGAAGAATAAATCAAGTTGTTTCAGTGTTTCGTTAATTAATATGAGTATAAAAGGTGTTGTGCTTTTACAATAATAAAGCGCGAGGAGTTCGGTGGATTATCGTTTTTCTTGGGTGATTTTTAATATGATAAACAATATATCTGATCAAGCGTCATCATTTCCATGCACACAATTGAATCAAAGTGATAATTTCCTGGATTCACTGAGGGAATTTTTCGCGATATTAAATTCCAGTCGTAAGGGGGAGTTGTCTACATGGGATACCATCTACTTGCATCTGATATTAGCAATAAATGCTGATAGTGATCTCATGAAAAATGATGAGTTGCTAGCGGAAAATATTCCATCAGCGAATTATCAATTTAATATATTTTTTAGTAATGCTTTCGAAACTGATGTTAAAAAATTTCTTGGCAAATCAGAAGATAACGAAGTTGAAATAAAAGTGGGTAATGAAAGAATTACCATTGGAATACGTAATTTATCGAATGGGAAACTTGAAAGACAAAAATTTCTTTTCCCACTGGACTATGAGAATAAATTACAACATCAATTAGACAAGTATTTTACGATTGAATCGCACCCATTATTATACAGGCATACTATGGGTAGTAAGATTGCGAATGTGATTTTTGAAAAATTATACAGTCGTATTGACTTTAACAAAGAGCAATATATATCCTTTATAAAGGATGCGTTTATTCATTTTTATGATTATAGCAGGCGATATGCAATTAATGAGAATATTGCAAAAGACGCTGTAACAAACAATATCGCATTGATGAGCACTTTTTATGACAGTGATAATACGTCAGGTGAGGTTTTAAATAATGATTTTACAGAAGAAGAGTCATTTGAAACTGCGTTAGATGTAGAGCATGCAATAGTGCTTGGATTTGCTGATGATAATTTTGAAACAAAACCTGTTCATTATCAGGATTTATTAACACGATTTAGTGCCTTTCAAGATACCGTGTTTAATCTGTTTCCTGAAATGCACTCTTCGCATTACAACGATATTTGTAGCGTAAGTGTGGATATGACAAAGGGAACGCAATGCATGATTCACTTGATGGTGAATGAAGAAGTTTTCATGTCATTGCCTGTTCCTGTTGCCACGATGGTACGTGAAGATGCAACTAATTTAATCAATCTTAAAACACTACTCAATGATGGTTGCTTTATTAAATATAGTCATTTTAATGACGTGGCATTAATAAAGCAAAACATAAGTAATCTCTATTTATCACACACTGTTGTGAATGAAATCATATTGAAAAAATGTTGTTTTGAAAACGGCAGTTTAGGTGATGTTAAAATAACAAATAGCAATATAGTAAATAATGTATTCAAAAATATTTCGTTTAGATCTGTTAAAATTAACAACGTAAATACTCATTCTTTAAAATTTATTAACTGTCATTTTTTTAATGTTGATATGATAAGAGTTAATTTCAGCAAATGTCTTTTTCATGACTGTAGTATGCATGGTGTCAAGATAAAACCATGGTTGCCAGTAAAATGGACAAAAGAGTTAATAAATGATTATTTGTATGGCTGTTTACTCTCTCTGTACTCTATCTGTGCAAGAGATATATATAATATGAAAGCCGGGAATAACGTGAAGGTTGCTGCGGATGCTTTTCTTGAAATACTTTATTCTCTTAAAAATAAATATTGTATTAAACTATTAAGCGCTCAGGATCGGGCGTTTATATACGAATTTGCAAGAATGATCTTCGCTTATATTAATGACAAAAGCATTGAGATCTTATTACTTTCTTGTTTTGCGGCGGCGGACCAAAAAGCAATCCAGCGGTATATACCTCAGGCGCAAGATGGGGAAGACTTTAGGAATCATTTACAATATAAGTTGACTCTTCCCACTCATTAATGTTGCCGGCACAACATAATAGGGCAGGTAAGCGGTGCTCCATAATGAAACCAATATCCGGTTACGAAACAGATAATTGTACAGGCTTATGTAGCTGTTTTTGACACAATGAGATGATTTCCTAAACTGATCAAAACCTTCTTTCCAACATGGCATATCAGTCCGATAATGCTTTAGAGATCGAAGGCTTAACAAACAAGGAGATCGATCATGCAATTTTCTACAACCCCTACTCTGGAAGGCCAGACCATCGTTGAATATTGCGGTGTGGTGACCGGCGAAGCGATTTTAGGTGCCAATATTTTCCGTGATTTCTTTGCCGGTATCCGCGATATCGTTGGCGGACGTTCCGGTGCGTATGAAAAAGAACTGCGTAAAGCACGGGAGATCGCCTTTGAGGAATTAGGCTCCCAGGCGCGGGCGCTGGGGGCCGATGCCGTAGTTGGTATTGATATCGACTACGAAACGGTCGGGCAAAACGGCAGTATGCTGATGGTTAGCGTCAGCGGTACGGCGGTGAAAACGCGTCGATGAGAAGAGTCTTCTGGCTGGTCGCTGCCGCTCTGTTACTGGCAGGGTGTGCAGGCGAAAAAGGCATTGTCGAGAAAGAGGGATACCAGCTTGATACCCGACGCCAGGCGCAGGCGGCGTATCCGCGCATTAAAGTGCTGGTGATCCACTACACCGCAGATGATTTTGATAGCTCGCTGGCGACACTGACCGATAAGCAGGTCAGCTCGCATTATCTGGTCCCTGCGGTACCACCGCGATACAACGGTAAACCGCGCATCTGGCAACTGGTGCCGGAACAAGAACTGGCCTGGCATGCGGGGATTAGCGCCTGGCGCGGGGCAACGCGCCTTAACGACACCTCTATTGGCATTGAGCTGGAAAACCGTGGCTGGCAAAAATCGGCGGGGGTGAAATATTTTGCCCCGTTTGAACCGGCACAGATTCAGGCGCTTATTCCGCTGGCGAAAGATATTATTGCCCGTTATCACATCAAGCCGGAAAACGTAGTGGCACATGCGGATATTGCGCCGCAGCGCAAAGACGATCCGGGGCCATTATTTCCCTGGCAGCAACTGGCGCAGCAGGGGATTGGTGCCTGGCCGGATGCGCAGCGGGTGAACTTTTACCTTGCCGGGCGCGCGCCGCACACACCGGTTGATACCGCGTCATTGCTGGAGCTTTTGGCGCGCTACGGTTATGACGTTAAACCTGATATGACACCGCGCGAGCAGCGGCGCGTGATTATGGCGTTCCAGATGCATTTCCGCCCGACGTTATACAACGGCGAAGCGGATGCAGAAACTCAGGCAATTGCCGAAGCGTTGCTGGAGAAATACGGGCAGGATTAGCGCGGCAGTTTTCCGTGGTCGCGTAGCCAGGCGGCAGTTTTCTCGATACCTTCATCCAGGGTGATGACCGGCTGATAACCTAACTCTTCCTGCGCACGCGTAATATCCAGCGTAAAGTCAAAATTCAACTTGGAGACGCCGTAGTGGGTCAGTGGCGGCTCTTTTGCTGACTTGCGGCCTAAACGCTCCATGCTGCGGGCGATCATATCCAACATCGGGTAAGGAACCGAACGAATACGACAGTCAATATTCAACTCGTCGATCAGCTTCTGCACGATGCTGCGCAGTGTGCGATGCTCGCCGTTGGTAATGTTGTACACACGCCCGGAAGGTAGCTTATCGCAGGCTTCCTGGCTTGCCAGCCACATGGCGTGCACTGCATTTTCATAGTAGGTCATATCGACCAGCGCACTTCCGCCGTGCGGTAACAGAATGCTGCCGTAGTGGTGCATCATATGCGCCAGACGGGGGATAAAGACTTTATCGTGCGGTCCGAACAGACTTTGTGGGCGCAGAATAGTAAAGCGCGTTTGTGGATTCGCCTGCGAAAGCATATTGATCACTTCTTCGCTGGCTGCTTTGCTGCGGGCAAACTCGTTGGCGAAGCGGTGAGGGCGAAAATCTTCTTTAATATCGCGATGGTGGTGATAATCGAAGTACAGGGAGGGGGAAGAGATATGAATAAAGTTACGCACACCCCAGGCGACAGCCCATTCACCCAGGCGGCGAGTGGCGCGAACGTTAGCCAGATCGAAAGCCTGTTGTGTCCCCCAGGGCGAGGTAAAGCTGGAGCAGTGCCACAGCGTATCAATGCCCGCGAGCATCACTTTAGCTTGTGATGAGACCAGCTCGGTCAGATCCGCCGGAACAAACTCTGCGCCCATTTTTTCCAGCAATTTACCCATTGCCTCGTTGCGACCGGTCGCTCGCACGCTGATGCCTTTCTGGCATAAAAACTCTACCGCGTTTCGACCTAAGCCGCTGGTGGCGCCGGTAACCAGTACCTTCATATCAATCCACTGTTGTTGAGAAAATAACGTGCGCATTCTTCCGTGATTTCCCCCATGATGCAATGGGAAACATGAAAGAATAACGCAGGTTTTGTCGATTAATCTGTGCTTTGTTCTGCCAGTTTGGCGATTCGTTTTGCCATTCCGCGAAAAATAAACAGATGCGCGGGGATCATCAATAACCAGTAAAACAGCCCCGGCATACCGTGCGGATGCCAGAAAGCGCGGACATCGATAGTACGATAGTCGCCTTTATCTTCCAGGGTAAAACACAGTCGTCCCAGCCCCGGCGCTTTCATGCCAAATAACAACGTAAGTTGTTTTTCCGGTTCAACGACAATGACTTTCCAGCTATCCACTGCATCGCCAGTCTGTAAATATTCGCGCTCCGGGCGGCCTTTCGCCAGCTTATGACCGATCGCGCGGTCCATCAACGCCCGTGTCTGCCACAAAATATTGCCAAAGAAATAACGCTCTTTACCGCCGATTTGGTTCACCACCTGCCATAAAGCCGCAAGGCTGGCGGACGTTTTAACGGTAAACCCCGCCTGTTTGGCGAAATAACCGTACTCCGGTCGCCAGCGGGCAAAGGCCTGAGCGTCGTAGCCCCAGTCGCTGGAGTTGACCAGTTTTTCTTCCTCTTTCAACGTGCTACGTACCGCGTCATCGAAAGCGATCAGCCGTTGTGGGATGAGCGCACGTAGCGCGGAGTCATCCGCCAGCAGATCGTGTTTCAGCCCCTGAATCAACGCCCTGGCGGTGGTGGGCGGTACGGAAGTAATCACATTGAGAAACCACACCGAAATCCAGCGGGTGGGGAGGGGGATGGGGATCAACCAGCGGCGCTTACCGCTCACCGCCATAAAATGTTCAAACTGTTGCTGATAACTGAGCACCTCTGGTCCGGCGGCTTCGAAGATGCGGTGTTCGTTGGCTGGATGGTCTAACAGCGCCACCAGATAGTGCAGCAAGTTTTCCAGCGCAATGGGCGTGGTGCGTGAACGTACCCAGCGTGGCGGCGTTAACACTGGCAGGTTGTAGACCATATCGCGCATGACTTCGAACGCTGCGGAACCTGCGCCAACGATAATTCCGGCCCGCAGTTCGGTCACTGGTACATTCGCTTCACGCAGAATGTCCGCCGTAGCCTGACGGGCGCGCAGATGGTCCGACTGCTCATGTGGCGGGGCCTGTAACGAACTGAGAAAGATTAATTGCTTAACTGGTACTTCACGTAGCGCATCGCGGACGTTGAGAGCCACCTGGCGCTCCTGAGCGATAAAATCGCCGCCTTCGCCCATGCTGTGCACCAGAAAATAGACGGTATCGATATCCTGCAACAGGGCCGGAAGGTTATCCGGCCAGCTGAGATCGACTTTATGGCAACTGACGTTTGCCAGTTGCAGCTTTGCAAGCCTGTCGACATGACGTGCCGCCGCCAGGATCTGATGTCCTTGCTGGCTGAGTGTGCGCACCAGATGCTGACCAATGTAGCCACTGGCACCGAGAACTAAAATGCGTTGCGGCACGTCTCTCTCCTTAACGCGCCAGGAATGCGCGCCAGTGGGCGGCGACTTCCGCCAGTTGTTCGCGGGAGACGTCAAGATGCGTCACCAGGCGGACAATCGGCGAGGCGTTAATCAGCACGTTTCTCGCTTTCATGTATTCGCCTAACGCGGCAGCATTTTCTTCCCCGACGCGAACAAACAGCATATTAGTGTCCTGACGCATCACATCCGCGCCTGCTTCACGCAGCTGCTCCGCCATCCAGGCAGCGTTGTCGTGGTCTTCCTGCAAGCGCGCAACATTATTTTTCAGGGCATATATCCCGGCGGCAGCCAGAATGCCGGACTGGCGCATCCCGCCACCTGTCATTTTCCGCCAGCGAATGGCACGTTTAATGTAATCACGATTGCCGACGAGTAATGAACCGACTGGCGTCCCAAGACCTTTCGACAGGCAAATGGTGAACGAATCACAATATTGCGTAATCTCTTTCAGTTCGCAGCCGTAAGCCACCACGGCGTTAAAGATGCGCGCGCCGTCAACATGCAGCGCCAGATTTCGCTCGCGGGTAAATTCCCATGCTTCTTTAAGGTATTCACGCGGCAGCACTTTGCCGTTGTGGGTGTTTTCCAGACTGAGTAATTTGGTGCGGGCGAAATGGATATCGTCGGGTTTGATTTTCATCGCCACTTTATCCAGCGGTAGCGTGCCGTCGGCAGCCGCGTCGATGGGTTGCGGCTGAATACTGCCCAGCACCGCTGCGCCACCGGCTTCAAACAGATAGTTATGCGCGGCCTGACCGACAATATACTCTTCGCCGCGTTCGCAGTGACTGAGCAGAGCGACCAGGTTGGCCTGAGTGCCGGTAGGCAGAAAAATGGCGGCTTCTTTACCGGAAAGCTCTGCCGCATAGTCCTGCAGAGCATTAACGGTAGGGTCGTCTCCGTAAACGTCGTCCCCAACCGGGGCGGCCATCATCGCTTCGAGCATGGCGCGGCTCGGTCGGGTTACGGTATCACTGCGTAAATCAATCATGGCATGTCCTTATTATGACGGGAAATGCCACCCTTTTTACCTTAGCCAGTTCGTTTTCGCCAGTTCGATCACTTCATCGCCGCGTCCGCTGATGATTGCGCGCAGCATATACAGGCTGAAACCTTTGGCCTGTTCGAGTTTGATCTGCGGTGGAATGGCTAACTCTTCTTTGGCGACCACCACATCCACCAACACCGGACCGTCGATGGAGAAGGCGCGTTGCAGGGCTTCATCAACTTCAGACGCTTTTTCTACACGGATACCCGTAATGCCGCATGCTTCGGCGATACGGGCAAAGTTGGTGTCGTGCAGCTCAGTACCGTCTGTCAGGTAGCCTCCGGCTTTCATCTCCATCGCCACAAAGCCCAGCACGCTGTTATTAAAGACGATAATTTTCACCGGCAGTTTCATCTGCACTACCGAGAGGAAATCGCCCATCAACATGCTAAAACCGCCATCGCCGCACATGGCGACCACCTGACGTTCCGGCTCGGTTGCCTGCGCGCCCAGCGCCTGCGGCATGGCGTTAGCCATCGAACCGTGGTTAAACGAACCTAACAGGCGACGCTTGCCGTTCATTTTCAGATAACGCGCTGCCCACACCGTTGGCGTACCAACGTCACAGGTGAAAATGGCGTCATCGGCGGCAAAATGACTAATTTGCTGCGCCAGATATTGCGGGTGAATGGCTTTCTCGCTCGGTTTAGCTAAATCGTCCAGCCCTTTGCGGGCATCGCGGTAATCTTCCAGCGCTTTATCCAGAAACTTGCGATCGGTTTTTTCTTCCACCAGTGGCAGCAATGCACGCAGAGTCGATTTGATATCGCCGACCAGTGCCATATCCACCTTGCTGTGAGCGCCGATGCTGGCTGGATTGATATCAATCTGAATAATTTTGGCATCGGTCGGGTAGAAGGCGCGGTAGGGAAATTGCGTGCCGAGTAGCACTAACGTGTCGGCGTTCATCATGGTATGGAAACCTGACGAGAATCCGATTAACCCGGTCATTCCAACATCATACGGATTATCGTATTCGACATGCTCTTTACCGCGTAGGGCATGAACAATAGGGGCTTTAATTTTCCCGGCAAACTCAACTAACTCTTTATGCGCCCCCGCGCAGCCGCTGCCACACATCAGAGCGATATTGCTGGAATAACGCAGCAGTTGCGCCAGTTTGCGTAACTCTTCTTCTTCCGGCGTCACGACTGGCTGTGGCGCATGATACCAGTGCGTGGTTGCCCCTTCTGGCGCAGGTTTTAACGCCACGTCGCCCGGTAACACGACAACGGAAACGCCACGGTTAAGCACCGCTTTGCGCATAGCAATTGCCAGCACTTGTGGGATCTGCTCCGGGCTGGAAACCAGCTCGCAATAGTGACTACATTCGCGGAATAGCTCTTGTGGGTGGGTTTCCTGGAAATAGCCGCTGCCAATTTCGCTGGAGGGAATATGAGCGGCAATCGCCAGTACCGGAACGTGATTGCGGTGGCAATCGAACAGGCCGTTGATTAAGTGCAGGTTGCCGGGGCCGCACGATCCGGCACAGACCGCCAGTTCTCCTGAAAGTTGTGCTTCAGCGCCAGCGGCAAACGCCGCCACTTCTTCATGGCGGGTGGACATCCACTCGATGGTGCCCATGCGATTAAGACTGTCGCTAAGACCGTTCAGAGAGTCGCCCGTGACTCCCCAGATGCGTTTCACGCCTGCCGATTCGAGTGTTTTGGCGATATAAGCTGCAACCGTTTGTTTCATGGTTCTCCATCTCCTGAATGTGATAACGGTAACAAGTTTAGTTCATCTGACGGAGGGGGAAGGGATGGGAGAAAAAGGAGGCACTAACGGTTAAACAGCCCGATGACAGGAATATCATCGGGCATAAGGCGATTATGCGAGAACCAAATTCCCCTGCGGATGGCAGGAGCAGGCCAGTACGTAACCTTCAGCGATTTCGGCGTCGGTCAGCGTCATTGTGCTGCTCACCGTATATTCACCGGAAACCACTTTCGTCTTACAGCAGCCGCAAACGCCCGCACGGCAGGCGGCGACAACCGGAACGTTATTGCTTTCCAGCGCCTCCAGTAGCGTGGTGCCTACCGGGGCGTAAAATTCTCGTGCCGGTTGCAGTTTGGTGAATTTCAGACCGCTGGTCGCCGCTTCCGCTACTGGGGTGAAGAATTTTTCTTTAAAGAAACGCGTCACGCCGAGCGCCTTCACTTCCTGTTCTACCCAATCCATATACGGTGCTGGACCACAAGTCATCACGGTACGTGAGGCTAAATCAGGAACGCTTGCCAGCAGTTCGCGAGTGAGACGACCAGCGATAAAGCCTTCGGTAACGTTATTTTCCGCCACCAGCGTTACCGGATAGTTACGCCACTCATCGGCGAAAATAACATCCTGCGGCGTACGCACGTTGTAGATCACCCGCACATCGGCCTGTGGACGGTTCTTCGCCAGCCAGCGACGCATCGACATAATCGGCGTGACGCCGCAGCCTGCCGCCAGCAACAGGAATTTATCTTCTGCTTTATCGTCGCAGGTAAATTCCCCCATCGCGTCTGAAAGCCAGAGATAATCACCGCGTTTTACATCGCGCGTCAGCCACTGGGAGCCGACACCGTCATCAATCCGCCGCACGGTCAGGGTGATATATTCACTCACACCTGGCGTGGAGGAAATAGTGTAAGCACGCAGCGTTTCCGCTGAGTTACGCACGCTGACCAGTGCATATTGCCCGGCGCGATATGGGTAGTAATCGTGGCAAATCAGGGAAATCGTCCACACATCCGGCGTTTCTTGCTTAATGTGATGAATCTGCATCCGCCACGGGCATTGATTCGTTGGCATCGTCATCTGCTAACTCCTTACGCGCTCAACAGTTGCTTCATGTCTTCTTCAACAGTGGTGATAGAACGCAGGCCGAATTTCTCGTTCAGCACCGCCAGCAGATCTGGTGTCAGGAAACCAGGTGCAGTCGGGCCGGTGACGATATTTTTCACGCCCAGAGAAAGCAGCGTCAGCAGAATGACAATCGCTTTCTGTTCAAACCAGGAGAGCACCAGCGACAGCGGCAGATCGTTCACACCACAGCCCAGTTTTTCTGCCAGCGTTACCGCCAGAATAATCGCTGAGTAAGCATCGTTACATTGACCTGCATCTACCAGACGCGGCAGACCTTCGATATCGCCAAACTCAAGTTTGTTAAAGCGATATTTACCACAGGCGAGGGTCAGGATCAGGC
>OJJY01000731.1_pt1 | contig 11004 bp, 8 predicted proteins | sample 1596421 | NCBI WGS metagenome assembly OJJY01 (sample SAMEA4350151, study PRJEB24818) | metagenome | biome: human; feature: gut; material: faeces | place: Denmark | collected 2013-09 | reverse complement strand
TTTTAAGATTGGCGTAGAGGCTTTCGGAAGTGCGCGGGCCGGGCATGCCCGGCCCCTACACGGGGTGTAGATGGATAAATGGGATATAATAATAGGTTTACGGCGGCGAATTAATGTTGCGGATGTAGAATTTCCGAGTGCATTTTTGTTGGTAATGACTAACAGTTTTCGTTGAAAAGTCTGCGCAGATTCTGTATACTTAGTTACAACATACTATATAACCAAAGGCAGCATCGCGCAATTCTCAACCATTGGGCCGGGGACGGCTTCAGGGCGGGGTTTGTGTGGTGTTGCCATGCAATTTCGTTGAAATTCTGGTTGGGAAGTTGGTTGTGCGGTGAAAAAAATTAGGATACAACGGGTCAGTGCGTTTGACATCATCATTACGCTGGCGCTTGCGGTGGTTTTTGTTGCCCTTTCGCTGCAGGGCACCGGAGAGCTTACGCAGATGCAGCGCGCCACGGACGATTATATCCAGTGTGAAACGCTGGCCCGCCAGCTGCAGAGCGGGTCGGATTATCTGGTGGAGCAGGTACGGATGTACACTGCGACCGGCCAGCGGGAGTACATGGACAACTACTTTGAGGAGCTGAACACGACCCGCCGCCGCGAGACCGCGCTGGAGTATTTCGCTGAGAATTACAGCGACACCGATGCGTTTACCCTGCTGAAATCTGCCATGTCCACCTCGCAGTATCTGAGCTATACCGACCGCTATGCCATGCGTTTGACGGCACAGGCCACGCTGGCCGACACCGCCGACTGGCCGGCCGAGATACAGGCGGTCTCGCTGCATGACAGCGACCTGACGATGTCGGACGCCGATAAGATGCGCAAGGCCCAGCAGTTGGTCAGCAACAGCCAGTACCAGAATATGCGTGAGGATGTGACGAACAATATCTCCGAGAGTCTGGCGGCGCTGATCGAGCTGACCCGTTCACGCCAGAACCGTGCCGAGCAAATCTTTACCGATGTCTACCGCAAGATCGAGCTTTGCGCGGCTGTGCTGGTCGCGCTGATGCTTGAGATCTGCATCATCACCCGCCATCTGGTCGTGAAGCCGCTGCTGCAATACAGCCAGAGCATCCAGCGCGGGGAAATCTTCCCGGTGGTGGGCGCCGCCGAGCTGCAGGAGCTGGCGCTGACCTACAATGAGGTCTACCGCGAAAATCAGGAGACGCAGAAGCTTATCCGCCATGAGGCCGAGCACGATGCGCTGACCGATGCGCTGAACCGCGGCTCGTTTGAAAAGATCCTGAACATTTATGAGGGCGGCGAAAAGCCCTTTGCAATGATCATCTGCGATATCGATATTTTTAAGCAGGTCAACGACCTGCACGGTCATACGGTCGGCGATCTGATCTTAAGGAAGGTGGCGCGCCTGCTGACGACCACCTTCCGCAGTATCGACTATGTCTGCCGGATCGGCGGCGATGAGTTTGCCGTGATCATGGTGAATGTCGGCCGTGAGCTGAGCCACACGGTCAGCGACAAGATCAAGCTGATCAATGACGCCCTGTCCAACCCCACGGACGGGCTTCCCGCAGTTTCGCTGAGCGTGGGTGTGGCCTTTACCGACCGCGAAAACCCCGGTGAGAGCATCTTTAAGGACGCCGATCAGGCGCTGTACCGTGTAAAACAGAACGGTAAGCACGACTGTGGCTTCTATTGAGCGGCGCACGGAGGTGACGCGCGCACGGCTGCTGGCGCTGCTGTTTCCGCGCCGGTGCCCTTTTTGCGGGGCGCTGCTCGGGGCGGATGCCGTGCAAGGGACAGTCTGCCCGGCCTGCCTGCCGGAGGAGATGCGGCTGCAGCATCTGCCGCCGCGCCTGCCGGAAGGAGAGCATGCTTTTTACGCGCTGGGGGAGGCGGCGGCCGCCTACTACTACGCCGATGCAGTGCGCGGCGCGATTTTGCGCTGCAAGCGCGGCGGCCGCCCGTGGTATGCGCAGGAGCTGGCCGACCGGATGGCGGTGCTGATCTTCGGCGCGCTGCCCGCCCGCAGGGTGGGGGAACTGCCGCAGTACCGCGGGCTGCATACGCTGCCGCTGTACAGCTGCATTGTGCCGGTGCCGCCCAACAGGCCGCGGCCCGGCGTGCCGGGGCTGCCGCTTTTGCTGGCGCGCCGGTTGAGCGCAGTGCTGGGAATCCCGGTGGTGACGCCGCTCTACATAAAGAATCCGGGCCGCCCGCAGAAGGAGCTGAACCGCGAGGAACGGCTGCGCCGCGCGAAAGCAGCCTTTGCCTGCCGCCCCGGCACCGACATGACCGGCAAGCGGGTGCTGTTGGTCGATGACATTATCACGACAGGGGCCACAGCGTCCGCCTGTGCGGCGGCGCTGCTGCAGGCCGGTGCCATTGAGGTGACCGCCGCAGCCATTGCCGCAACCGAGGAGTTGCCCAAGGCACAGCAGAAAAAAGAACGCTGAAAAGAAAAAGGACTGCGGCCGCAGCCGACAGAATGCGCCGGCTGCGGTCTTTTTTTGCGCCCTGTGAGGCCGCGCCTGCCGGGCGGGTTTTCTGTCAAAAAACCTTGCAAAATTTTGGTACATTTGCCACGCGATTTATTTTTAGACATCCTGTATAATATAGGCAACAGAATCGGTTTTCCGAACCACAAGGAGAATTGCGATGGCAAACGAAAAGTACATTATGGCGCTGGATGCAGGCACGACCTCCAACCGGTGCATCCTTTTCAACGCCCGGGGCGAGATGTGCAGCGTGGCGCAAAAGGAATTTACCCAGTACTTCCCCCAGCCGGGCTGGGTGGAGCATGATGCCAACGAGATCTGGACCACCCAACTGGGCGTGGCACTGTCGGCCATGAACCAGATCGGCGCCTCGGCGGAGGATATTGCCGCCATTGGCATTACAAACCAGCGCGAGACAACGATCGTCTGGGACCGTGACACCGGCGAGCCGGTCTGCCATGCCATCGTATGGCAGTGCCGCCGCACAAGCGAATACTGCGATGCGCTCAAGGCGCAGGGCCTGACCGACAAGATCCGGGAAAAGACCGGCCTTGTCATTGACGCTTATTTCTCGGCAACCAAGCTGAAATGGATTCTGGACAATGTGCCCGGCGTGCGTGCGCGGGCCGAGCGGGGCGACCTGCTCTTTGGCACGGTCGAGACTTGGCTTATCTGGAAGCTGACCTGCGGCAAGATCCATGTGACCGACTACTCCAACGCCAGCCGGACGATGCTGTTCAACATCCACACGCTGGACTGGGACGATGAGATCCTGCAGATCCTTGACATACCGCGCTGCATGCTGCCCAACCCCGTGCCCAACAGCGAGTTTTACGAGTACGCCGACCCGATGCACTTCGGCGGCGAGATCAAGATCGCCGGTGCAGCGGGTGACCAGCAGGCGGCGCTGTTCGGGCAGACCTGCTTTCAGCGGGGCGAGGCAAAAAGCACCTTCGGCACCGGCGGCTTTATGCTGATGAATGTCGGTGAAAAGCCGGTGTTCTCTCACAACGGGCTGGTCACCACCGTGGCGTGGGGGCTGGACGGCAAGGTGAATTATGCGCTGGAGGGTTCGATTTTCGTAGCGGGCGCGGCCATCCAGTGGCTGCGCGATGAACTGCATCTGCTGGAGGATGCCAGGGACTCCGAGTATATGGCGCAGAAGGTGCGGGACACGAACGGCTGCTATGTCGTGCCGGCCTTTACCGGTCTGGGCGCGCCCCACTGGGATCAGTACGCGCGCGGCGCTATTGTGGGGCTGACCCGCGGCGTCAACAAAAACCACATCATCCGCGCCACGCTCGACAGCCTGTGCTACCAGATCAACGATGTGCTGACCGCGATGGAGGCCGACAGCGGCATTGCGATGACGGCGCTCAAGGTGGACGGCGGTGCCTGCGCCAACAACTACCTGATGCAGACGATGGCGGACATCAGCAGCCTGCCGGTCAAGCGGCCCTGCTGCGTGGAGACCACGGCGCTGGGTGCGGCCTATCTGGCGGGGCTGGCTGTCGGCTACTGGAAGTCCACTGAGGATGTGCTGCAGAACTGGGCCGTGGATCGCAAGTTTACCCCCGCCATCACTGAGGAAGAGCGCGCCGCGCGGCTCAAGGGCTGGAACAAGGCGGTGCGCTGCTCCTACGGCTGGGCGAAGGAGGATTGACTCCCTAAAGCCTTCCCCTTGGGGGGAAGGTGGCCCCGCAGGGCCGGATGAGGGGAGAGCTTGCCGCGACAGGCCGTAAACGGGTAATAGTGGCAAGGCTGCCCCTCATCAGTCAGCGGTCGGGGCCGCTGACAGCTTCCCCCAAGGGGGAAGCCGTTCCAACCGCACGAACCAACAAACGAGGTACAACATATGCATGATATAATCATTATCGGCGCGGGCGTGGCCGGGTGTGCCTGCGCGCGGGAGCTTTCGCGCTACAGCGCGGATATTCTGGTGCTGGATAAGGCGGAGGATGTCTGCTGCGGCACCTCCAAGGCCAACAGCGCTATTGTACATGCCGGCTATGATGCTGCCCACGGCAGCCTGATGGCGAAACTCAATGTCGAGGGCAGCCGCCGGATGCCCGCGCTGGCCAAGGAGCTGGATTTTGCCTACGCCCAGTGCGGCAGTCTGGTCGTCTGCCTGAGCGAGGAGGACCGCCCCGCGCTGCAAAAACTCTATGAAAACGGCATCGACAACGGCGTGGAGGGGCTGCGCATCATCGAGCGGGATGAGCTTGCTGCGATGGAGCCGAATGTCTCCGATCAGGCGGTGGCAGCGCTCTGGGCGCCCACCGGCGGCATCGTCTGCCCGTTCGGGCTGACCTACGCGCTGGCAGAAAACGCCGCAAAAAACGGCGTACAGTTTCAGTTCAACACGGCGGTCACGGGGCTGCACCCCCTTGCGGACGGACGCGGCTGGGCCATCGAAACCGACCGCGGTACGCTGGAGACGCGCTGCATCGTCAATGCGGCGGGCGTCTATGCCGATGTGCTGCACAATATGGCGGACGCCGACCACCCCATGAAGATCACGGCGCGGCGCGGCGATTACTTCCTGCTTGACCACACGGCCGGGCAGCATGTGCGGCATACCGTGTTCCAGCTGCCGGGCAAGTACGGCAAGGGCGTGCTGGTCACCCCCACGGTGCATGGAAACCTGCTCATCGGCCCGACCGCCATTGATGTCGAGGACAGGGAGGCCACCGCTACCACGGCGGCAGGCCTTGATGAGGTGCGCGCCAAGGCCGGGCTGGCGGTCAGGGATCTGCCGCTGCGCCAGACCATCACCAGCTTTGCCGGGCTGCGCGCCCATGAGGCGCGGCACGACTTTTTCATCGGGGAGATTGTGCCCGGCTTTGTGGACTGCGCGGCCATCGAATCCCCGGGCCTGTCCAGCGCGCCGGCCATCGGCGCAATGGTGGCGGATATTGTGCGGGACAGCCTGCACTTAAAAGAAAACCCGGCCTTTGACCCGACCCGCAAGGGCATTCTGGATCCCAAGACACTGGACTTTGCTGCGCGGGCGGAGCTTATTAAACAGAACCCGGCCTACGGTCAGATCATCTGCCGGTGCGAGAGCGTGACCGAGGGCGAGATCGTGGATGCCATCCATCGTGTGCCGGGCGCGCGCAGTCTGGACGGCGTAAAGCGGCGCACCCGCGCGGGCATGGGCCGCTGCCAGGCGGGTTTCTGCAGCCCGCGCGTCATGGAGATCTTGGCGCGGGAGCTGGGCGTGGACCAGAGCGAGATCACAAAATCCGGCGGAGATTCCAAAATCATCGTCGGAACGAACAAGGATACATTTTAAAAGGGGGCTGCGTCAATGAAAAATGTTGATTTGGTCATCATCGGCGGCGGCCCGGCAGGGCTTGCGGCGGCGGTGGCGGCCCGCAAGGGCGGTGTGCAGGATATCCTGATCCTTGAGCGCGACAGCGAGCTGGGCGGTATCCTCAACCAGTGCATCCACAACGGCTTCGGCCTGCATACCTTTAAGGAGGAGCTGACCGGCCCCGAGTATGCGGCCCGGTTTATCGAGCAGGTCGAGGCGCTTGGTATCGCCTACAAGCTCAATACCATGGTGCTGGATCTGGCGGCGGACAAGACCGTGACCGCCATGAATAAGACGGACGGGCTGTTCCAGCTGCACCCCAAGGCGGTCATTCTGGCAATGGGCTGCCGGGAGCGGCCGCGCGGCGCGCTGAACATCCCCGGCTACCGCCCGGCGGGTATTTTTACCGCAGGCACGGCCCAGCGGCTTGTCAACATGGAGGGTTACCTGCCCGGGCGGCGGGTAGTCATTCTCGGCTCAGGCGACATCGGTCTGATCATGGCGCGCCGGATGACGCTGGAGGGCGCCAAGGTGCTGTGCGTGGCCGAGCTGATGCCCTATTCCGGCGGCCTGAAGCGCAATATTGTACAGTGTCTCGATGATTTCGGCATCCCACTGCGGCTGAGCCATACGGTCGTGGACATTCAGGGCAAGGAGCGTGTGACCGGCATTACGCTGGCCCGCGTGGAAAACGGCAAGCCCGTCCCCGGCACGGAGGAGCATTACGACTGCGATACGCTGCTGCTCTCCTGCGGGCTGCTGCCCGAGAACGAGCTGAGCCGCGCGGCAGGCGTGGCGCTCAGCCCCGTCACCGGGGGCCCGGCGGTCAATGAGAGCCTTGAAACAAACCTTCCCGGCGTGTTTGCAGCGGGCAATGTGCTGCATGTGCATGATCTGGTGGACTATGTCTCCGAGGAGGCCGCGGCGGCCGGCGCGCACGCTGCCGACTTCATCCGCAGCGGCGAGCAGCCCGGCGGGACGGTGCTGCCCGTGCGGTGCGAAAACGGCGTGCGGTACACGGTGCCCACGACCATCCGCCCCGGCTGCGCAGGGGATACCGTGACGCTGCGCTTCCGGGTGGGCAATGTCTACAAAAACAAGAAAATCGCGGTGTATCGCGGTGATACCTGCATCTACAGCCGCAAGCGGCCCGTGCTGGCCCCCGGCGAGATGGAGACCGTCCGCCTGAAGGCCGAGCTGCTGCAGGGCCCGGGCGAAGCCGTGACCGTAACTTTGGAGGAGGGCTGACGATGGAAAAGCGTGAATTGACCTGCATCGGCTGTCCTATGGGCTGCCCCCTGACCGTAGAGCTGGAAAACGGCGTGGTCACGGCGGTGTACGGCAACACCTGCCCGCGCGGCGATGCCTACGCCCGCAAGGAGGTGACTGCACCGACCCGCATTGTGACGACAACGGTGCGGGTGACCGGCGGCGTGCTGGCCGCTGTGAGCTGCAAGACGCGGACGGACATCCCCAAGGACAAGATCTTTGCCGTGGTGCGGGCGCTCAAAGCTGTGACCGTGGCCGCCCCGGTGACCATCGGGCAGGTCGTGCTGCCCAACGCCGCCGACACCGGCGTGGATGTGATCGCCACAAAAAATGTGGCAGTAAAGTAAGCGGAGAAGCCCCCTCTGTCAGGGGGCTTCTTTCATTCTGGTGCTCACAGTCGCTGCGTTATGAAAATAACTTTCCCGAAAAGGTTAAATATTTCAAGAATTTTGGGCAAAAATCAACGGTGTGTTTGAATAATGCACAAAAAAACTGTCGCATTTTCAGCTTTTCGACAATTCTGCTAAAAACACTTTCTTTTTTATGAAGAATATGTTAATATCTAATTAACAAAGTGCTTCGGCTGCAGAACCAGACAGCCCCGGCACCGAGTTGGGAGAAACCCACTCAAAAATTTGGAGGAATGCTTTTATGATGAAGTATCTGCAGAAGCTCGGCAAAGCTCTTATGCTTCCCGTTGCTGCACTGCCCGTCTGTGGTATCCTGATGGGCATCGGTTACGCTTTCGCTCCCGCTGTTATGGGTGCTGAGGGCGCAACTTCCGGTTTCGCTTACACTCTCGGTTTCCTGCTGATCAAGGCCGGCGGCGCCCTGATCGACAACATGGCATGGCTGTTCGCCATCGGCGCTGCTGTGGGTCTGTCTGATGACCACGACGGCACTGCCGGTCTGGCCGGTCTGGTCAGCTTCCTGATGATGCAGCAGCTGCTCAGCCCCGGCGTTGTCGGCGCTGTCCGCACGCTGGAGGAAGGCACCGTCGATTACATTGCTTTCAGCAAGATCGCCGGCAACTCCTTCATCGGCATCCTGGCCGCCATCATCGGTGCTGCCTGCTACAACAAGTTCAAGAACACCCAGCTGCCTGACTGGCTGGCATTCTTCAGCGGCAAGCGCAGCGTTGCTATCGTGACCGCCGTTGTTTCCATCGTGGTTTCCGTTGTTCTGCTGTTCGTCTGGCCCGTCATCTTCGGCGTTCTGGTTGCCCTCGGCAACGGCATTGCCAAGATGGGCGGCATCGGCGCCGGCATCTACGCTTTCCTGAACCGTCTGCTGATCCCCACCGGCCTGCATCACGCTCTGAACAACGTGTTCTGGTTCGACACCATCGGTCTGGGCGACCTGAGCCACTACTGGGCTGGCGATGTCACCGGTCAGAATGGTGTTTATTGGGACCTCGGCATGTACATGTCCGGCTTCTTCCCCTGCATGATGTTCGGTATTGCCGGTGCTGCTCTGGCCATGGTCCAGACTGCCAAGAACAAGAAGGCTGCTATCGGTCTGGTTGTTTCCGCTGCTATCTGCGCCTTCGTCTGCGGCGTTACCGAGCCGTTCGAGTTCGGCTTCATGTTCCTCTGCTTCCCCCTGTATGTTGTCTATGCTGCTCTGTACGGCATCTTCACCATCATCACCTACTACTCCGGCTTCCGCGCAGGCTTCTGCTTCTCCGCCGGTGCTACCGACCTGATCTTCTCCGCCAGCCTGCCCGCACATGCTAAGACCTGGATGATCATCCCTCTGGGCATCGCCGCTTTCGTTGTCTTCTATCTGGTCTTCAAGTTCGCTATCGTCAAGTTCGACCTGAAGACCCCCGGCCGTGAGGACGAGGATGCCGAGGCTGCTGAGGCCAACATCACCCTCGCCAACAACGACTTCACCGCCATCGCCTCCGGCGTTCTGGCTGCTGTCGGCGGCAAGGACAATGTTGCCAACGTTGACTACTGCGCCACTCGTCTGCGCTTCGAGGTCAAGGACAGCACTGCTGTCAACGAGAAGGCCGTCAAGGCTGCTGGTGCTGCCGGCGTTATCCGCCCCAGCAAGACCGCTTGCCAGGTCGTTATCGGCCCCAAGGTTCAGTTTGTCTATGACGAGCTGAAGAAGATGCTGTAATTTCCGACATCTTTCGGTAAAGGTCTGGTTCCCTTTATCAAATCCGCCGTGGGCGGGCCTACGCCCGCCCACGGCCTTTTGTTTGGAAACGAAATTTTGGTATAAAATTCAAATTTAGGTCATGGTATACCATGGCGCAGCGTGGTATAATGCAAATAAGAATAACGGAGCGCGCCCGCTCCGAAATATCAGGAGGTATTTTCTTATGAAGATCATCCGTGCTAAGGATTATTACGACATGTCCCGCAAGGCCGCCAACATCATCTCGGCGCAGGTCATCATGAAGCCCAACTGCGTGCTGGGTCTGGCCACCGGCGGCACCCCCGTGGGCACCTACAAGCAGCTGGTCGAGTGGTACAACAAGGGCGATATCGACTTCTCCGAGGTCACGACCGTCAATCTGGACGAGTACCGCGGCCTGCCGAAGGAGCACCCCGAGAGCTACTGGAGCTTCATGCACCGCAACCTGTTTGACCATGTCAACATCCGTCCTGAGGCCATCAACCTGCCGGACGGCACCAACATGGACGCCGACGCCGAGTGCGCCCGCTATGACGCGGTCATTCACAATGTGGGCGGCGTTGACCTGCAGCTGCTGGGCATCGGCAACGACGGCCACATCGGCTTCAATGAGCCGAACGAGGCATTCGAGCTGGGCACCCACTGCGTTGACCTGAAGGAGGAGACCATCGAGGCCAACAAGCGCTTCTTCGACGGCAACGCCGACCTGGTCCCCAAGCAGGCCTATACCATGGGCATCAAGACGATCATGCAGGCCCGCAAGGTCCTGATGGTCGCCAACGGCAAGGGCAAGGCCGACATCGTCAAAAAGGCGTTCTTCGGCCCCGTCACGCCGGAGGTCCCCGCCAGCATCCTGCAGATGCACCCCGACTTCATTCTGGTCGGCGACGAGGAAGCCCTGAGCGAGATCTGATTTGCGGAGGAACACTGCAATGATTATCAAAAATGCAAAAGTCTACAGCGACGGCTGCCGCTTTGTGGAAAAGGACCTCATCATCCGCGATGGCCGCATCGTCTTTGGCGCGGCCCCGCAGGAGGGCGAGGAAGTCATTGACGCGGGCGGTGCCTATGCGCTGCCGGGTCTGGTGGACATCCATTTCCACGGCGCAGTCGGCCACGATTTCTGCGACGCCGACGAGGCCGGCCTGCAGGCCATCGCTGATTTTGAGGCGAGCAAGGGCGTGCTGGCCATCTGCCCCGCAACCATGACGTTCAGCGAGGAGATCCTGAACGGCATCATGGACGTGGCCGCGGCCCACAAGAACGAGCGCGGCGCGGATCTGGTCGGCATCAACATGGAAGGGCCGTACATCAGCCCCAAGAAGGTTGGCGCGCAGAACCCGAAGTACGTCATGGCCGCCGACGCGGGCATGTTCCGCCGCCTGCAGGCGCGCAGCGGCGGGCTGATCAAATTGGTTGACGTCGCCCCCGAGGAGCCGGGCAATCTGGATTTCATCAGGGAATGCCGCGATGAGGTGCGCATTTCGATTGCCCACACCTGCACCGATTACGACACGGCCAAGGCTGCGTTTGCCGCAGGTGCATCCCACATGACCCACCTGTACAACGCGATGCCGGGCATCACCCACCGTGAGCCGGGGCCGATCATTGCCGCGCTGGAGGATGGTGCCGAGGTCGAGCTGATCACCGACAACGTCCACATTCACCCGGCGATGGTGCGGTTCACCTTCAACACCTTCGGGGCGGATCGTGTGATTTTGATTGCGGACAGCATGATGGCCTGCGGTCTGCCTGACGGCCAGTACAGTCTGGGCGGCCAGGCCGTCACGGTGCGCGGAC
>OJJY01000727.1_pt1 | contig 11050 bp, 10 predicted proteins | sample 1596421 | NCBI WGS metagenome assembly OJJY01 (sample SAMEA4350151, study PRJEB24818) | metagenome | biome: human; feature: gut; material: faeces | place: Denmark | collected 2013-09 | reverse complement strand
GAAGAAGGTCATGACGCTGCCCACGCACTGCATGGCGATGCTGGGCAGACCGACGGTGTAGATGCGGCCGATGGCCTTGGCGCTGGGGCGGAAGCCCCGGAAGCTGATCTGGATGTCGGGGTTTTTGTTGAGATTGAAGTACAGCGTCATGCCCGCGCCGCAGAACTGACCGATGACGGTGGCCACAGCAGCGCCGGTGGTGCCGGACAGGGCCTCGCCGCAGTAGCCGAAGATGAAGATGGGGTCCAGCACGATGTTCACCACAGCGCCCACCAGCTGGCTGATCATGCTGAGGTGGGTGCGGCCGGTGGCGGCCAGCAGCTTTTCGCCCATGGTCTGGGTGAAGAGGCCGAGGCTGAGGACGCAGCAGATGCTCAGATACAGGATGCCCTGCCGGGCGATGTCCATGTCCGAGGTCTGGGCGTAGAAGTAGGGCTTCATGCAGGTGAGGCCGATGAGGAGGAAGACGGCGTAGCTGCACAGGGACAGAAAAATGCCGTTTTCGGCGGTCTTGTTGGCCCGCTCCTGATCCTTTTCACCGAGGCTCTTGGAGAGCAGGGCGTTGACGCCGACGCCGGTGCCGACGCCTACGGCGATCATGACGTTCTGCAATGAGAACGCCAGCGAAACGGCGGTCAGGGCGTTCTCGCTGACGTGGGACACGAAGATGGAGTCCACCACGTTGTAGAGGGCCTGCACCAGCATGGATACCATCATCGGTACGCTGAGCTTGATGAGCAGAGGATTGATGTCCATCGTGCCCATAATGTTTTCCCGCACATCTGCGGGAGCGGTCTGGGGCTGCTTGTTTTCCACGGTTTCTCCTTTTGCTGTTGATAACTTGGGGTTTGTGTGCTTTTTCTATGCCGCAAACGTGGGCAGAGCGCAAAAGCACCCTACCCACGCAGCATCGTTGTTTTGTTCTGTCTCTCCGGGGAGACAGGGCCTTTAGCCCTCCATCGACTTTTCCTTGGCCTCTGCGGCGGCAAGGATCATCTGCACGCAGGTGTCGTGGCCCAGTGCGGCGTTGATGGCCAGATCGTAGTTGTGGGCATCGCCCCAGCGGTTCTGGGTGTAGTAGTTGTAGTAGGCTGCGCGGTTGCGGTCGGTCTTCTCGACCTCATCCTTGATGCCCTTTTCGTCCTTGGCCTGCAGCATATTGTTCTCCTTGCCGTAGGCCAGACGCCACTCCTTGGGGGCGTAGACAAAGACGCGCAGCACATCCTTGCGGTCGCGCAGGACATAGTCGCCGCAGCGGCCCACGATGACGCAGGGGCCTTCGTCGGCCAGCTGCTTGATGATGCGGCTCTGCAGGATGAAGACCTGATCGCCCAGAGGAAGGTCGTTGCCCATCGTATACAGGCTGTAGAGCAGGCTGTGGGTGTGCCGCTTCTCGCTGGCGGCCACGGCCTCCTCGGACAGTCCGGAATTTTTGGCTGCCATGGTGATCAGCTCCTTGTCGTAGAGCTTGATGCCCAGTGCGCGCGCCACGTCCTTTGCGATGTAGCGTCCGCCGGTGCAGTACTCACGGCCCAAAGTGATGATCGTCTTTGCCATAATGTATTCCTCCCATATTGATGATTTATCCATTGAAAGCGTCTGGCGTGCCCCTCAGGGGGCAGAGGACAGAGTGCTTTGGTTGGCTTCGGGGGCCGGCGGCAGGGTGGGCAGCCGCACTTCGGCAAACTGCATGGTGCCGGTCTGGTCGATGATGTAGATGCTGCAGCGTCCGCCGCTGGCCGTCTGCTCGGGCGGGAAGCGGAAGCCCCCCGTCCGCGTCCGCTCCATCCGCCGGAAGGTGCGGTGGGCGGTGGTGGCATGAGCCACGCCGTCGTGGGGGCTGCAGGCCGCCCAGCCGGAGAACTCGGCCGGGAGGAGCTGGCGCTGGCCCCGGAGGGACAGATACCAGCAGTCGTCCTCGGTGCTGTACTCGAAGCTGCAGGGGACGCGCCGGGGCCGGTCGGCCTCGATGTCCCGGGGCTTGGGGCGGAGGGCGATGGCCCGCCCGGTGAAGTAGCGGGCAAAGTCTGTCACCGCCATCGTGCAGTTCACCGCCCCGTCGCTGTCGGCGGTGGGGTCGTTGAGGAGGACGAAGTCAGCGAGGACGGCGTCGTCATGGCCGAAGCCCCGCAGGCCCATCCAGACGCCCACCGGGTCGCGCTGGCCCCGGATGCGGCGCTCGATGCGGACGGCCACCGAGCAGCCGTCATGGATCTGCTCCCGCAGGTCTTTCAAATCCATCCACGCCTGCCAGCAGGGGTAGCCGCAGCAGCCCGCTGCGGCCGCCGCAAAGGCGGCGTTGCCGGTGCTGCCGGTGGCCTTGTCGGCCATGATGTGGGCCACCTCCTCGGGCAGGATGTCCTCGCCCCAGCGGTTCATCAGCGCTGCCATCACCAGCGGCAGGTCCATCTCCCGCCCGAAGCTGGGGTCGTGGGCGGAGAGGCAGTATTCCGGCAAGTAGAGGCGGCGGTTGATGGGGTGGCCGTCCTGCTTTTCCCACGCGAGGGGGCGGACCGCCGCCGACAGCAGCCGGAGCGCCGGGGTGACTTTGTCGTCGTTGGTGGAGAGATTCACCTGAAGCTGGACGCCGGTGCCGCCGCCGGGCAGGGCCACGGTCACGGTGTCGCCCATCAGGAAGATGAGGCCGTCGTCGCTGTGGGCGTTGATGCTGCTCCGGGGGTAATCGGGCGCCCACTTGCCGAAGCTCATCCAGCCCGTCCAGTTGCCGCCTGCGTAGACCCGGCAGCGCACCTCCACCATGGTGTTCTGGGGTGCGTGGGCGTTCCAGCTGACGTTCAGATTACAGAAGGCCGGCATGGCGAACTCAGGCGTGGTATAGCTGCCGTATTGCAGATACCGCCCGGCGACGCTGTCCAGCACGACGCTGCCGTTGTCCAGCGCCACATTATCGAGCTGCCCGCGGGAAAACGTCTCCGTGCCCTGCAGCACCAGATTGTTCCGCTGTTCCATTGCACGCATCCCCTTTCCGCGTCATTGCGCTGTTTATTCTTCGCCGTCGCTGCGCTCCGAGGCCATCTCGGCCTCGTACTCGGCGTCGTGGAGCTTGCGGATGTTCTCCTCGATGTGGAACACCCGGTCGAGGTCGCCGTAGACGATCTGGCTGGTGATCTCCACCTGAAACCAGAAGCCGAACACCAGCATGAGCAGAAGGCCCAGCGGCATACAGAGGATGACGAGGCCCCAGAACAGCACCGTCACAAGGGACGCCGCCAGCGCATGGGGCAGGAAGGCGATCATGCAGTTGACGCTGTTTTTGAGGGTCTGGCCGAGGGGCTGGTCCAGCAGGACGATCTGGGGCCACATATAGGAGAAGAGCATATGGAAGAGGATGAGGTTGAGCACCGTGGCCACCCACATCCCCACGCCGACGTTGGTGCCGCGGTAGAGCATATTGAAGCAGAAGTAGACGAGAAAGACCTGCACCGTGACCACGACGCAGTAGAGCATCCCCGGCAGGATGCTGGCCTTGAAGTTCTGCCGGAAGGCCTTGCGGTAGGTGGTCCACCAGTAGCCGGCCTCGTCGCGCAGGGCGCGCAGGACGGTGTCGTACATCCCCGCCAGCACCGGCCCGGCCAGAATGCCGCCCACGGCGGCGCTGAGGACCATGACCGGCAGGCTGTTCATCAGGAAGCCGATGTACACCAGACAGATGACCGGCAGAAAGCCCAGACAGGTGAGCAGGTTGGCAAGGAACATCCCGCTCATATCCCGGCCCACCAGCTCGAAGAAGCGGCCGACGCCGGTCTTGCGGGGGGCGTCCTTTTCCACGCCCGGGCCGGACTTGAAATCGTTTGCAGAAGGGAACAGACTCATGGTATGTGAATATCCTCTCTCGCTGTCTCTGGGACAGCTCACATTGCACAGCACGGTTTGGCATAAAACACCATTGTGCTGGCTTTCTGATTATAAATATACCCGGATTTTGTGGATTTTGCAAGCCGCAAAGCCCCCGAAATGTAAAAAAAGTGTTTCCTCTCCCTTTTTGGGGCGGAGTGTGTTACAATAGAGACGGCTTTTCAGCCGAAAGGAGGAATCTCTCTGTGAGCATTTTCCGCACCATTGCGATGTTCACCTATCTGTTTGGCTACATGATCGTCCACTACGGCGTGCTGCGCAAAGCCGAGCGTGCACAGGCCGCCGGCGACACCGAGACGGTGCGCCGTCTGGTGGAGCAGCATATCCCCCATTGGAGCCGGGGCATCCTGAACGTCACCGGCGTCCGGCTCAGCGTCGAGGGGCTGGACAACATCCCGAAAGAGGGACCCTGCGTTTTTGTGGCGAACCATCGCAGCTACTACGACATCCCCCTGCTGCTGGCCAGCCTCGACAGGCCCTACGGCATCCTCGCCAAGGAGGAGCTGGAAAAGATCCCTCTGCTCAGCCGCTGGATGAAGCTGCTGGGCTGTGTCTTCGTCCAGCGCGATGACGTCCGCGCCTCGGTGCGCGCCCTCAACGACGCCACCGCCATCGTAGAGAGCGGCAGGAGCTTCATCATCTTCCCCGAGGGCACCCGCTACAAGGGCGAGGAGGGCGGCGCCGGTGAGTTCAAGGCCGGTGCTTTCCGCATCGCTGTGAAGACTGAAACCCCGGTGGTGCCGGTGGCGATCTCCGGCGCACGGGGGCTGTTCGAGGCCCACGGCAACCGGACGACGCCCGGCACGGTGCGCATCCGGGTGCTGCCGCCCATCCAGACGGCGGGCATGAGCCGCGCTGAGCAGAAGGAACTGCCCGCTGCCGTCCGCCAAACCATTCTGGCACAGCTGTAACACAAAAACTGGGAGGACACTGCCGCATGGCAAGCTACCGTTACGAGCGCGACATCGACCCGAAGGACATCGCCCCCCGCAGGGAAAAACAGTACACCCGCAAGGAGCGCTGGGCCAACTGGTGGGACTATAACCTCAAGTGGGTCATCCTCATCGGCATCGCCGTGGTCTTTGTGGCCTACAACTTTATCGGGCAGTATTTCTTCGTCACCAAGCCCGACTACAACGTGGCCGTGGTGGCCCCCTACTACCTGCCTGAGGACACCGTGAACGCCTTGCAGGAAGCTCTGGCGGACTACGGCGAGGACCGCAACGGCGACGGCAAGGTGGTCGTGACCCTGAACGTCTACACCCTCGATTACGCCGAGGGCGAGACCCAGACCGAGAGCGACGCCTACCTGACCATGGCGGGCACCACCAAGCTTGCCACCGATGTGCAGGGCGGCCTTAGCTCCGTCTTTCTGCTCTGGGACCCGGCAGGGTTTGAGGAGAGCACCGGCTCACTGCGGTATCTGGACGGCAGCCTGCCCGCCGCCGACAGCGACGAGGACTGGTGGAACATGGTCTATAAGTGGAGCGACTGCCCCGTGCTGGCGGGCCTCGACCTCGGCAGCTACGGCCCCGACACCACTCAGAGCCGCAGTGGGTCCAGTCAGGAGTATATGTCCCGGTTCTACGTCGGGATGCGGGGCGCATGGAACAGCGGCACCGCCGACAACCTCGCCGGCGGCGAGGAGCTGTGGCAGAAGCTGACGGCGGGGGCTGTCTCCACCGTTGCGCCGGAGGGCTGAGCCATGCGGTTCCGCGTTCGGCGCAAGGGCAGGGCGGGGCACATCAGCATCCCCGAAAAGCCTGAGAAAAAGGCGGTGCCGTTAAAAGCCGCCGACCTCGACAACCCCTATGGCCGGGTGTTCGGCACCCCCCGCAGCAGGGAAGACCTGCGCAAACAGGACAGATAAGTGAAATGACCCTCTCCGACCGCCTCGGAGAGGGCTTTTTTGTTGCAATCTCTTCGCGTTGACGGCCCCGGATTTGAAATATTCTCCACCCTCAAAGGGAGTGGCGCTTGTTGTTTCCTCGTCCGGGTTATGGTATACTTACTAGGTATCGTCCCAAGAAATTTTACCCGAAGGATGTGGAACAGATGGACACACTGGAACAGGCCCGCGCTGAGATCGACGCGGTGGATGCGCAGCTGGCCGCCCTGTTTGAGCGGCGGATGGCCGCCGTGCTCAGCGTCGCCCAATACAAGCAGGCCCACGGCCTGCCGGTCTATGACGCCGCCCGGGAGGCGGTGGTGCTGGAAAAGGCTGCGGCCCGCATTCAGGATCCCGCCCTCCGGCCCTACTACAGAGATCATGTCCAGAACATGATGGACGTCGCCAAGCAGTACGAGGCGGAGGTGCTGGGCGAGAATCGCGCCGCCTATCAGGGCGTGGAGGGCGCTTTTGCCCACATCGCGCTGCGGGCGCTCTTCCCCCACGCGGAGGCAGTGAGCTACCCGACGTGGGACGAGGTCTTCGAGGCCGTCCGGCGGGGGGACGCCGCCCACGGCGTCGTGCCCTTCGAGAACAGCCACGCGGGCGATGTCTCCGCCGTGCTGGACCTGTGCTATAACTACCCGGAGCTGTGGGTGGTGGACGTCTACGACCTGCCCATCTCCCAGAACCTGCTCGTCCTGCCCGGCACCCAGCTGGCCCAGCTCCGGCACGTCTACAGCCACCAACAGGCCATCGCCCAGAGCGAGACGTTCTTAAAGCAGTTCCATCTGCCCGCCACAGCCATGCCGAATACGGCCATGGCAGCAAAGTTCGTGGCAGAGTCCGGCGACCCGTCCCAAGCCGCCATCGCCAGCGCGGAGACCGCTGCCCTCTACGGGCTGGAGGTCCTTGTGCCCAGCATCAACACCGACGGCGACAACACCACCCGCTTCATCGTCCTCAGCCGCGAAAAGCCCACCGGGGGCAACCGCTTCTCGCTGCTCTTCACGCTGGACAACAAGCCCGGCAAACTGGCCGAGGTCATTCAGGTCATCGGCCGGTTCGGCTACGACATGGAATCCATCAAGAGCCGTCCGCTGCCCCATGTTCCCTTCGATTACTATTTTTACGTCGAGCTGGTGGGAGACCCCGCCGACGACGAGACCGCCGCGCTGCTGCGCGAGCTGGATCATACCTGCCGCACCGTGCGGCTGTTAGGAGTGTATACGAAATGAGTGGATTTATCGGCACAAAGCTCACCATGAATCTGGGTGAGCGCAGCTATGACATCATCCTGAAAAACGGCGCACTGGAGAACCTGTACCAGTTCGCCCGCCTCGACCGCCGTGTGGCGGTGGTGACGGACGCAGGCGTCCCGGCAGAGTACGCCCAGCGGGTGGCCGACCAGTGCCGCGACGCAAAGATCATCACCGTGCCGCAGGGTGAGGCCAGCAAGAGCATGAAGATTCTGGAAAGTGTCCTGCGCCAGATGCTGGAGTTCAATATGGGCCGCGGCGACCTCGTCATCGCCGTGGGCGGCGGCGTCGTGGGCGATCTGGCGGGCTTTGCCGCCTCCATCTATATGCGGGGCATCGACTTCATCAACTGCCCCACCACCACGCTCTCCATGATCGACTCCTCCATCGGCGGCAAGACGGCGGTGGATCTGGGCGAGACGAAAAACATCGTCGGCTCCTTCTGGCAGCCCAAGCTGGTCATTGTGGACCCCAGCACCCTCGCCACCCTGCCCCGCCGCCAGTACATCAACGGTCTGGCCGAGTCGGTGAAGGCGAGTCTTCTGGCCGACCCGGAGCTGTTCGCTATCTTTGAAAAGGGAGACATCGACGAGCAGATCGGAGAGATCATCTATCGCAGCCTCCGCTTCAAGAAGAGCATCGTGGAGCAGGATGAGACCGAGCGCGGGATGCGCAAGGCCCTCAACTTCGGCCACACCATCGGCCACGGCATCGAGGCCGTCAAGGGCGTCAAGGGACGCCGCACCGTGGGCCTCTACCACGGCGAATGCGTGGCGCTGGGGATGCTGCCCATGATCGAATCCAAGGCATTGCAGAAGCGCGTCCGGGCGGTCTACCGCCGTCTGGGCCTGCCCCTGCGCACCGCCTACAATAAGGATAAAGTCTACGCCGAGATGCTCCACGACAAGAAGGCGCAGGGCGGACAGATCACCGTCATCAAGGTGCCGGGTCTGGGCTGCTGGCGTGCCGAGACCATCCCGGTGGAGGGTCTGCGCACTCTGCTGGGCATGGAGGACTGAGCCATGAAAAACACCTTTGGCAGCGCATTGGCACTGACCATCTTCGGCGAGAGCCATGGCCGGGCCATCGGCGGCGTGCTGGACGGCATGGCCGCAGGGGTGCCGGTGGACGAGGCGTTCATCGCCGCCTGTATGGACAGACGCCGCGCCCGGGGCGACGGCCTCTCCACCTCCCGGGTGGAGGCCGACCGGGTCCAGCTGCTCTCCGGCGTCGTGAACGGCCACACCACCGGCACGGCCATCGCCCTCATGATCGAAAATCAGAACACCCGCAGCGGCGACTACGCCAAGACCGCCGACCTGCTCCGCCCCGGCCATGCGGACTACACCGCCTATGCCAAATACCACGGCTTTCAGGACGCCCGGGGCGGCGGGCACTTCTCGGGCCGGATCACCGCCGCGCTGGTGGCGGGAGGAGCCATCGTGCTGGGGGCGCTGGGCCGCGCCGGCATCGACATCACCACCCACATCGCCCGCTGTGCCGGCCTCTCCGATACCCCTTTTGCGCTGGACGATACCGCTGCGCTGGCCGCGCAGGTCAGCGTGCTGGAAAATAAGGGCGAAGGCTTCGCGCTGCTGGATGCCTCCGTCGAAGAGCCGATGAAGGCGGCCATCCGCGCCGCCGGGGCGGAGGGCGACAGCGTGGGAGGCATCCTTGAGACGGCAATCCTCGGCCTGCCTGCCGGTGTGGGCGAGCCGTACTTTGACAGCGTGGAGAGCCTGCTTTCCCACATGGCCTTCTCCGTGCCTGCCGTCAAGGGCATCGAGTTCGGCACCGGCTTCGGCTTCGCCGACCTGAAAGGCTCGGAGGCCAACGACGCCTTCCGGATGAAGGGGAACACCATCGTTACCGCCACCAACCACAACGCTGGGGTCAACGGCGGCATCTCCAATGGGATGCCCGTGGTCTTCCGCACCGCCGTCAAGCCGACGCCCAGCATCTACAAGGAACAGGAGACGGTGGACTATCTTGCAAAGCAGGATGCACCCCTCTCCATTCAGGGCCGCCATGACCCCTGCATCGTGCCCCGTGCCGCCATCGTTCAGACCTGCGCCGCCGCGCTGGCTGTGGGCGATCTGCTGACGGCCCGCTACGGCACGGCATGGATGGAGCGGCCCACCAGCTACCGCAGGGAGGGACTGTGATGGAATACGGACTCATCGGCTCGAAGCTGGGCCACTCCTACTCGAAGCTCATCCACGAGATGCTCTGCGGCTACCGCTACGACCTCTGCCCTCTGCCCACCGAGGAGGAGGCCCGGGCCTTCCTTACCAAGCGGCAGTTCAAGGCCATCAATGTCACCATCCCCTATAAGCGGCTGGTGATGGAGTACTGCACCTACATCGACCCCCGGGCCAAAGCCATCGACGCGGTGAACACCGTCGTCAACAAGAACGGCCTGCTCTACGGCTACAACACCGACTATCTCGGTTTTGCCCATCTGTGTGACGTCCACGGCGTCGATTTCGCGGGCAGGACCGTCCTCATCCTCGGCACCGGCGGCACCCATAACACCACCAGTGCCGTCGCCCGGGACAAGGGCGCGGCGAAGGTGCTGACCGTCAGCCGGACGCCCGACGCCGCCAAGGGCCAGCTCTCCTATGAGGAAGCTGTGTCCAGCGGCGCACAGATCGTCATCAACACCACCCCCGCCGGGATGTACCCCAACGTAGGGGTGTGCAGTCTGGACGTTGCCCGAATGCCCGGGCTGGAAGCGGTGCTGGACGTGGTGTATAACCCGGACAAGACCGAACTCATCCTGCGGGCCGAGGAGGCCGGCGTCCCGGTGGCCGTGGGAGGCCTCGAGATGCTGGTGGCGCAGGCGGTGTATGCCGCCGAATACTTCCTCAGCCGGAAGTTCGACGACGCGGCGGGGGAGATCCGCCGCGTCACTGCCGCGCTCCGCCGCGATATGCTGAATGTGTCCCTCATCGGGATGCCCTCCAGCGGCAAGTCTACGGTGGGCCGTCTGCTGGCAGACAAGCTGGGCAAGCGGTTCATCGACCTCGACGAGGAGATCGTGAAGGCCGACGGCCGCAGCATCCCGGACATCTTCGCCGCCGAGGGCGAGGACGGCTTCCGGGCGAGGGAGTCGGCCCAGACCGCCCGCTTTGCAAAAGAGGGCCGTCAGCTGCTCTCCTGCGGCGGCGGCATCATCAAGCGGGGCGAAAATCTGCGCGCCCTGCACCAGAACGGCGTCGTGCTCTTTATCGACCGGCCTCTGGATGCGCTGACGGTGGGCGGCGGACGGCCTCTCTCGTCCAGCCCCGAGGCGCTCAGGCAGATGGAGGCGGAGCGCCGCCCCCTGTATCTCGCGGCGGCAGATGCCGTCATCCCCAACAGCGGCACGGTGGAGGACGCCGTGGCCGCCGCAATGGAGGCTCTGGATGAAATTTTTAGTCATTAACGGCCCCAACCTCAATATGATGCACTTCACCGAGCCGGGCGTGGCCGGTCAGCTGGACTACAACGGTCTGCTGGATTATCTCGAGCTGTGCTGCACCCAGATGGGCCTTGAGGTGGAGTTTTTTCAGTCCAACCACGAGGGCGACCTCATCGATGAGATCCAGTCTGCCGCAGGCCGGGCAGACGGCATCATCCTGAATCCCGGCGGATACGCCCACTACAGCGTCGCCATCCTCGACGCGCTGCGGCTCTGCGGCGTGCCTGCCGTGGAGGTGCTGCTGAGCGAGCCGGACGAGCATGAGCCGTTCCGCAAGACGGACATCGTCTCCTTCGGCTGTCAGGGACACTTCATCGGCGAGGGCATCAGCGGCTATCTGCACGCTGCGGCCTATCTGACCCAGCTGCTTCGTCTGGACGGCAGCGCACACACCCATCTGGTCATGTGAGCGGAAAAGAAAGAGTGAAAGGAACGAAATTCTATGATCATCTCCACCAAAAAGGGCACCCCCAAGGAAGAACTGGAAAAGATCGTGGACCGATTTGAAAAGCAGGGCCTCGACGTCACCCTCATCACCGGCAAGGACTACAATGTCTTCGGCCT
>OJJY01000723.1_pt1 | contig 11101 bp, 9 predicted proteins | sample 1596421 | NCBI WGS metagenome assembly OJJY01 (sample SAMEA4350151, study PRJEB24818) | metagenome | biome: human; feature: gut; material: faeces | place: Denmark | collected 2013-09 | reverse complement strand
ACCTTTGAGAGGGCTGGCGTCGGTCAATGTGCCGGTTTTTTTGTCGAAGCCCGCCTCGACCTGCTCCTTGAGCTGGGTCTCGGTCAGGTCGCTGCGAGTCACGCTTTCGCAGCCTTGCAGGGTCACGCCCCTGCCGTAGCCCGCAATGCCGCCGAAGAACTGCCCCAGCACCAGGCTGCGCGCATCGCCCGCGGTATCGCCCTTATAGTTGGCGCCCGCGCTGACCGTGCCGTTGTTCCTCAGGCCCGTCAGGCTCTGGGACACGCTGGTGTCCGTCGTAAACAGGTTGCCGACGATGCCGCCCGTGAAGCCGTTGCCGGTGACAAAGCCGTTGTTGACGATGTTCGTATCACCGTTCGTTTTCATCTGGGTAGCGTCCACCGTGCCGAACACGCCGCCCACGCCGACGCTGCGCCAGAGGGAGTTCGCGTCACTCGGCTCAGCCGCCGCGGCAGCGTAGCGGGCCTTCTCGGCCTGCTGGTCTGGCGCTGTGGTCGTTTCCACGTTTTTCGTGTCCTTGTCCACAAGCAGACCCGCCACCGTCACGTCCGACGCAACGGTCAGGTCCTGCATGACGGAATCCGTTGTTTTGGGTATGGCAACGCCGACGAGACCGCCAATGCCGCGCGGCTCGTCTGTATAATAGGTATAGTTTTTGTTATTTACGGTCTTGTCTTCTGCTGTTCGCTCTGTCGCGGTGGTGGAGTCGCCAAACGCCAGCGCCGCGGCCACCAGCGCACTGGTCGAGGAGTTCGTGCCGCGGGTCAGGGCGCAGTTTTCCAGCGTGCCGGTGTTGACGCCGCAGAGTGCGCCGACACGCGCACATCGCGCCAGTTCTCGTCGTCCTTCGCCAGCGCCGTGACGAATTTGGTTGCGGTCAGCTTGAGCTGCTTTTCGTTCGGCAGCGTACCGGCGTCGAGGGTCTCGGTCTTGACGTTGACCTGAATGTCCGGGTCGCGCAGTGTGATGTAAGAAATTTTGCCCTTGTTCTCGCCGATAAGGCCGACATAGTGGTCGGCCAGCTCGTCCTTCTCTGCCCTGCCGGTTTTTGCAACGGACTTGCTGCTCAATTGCAGATTGAGGATGGGCACACGGGTCGTCTTGTTGTTGGCAAGGCCCGTTGTTTTGCTCGTAAGTACGATTTTTTCACCCAGCTCCGGGATCGTCGGCCAGGCGACAGGGTCATTGAGGGACGGCACCTTGGCCGCCGGGTACTGATCACCCGACGCGCAGTAGACCGTGACGCCGCCGCCCGTCCAGTTCAGGCCGGTGCTGTTGCTGGCCTGGGGGGTCAGCATGTAGGTGCCCTTGTCGGTGATGTCCCAGTCGGCAGACCAGCGCAGGTTGTACAGATGGCGGAAATATTTCAGGTCTGCCGTGACCGCCGTGCCGCCCTTGGCCAGCAGGGTGTTTTCATCGGTAGGAGTCCACACCTCGCTGCTGGCGGTATAAATATCTTTATAACTCTCCCGCGGCTCGGCGCGCATGGCAATGTAGATGTCCTTCGTGTCGTTCAGCAGGCGGGTGATGCTGTACAGGCTCGTGGCGGCAACGTCAGCGCTGTTCTCACACGCACGCAGCAGCGCCGCGTCCGCCATGGCGTCCAGCGTCAGCACAAAGCTGCCCTTGTTGTAGCTTAACGGGAAGTAGAGTTCTTTCTTGGTTTCCGTCTGTTGGCCCGCATCATTATACGTATAAATCGTGACAGGCATCTTGGTGATGACCTGCTTGTTATCATCCGCCGCACCCGCGGTGTCGCGCTTGATCGTGATGGTAAACAGCGGTTTCCGATTGTCGCCGGTGTCCCCGGCGGCGTAGGCCGTGGCCGTGTAGGAGGTGTCCAGATCGCCGAGGCTGGAGTTGCCGCTCCAGCTCAGGGTCAGTGTCTCGCCGTTCGTCAGGCGGGGATTCTTGACCTTCAGCTTCGTCTGCACCAGCTGCACAACGTTGACGCGGTCCTCGGCAGAGTAGTAGCCGACAAGGGTGTCATTGCGGCGGTGGTTATAGCTGCGGTCATAAATATTCGTAGCACCGTCCTGATTGAAGCGGAGCTTATCGGATTTGGTATCGTAAAAGACCGAGTAGACCTGCCCGCTCTGCACGTCGATCTCGACACAGATCGAGGCATTCAGCAGCGAGGCGTCGTAGATGTAATCGCCCAGCAGCTCCTTGACCAGCGCGTTATGGTTGCCCGCGGCAGCGCCCGTGCGGTCATAGTAGAGCGCGGCCACGTTCTGGTTCAGTTCGGTCTTGGTGCGGCTCACAAGGGTTTTGCCGTCCGCGTCGGTCACGGTGACGTCGTTCTGGAAGTGGTCGCCCGTGCTGCCCTCCTCCATGACCTGCCGGCGGAACGCATCCAGCTCCCCCGCCGTCTCCATCCGGGTCAGGGAGATCTGCGCCGTCTGGAACAGCGTGCGGGCGTTGGCCTCGTTCTTTTCAAACCGGGCCAGCCGCGTGTAGGCGATCAGCCCGCCGCCGACCAGCACCGCCAGAATGGCTGTGATAGCCAGAACGACCATCAGCTCCACCAGCGTAAAGCCTTTCTTTTTGTTTTTTATATTTTTATCGTACTGCACCATAGATGCTCCCGTCGTTTCTCCGGTGAAAGGTTACAATTAGACACAATACCAGATTATATATATTGGCATTATACTCGGAATGTGACGTTTTCGCAAGAAACTCCGCGAGATTTCAGCAAATTTACACCAAATATAGTGGGTCTGCGGCAAGCTGTGCACGATTTCGCCATAATTTCCGTTAGCTTTGAACAAAAAGCGGAGTTTTTTTCGCGAAATTTCTTGCAAATACAGGCCCTGCACGGTATACTAAATAACGTGTTATTATATGGTAGAGGATGTGTAACAATGCTGGCAGCACGACTGGGCGCATGGCTGCGCCATACCGGGGAACGCTGGGCCAAAGCTGCGTTTGCGGAAAAGCTCGCCGTACTGCTGGCGCTGGGCGCTGTCCTGTATACTATTGTGACCGGCGCGGCGGAGCTGCGCTATCAGGCCCGTGCGCGGGAGGCCCTGGCTCAGGTCAAGGCTGCGCGGCTGGCGGCCAGTGCCGTGTCTGCCCAGTGCTACTCCGCCGGGCAGACGTTCGCCGACCAGACAAGCGCGGACGGCTTTGCGGACGGCATCGCCGAGGAAATCCGCACGCTGGCCTCACTGCCCGGCACGGTGACGCTTTTGCAGATCGACCCGAACGGCTACACCGTGCAGCGGCTCCTGTATCAGGAGAACGGCATGTACGCCATCTATGATGCCGACGGCGGTTACCGCGTTTTCCGCGCGGAGGACCGGCTGCAATACGGCGCGGGGGTGGGCCATGCTGCTGCTTGAGCTTCTGTTGGGACTCATTCGTTTTCTGCTGGGCGCGGCGCTGTTCAGCTTTATGAACGTCGTCGCGTGGCGGCTGCCGCGGGGCATGGACCCGCTGAAGGGCCGCAGCGTATGCCCGCAGTGCGGCCACACGCTGGGTGCGCCGGACTTAGTGCCTGTGTTCAGCTGGTTATTCTTGCGCGGGCGGTGCCGCCACTGCGGTGCGCACATTCCGGCGCGGTACCTGCTGGTGGAGCTTCTGGGCGGCGTGCTGGCGCTGGGCTGCACTTGGCGGTACGGCGCTGCCTACGCCCTGCCGGGCGGTCTGTTCGGCATGAGCTGGGCCGCGTTGCTGGCGCTGGCGGTCTGCGGGATCTTGCTGAGCGTTTCACTCATTGATGCCGAGACGCAGACCATCCCGGACCGGCTGAATCTGGCGCTGGCGGTCTGCGGCGCGGTGAGCGTGCTGCTCTCCCCTGCCGACTGGCTGCCGCACGTCATCGGTGCGCTCTGCGTTAGTGTGCCGATGTTTCTGCTCTGCCTTGTCATCGACGGCGCGTTCGGCGGCGGCGACATCAAGCTGATGGCAGCCGCCGGGCTGTTCCTGGGCTGGCAGCATACGCTGCTGGCGATGTTTTTCGGCATTGTTTTTGGCGGTATGTACGGCATATACCTGCTAGCCGCCAAAAAGGCAGGGAAGAAGGACCACTTCGCCTTCGGCCCGTTTCTGTGTGCGGGCATTGTGATCGCGATGCTGTTTGGCGGGCCCGTTTTGGAATGGTACTGCGCGTTTTTGTGAAGTTCAGACCGTCAAAAAATTGCATTCTTGCCTTATTGCGTGTGTAGGGGCGACCATTGGTCGCCCGTCAACTTACCGCAGCAACGCTTTTTCCGGGACAGTTGTCTTACAAAGCAAACGGGCGCGGGCGAGCAATGCTCGCCCCTACAAGAGTTTTTCGACAATCTGAAAGTTTTTAACCTGTTTTCGGAGGAATCTCCCTCATGCCACGTTTTCGTTATACTGCCACCAATGAGAAGGGCAAGACCGTCCGCGGACTGCTTGAGGCCCCCAGCGAGGAGGCGCTCTACGCCAAGCTGCGCAATGACGGCCTGTACATGACCGACGCGCAGGAGGCCCAGAAGGCCCTCGCGACGTTCCGCCCGCTGAAAACCGCCGTGCTGGCGGATTTCTGCCGCAACCTGGGCACCCTGCTGACTGCCGGTGTGCCGCTGGTGCGTGCGTTCCGCATCATGGCGGACGAGCGCACCATCGACGCCCGCCAGAAGGCCCTGTACGAGGCCATCCTGAGCGAGCGCGCAAGGGCGTGCCGCTGTCCGATGCGATGGAGTCCTGCGCACCCGCGTTCCCCACCCTGCTGCTGGCCATGATCCGCAGCGCCGAGGGCACCGGCAGCATCGACCACGCCTGCGCCCGCATGGCGACCTACTATGAGCGTGAGCACAAGATGAACCAGCAGGTCGGCAACAGCATGATGTACCCCATTATCCTGTCCGTGCTGATCGTCGGCGTTATTGCGATTTTGATGACCTTTGTTCTGCCGCAGTTCAAACCGATGTTTGACCAGATGGAGACCCTGCCGTTCCTGACCCAGCTGCTGTTTGACGTCAGCGACTTTGTCGGTGCCAACTGGCCGGTGCTGCTTGTCGTGGCGGCGCTCATCGTCTTTGGCGGCAAGCTCCTGCTGGCGCAGCCGAAGGTCCGCCGCCAGTGGGACCGTTTCATCCTGCACGCACCGGTGGTCGGCGTGCTGAACCGCAAGATCTGCACGGCGCGCTTTGCCAGCACGCTGTCCAACCTGTACGGCAGCGGCGTGCCCATCATCACGACACTGGCCGCGGCACGCGACGCTATCGGCAACCGCTGGATCGAGAGCCAGTTCGGTGACGCGCTGGACAGCATCCGCGCAGGCCACAGCCTGTCGGAGGCGATTGCGGGCATCGACGGTTTTGAAGTGAAGCTCTCCTCCTCCGTCGCTGTCGGCGAGGAGACCGGCAAGCTGGACAGCCTGTTGGCGACCATCAGCGAGACACTCGACTATGAGGCCGAGATGGCGACCAAGCGCCTTGTCACGCTGCTGGAGCCCGTTATGATCGTTGTTATGGGTCTCGTGGTCGGCGGCGTCGTGGCCGCGGTCATCGTGCCCATCTACCAGTCCTACGGCACTATCGGCGCGTCGAGCGGCGCGATTTAAATTCTATTGCGGGAGGCCCACCATGGCACTTCTTACCTCTTTATATCTGTGCAGCCGCACGGTGTACGCCGCGGTGGGCAGCCCCACCGCCAAGGGCGCACGGATCACCGCCGCAGCAGCGGCCCAGCTGCCCGAGGGCTGCCTGATCAACGGCGTCATTACCAACGAGGCCGACCTCGCCGAGGCGCTCAGGGCCTTTTTTGCCCGCCATAAGCTGCCCACCGGCCGGGTGGCGCTGATCGTAGGCGGCAGCCAGTTCGTACACCGCGTCATCTCCCTGCCCGCCATGAGCGAGAAAAAGCGGCTGGCCGTGCTGGCGCATGAGCTTTCGTCCGGCGGTGCCGAGACAACGGCCCCGCTTGACGACTATATGCTGCTGGCCCGCGATGCCAAGACCCGCGCCGACACGGTGCTGGCCACCCGCGTGGAGCAGAGCGTCATTGCCGGGTATGCGGCGCTGGCCAAGGCGGCCGGCTTCAAGCTGTACAGCATCGATCTGGGTCTGGCCGCCCCCATCAAGGCGGTGCGCACGATCCCTGCCCTGCAGAGCGAGACCTTTGTGCTGCTGCATTTTGACGATGACACCGTCTCGGCCTGCCTGTTTGTGAAGGGGCAGTACACCTACTCGACCCGCAGCCGCCTGTTCAACCCGCGCGGCTCGGCAGAATCCGGCGCCGAGATCGCACAGAAGCTGTCGGGCATCCTGCAGTTCCACATTGCCGGCAAGAGCGAAAATCCGATCACGACCGTCTACTTTGCCGGTGCAGACGCCGATGACCTTGCCGTCTGCCGCCCGGGCTGTGAGGCGCTCTCGCTGCGGGTGGCGCAATTCCCGGATTCGCCTACCGTCAAGCTTCCTGAGGGCACAGCCCTTGCGCAGACGCTCTCCGCCGCAGGCAATCTGATCGCGCGCTGACCCGCGCACCAACTATACAAGCCAGGGGAACATACAAATTATGGCTATGAAACAAAACAACTTTTATCTGCGCTGGCAAAAGGCCGCAGGCGCCGCCAAGAGTGAGCAGCGCAGCCGCAGCATCCGGACCGCTGCCCCCGGCGTTGCCGTGGTGGCCGCCGCCCTGCTGGGCTGGGGTGCCATGACGCTGTACACCGCCTCCCTGACCAGCCAGCGGCAGGACATCGTAAACTGGTGCAATGACAACAGCGCGTCGTTCCTTGCCTCGAATCAGGACGCCGAGGCGGCCGCGCAGTTCCGCTCTCTGACGCAGTATGCCGACGGCATGACCGACCTGCTCGACGGCTACCCCGATGTGACGAGCAGCCTGCTGCACCGGGTCGAGGCGGCGGGCGGCGCTGCCATCACGATCCAGTTCACCAGCTACGACGCCGCCACGGGCGAGCTGCAGTTCAACGCCAACTCCAGTCAGGTCATCGACATTCCGACCTACATTCGCTCGCTGCAGAGCTGCGGCGTTTTTTCGACCGTGAGCTATACCGGCTACAATGCCGACGATGACGGCTATTCCATCGACCTGCGCTGCGTTCTGGCAGCGCCGCAGTAAGGGGGGTGCGGTTATGGATATTGCACCGATGACCAAGCGCGACAAGATCCTTTTATATGCCGTGCTGATGCTGGCCTTTATCGTGCTGTATGTGCGGTTTTTGCTGATCCCCGGCATCGGCAGCCTGCAGCAGGCCCGCGCCGATCTGACCGAGGCGCAGGACGCCCAGATCACCATGCAGGAGACGATCCTGCAGGCGGGCGTGAACGCCGCCGACAAGAATACCGCCTGGGGAGAGCTGCAGACTGCCAACGCGCGGTACTACAGCATCCTGACCAGCGATGAGCTGGACACGCTGGTGACCGGCCTTGAGCTGAACCACAGCATGCAGCCCGTCTCCCTGAGCATCGGCCAGCCGCTGACCCAGAGCATGACCGGCTACATTGCCGGTACACAGGCCGGGCAGAGCCCCGCCCCCGCCGGCAGCGCTGCGGCCGCCGTCACGGCGGATCAGGTGGACACCACCGCCGCAGGCAATGCCCTGCTGCAGCAGTTCCTTGCCGCTGACCTTGTACCCTACTATGACCAGCCCGGCTACCTCCAGACCTCCGATGTGACCTTCAGCTGCTCGGGCGAGGCAAGCAATTTTCTGAGCCTGCTTGACGATCTGGCGGACAACTATCCGTCCATCCAGCTGCAGAACTTTTCCATCACCACCCGCAGCTTTGCCGCAGCGGACGGCACCTCGTCCAGCGGCAGCATCTACAACGTGACGCTGCGCGTTGTACTCTGTGACAAAGGAGGCGTACAGCCGTGAAAAACATCCGTCTTGGCGATGTTCTGATCGAGTTCGGCTACATCACGGCCGAGCAGCTCAACGCCGCCCTTGCCTACCAGAAGGAGCACCGCGACCTGCGTGTCGGCCAGGCACTGCAGGAGCTGGGCTATGTCAATGAGCGGCAGGTCCTGGAGGCCCTTGCCAAGCGCCTGCAGATCCGCATGATCGACATTGAGCACACTACCGTTGATGTGACGGCTGTCGAGAAGGTTCCGCAGGAGCTGGCGCAGAAATATGACATGCTGCCCATCGCGCAGAGCGGCCATACGCTGACCATCGCCGCCAACGACCCGCTGAACTACTACGCCATCGAGGACATCCGCCAGCTGACCGCCATGGAGCCGGAGATCGTGCTGGCCGAGCTGGAGCCGCTGCGCCGCGCCATCCGCTACTATTACGCCGAGGTCAGCGCCCGCAAGGCGGCTCGCAGCGCCAACAGCAGCGATATGGCCGCCGCGCAGACCGAGGACCTCGCCATCGACATGACCGCCGAGGGCGGCGATCTGGACGCGCCGATCATCCGCCTGCTGAACAGCCTTGTGCAGCGTGCCGTGACGACCACCGCCTCGGATATCCACATTGAGCCGTTTGAGGGCGAGACAAAGGTCCGTATGCGCATTGACGGCGTCATCATCGACTATGTGACGCTGCAGCGCGCTTTGCATCAGCCGCTCATCGCCCGCATCAAGATCATGTCCAACCTTGACATTGCCGAGCACCGCATCCCGCAGGACGGGCATTTCCGCGCCCGGCTTGAGACCGGCCCCGATGTCAACGTCCGTGTCTCGATCCTGCCGACCGTCTTTGGTGAGAAGGCCGTGCTGCGTATCCTGTCCAGCAACACCTACATTAAAAATGCCAACCACTTTGGCATGAACGATGAGACCTACCGGCGGTTTTTGCCGCTGCTCAACCGCCCCAACGGCATCGTCTACCTTACCGGGCCGACAGGCTCCGGCAAGACGACAACGCTCTACATGGTCCTGCAGACCATCGCCGAGCGGCAGGTCAATGTCTCGACGATCGAGGACCCTGTCGAGCGCAATCTGGCCCGCATCAACCAGACGCAGGTCAACAACATTGCGGGCCTGACCTTTGAGAGCGGTCTGCGCGCTCTGCTGCGTCAGGACCCCGATGTCATCATGGTCGGCGAGACCCGCGATGCCGAGACGGCGTCCATCTCGGTCCGTGCGGCCATCACGGGCCACATGGTCTTTTCGACGCTGCACACAAATGACGCGCTCTCCTCCATCGTTCGTCTTGAGGACATGGGCGTGGAGCGGTACATGATCGCCAACTCGGTAGCCGGTCTGGTCGCCCAGCGCCTGATGCGCCGGGTCTGCCCCCACTGCGCCCGGCAGATGCCCGTCACCGAGGAGGAGCGCACCTATCTCGGCCCCGACATCCCCTTTGTGCGGCGCGGCAGCGGCTGCACCCAGTGCAACGGCACCGGCTACCGCGGCCGCGTGGCGATCCACGAGCTGGTCATCATCAACCGTGAGCTGCGCGAGCTGATCTCCGCCGGGGCCACGCAGGAGGAGCTGACCGATGCCGCCCGCCGCAATCAGGGCATGACCAGCCTGCGCGAGGCCGCCCTGCAGCTTGTGCGCGAGGGCGAGACCACCCCGGAAGAACTGCTGAAGATCACCTTCTATGAGGAATAAGGGGAACGGGTGCTGATGGCAGCGCTCTCTCCGGCTTTTCTTTCTCGAAAGTGAGGTATGTCCCATGCAAATCCATGAACTCACCGCGCTGGCGCGGCAGATGAAGGCCAGCGACATCCATCTCTCCGAGGGGCTGCCCCTGATGTTCCGGGTGGACGGGCGGCTGATGCAGCCCCCCGTGCAGATGAGCGCTGACGAGACCCGCTCCCTGATCCTTGGGCTGATGGATGAGGCGCACCGCGAGGCCATTCTTACCGAGCGGATCGATGCCGATTTTGCGCTGGTCGCACCGGACGGCACCCGCAGCCGCGTAAATGTCTTTTTCCAGCAGGGGCGGGCTGCGGCCACGCTGCGCCTGCTCAACGATGCCATCCCCACGCTGGCAGAGCTGTCGATGCCGCCCGTGCTGACAAAGCTGGCGGACGAGCCGCGCGGTCTGATCCTTGTCACCGGCCCCACCGGCAGCGGCAAGTCCACCACGCTGGCCGCGATGATCGACCATATCAATGAGACCCGCAGCGACCACATCATCACGATCGAGGACCCCATCGAGTATGTCTATCAGGGCAGGCAGGCGCTCATCCACCAGCGCGAGGTCGGCGCGGATGCGCGCAGCTTTGCCTCGGCGCTGCGCAGCGCCCTGCGCGAGGACCCTGATGTCATTCTGGTCGGCGAGATGCGCGATTATGAGACGATCTCCGCCGCCGTCACCGCCGCCGAGACCGGCCATCTGGTCCTCAGCACGCTGCACACGATCGGTGCAGCCCAGACCATTGACCGCATTATTGATGTCTGCCCCGCCGGTGCGCAGAACCAGATCCGCGGCCAGCTGGCCGCCGTGCTGCGCGGCGTCATCACCCAGCAGCTTCTGCCGCTGGCCGGGGGCAAGGGCCGCTGCGCCGCGACCGAGATTCTGGTCGGCACCGATGCCGTGGCAAACCTCATCCGTGAGGGCAAGTGCTACCAGATTCCAAGCATCCTGCAGTCCGGTGCCGCGCTGGGCATGCACAGCCTGAACGCCGATCTGGCGCGCCTTGTCAGCATAGGCCGCATCACCCGCGAGGCCGCCGAGCGCTGCGCCACCGACAAGAGCGATCTGCAAAATTACCTGTAAGCAAAATAAAAAAGGGTATCTGCCGTTCATGCGACAGATACCCCTTCTTTTTTACCGACTCGCAGGTTCACGTTGTCAGCCTTCCCCCTTGGGGGAAGGTGCCCGAGGCCCCGCCCGAGGGCGGATGAGGGGCAGCCCTTCGGTGATTCCCCGTTCGCGCTCTGCTTTTCGCAAGCTCATCCCTCATCCGGCCCTGCGGGGCCACCTTCCCCCACTTGGGGGAAGGCAAAGTTGCCGCCCATTCACGGGCAAAGCCCCTCCGGCCATCGCCGCCGCGCACCTCACTTTTCTGCCCCTTCCTTCCCCTGCGCCAAGATCCTTACCAGCCACCCGGGCACCGGCGCGCCCATGGCGGCGGCGTTCTCGGCAATGCTGCCCAGCTCCGTAAAAATATACCATACCAGCACCACGGGCAGCACCACACCGTTCGGCTGCAGCCCCAGCCCCGGCAGGTTGGCAACCGCCATGCCCAGCACGCCGTCGGTC
>OJJY01000721.1_pt1 | contig 11139 bp, 6 predicted proteins | sample 1596421 | NCBI WGS metagenome assembly OJJY01 (sample SAMEA4350151, study PRJEB24818) | metagenome | biome: human; feature: gut; material: faeces | place: Denmark | collected 2013-09 | reverse complement strand
CCGGCTACCGCACCGTCCGCATTCAGGGCGTGCAGGTCTTTCCCGGGCAGGTGACGCTGGCCCAGCCCGAGATGATACCCGACACTGAGGAGATGCGGGACACCCCCAACGTCCCCATCGTCATCCCACCCCACAGCCTCTTCACCGGCGACGGCGGCAGCGGCCCGACCCCGTCCCTCGCCTGTGTGCCGCGGGTGCTGGACCGGGTCATCATCCCGAAAAATATCACCGTCCATCTCGGCAGGCCCGCCGCCTCGGCCCGGAACGTCACCGTCTCGTTCCGCAGCTATATCGCCAACGTGGCGTCCAGTGAGGTGTATCCGACCTGGGCTGACGAAAATAGCCCAGCGGGGCAGTCGAACTGTCTGCCGACTCAGAAATTCCATTCGATCGTTATTTTTTGTTCTCCGGTAAGCGTATCTTTTGGGCTGACAATAACACGATGGACCAACAGTACAACAAGTTCGCGGGTCAGGTACGAAACCTGTGCCAGTTCACGGACACGCTGCATCTGTGTCTGGACTCCACCGGTTTCTTCCTGCTGTTGTTCCAGTTCCGTTTCCAATGCATCGATCCGGGTCTCTGCCTTTTTCACTTCTTCCCGAAAGGCCTGGTTCATTTCAGAAAACTGAACGGCATCAATTAAACCTGACACCTTATCCAGATACAACTCCTGCATGGCCTTGCGCCGCCGGGCTGCTTCGCTCTTCAACCGTTTCAGCTCGTCACGCCTGGCCTGCTCTCGCTGCCAGATGGGGTCATCCTGTTCTGGAAGGGTAACTTTTTCAGGGTCAAAATAGTCTGCCGCATACGCCCGGATACGTTCCAGTACAGCATTCTCCAACGCGTCCATATCGGTACAGGTCTTGTTGCTGCACACTTCCGGTGCGCGCTGGTGCATCCGGCAGCGAACATAGCGTCTTTGTGTTCCATCCGCTCTCGGCGGACGGCCAGTCTGCTCCATGATACAGCCGCAGCAGCTGCACACTACTTTCCGTGCCAGCGGATGGATCGTTCCCTTCTCGCCGCTCCGGGTGCGCTCCTGCATCATCCTCTGGACCGTTTCAAACATTTCTCGCTCAATAATAGCTTCATGCGTATTTTCTACAACGATCCACTGCGATTTTGGAAGCCAAATCGTCTTTTCAGACTTGTAACTTATCTTTTTATGCTTTCCCTGCACCATATTTCCGATATAAAGCTGATCATGCAGTATTTGATATACGGTGGGACTGCTCCAAAGAGCCGCATTTGTATTCTTTAATGCACTGCGGTAATGGATGCCATGCAGCTGCTTATAGGCTGTTGGGCTTGGAATTTTTTCGTCATTCAGGATGCGTGCGATCTTGTGTGCGCCGATCCCGTTAAGAGCCATGGAAAAGATCCGCCTTACCACTTCGGCTGCTTCCGGGTCAATGATGAGTTTTCCTTTTGCATTTGGATCTTTGCAGTATCCATACCGTGCAAAAGAGCCGATGTACAGTCCCTCTTTCCGCTTGTGGTCAAGCACCGAGCGGACATTGGTGGACAGATCTTCCAGATACCACTCGTTGATCAGGCCGTTGATCTGGCGGGATTTTTTGTTCGCGGTATCGTTGGTATCCACATGGTCTACCACCGCGATGAAGCGGATGCCCCACTCCATGAACTTTCCGTGCAGATATTTTTCCACGAGTTCCATGTCACGGGTGAAACGGGATTGCGTTTTGGCCAGTACCACATCAAACTGATGTTCGCTTGCGGCTTGTAGCATCGAATTGAATGCCGGGCGGTTCCGGTCGATGCCGGAATAGTCCTCATCCGAATAGATCTGGTAAATATCAAGCCCTTTCTCCATGGCGTACTGGAGCAGCATCGACTTTTGATTCTGAATGCTCTCCGATTCACCAATTTTATCTTCATCTTCTTTGCTCAGGCGGCAATAAATTGCTGCTTTCATGATTTGCCCCCTTCTTTTTGTACACGAGCATCCATGCGCAGCATAACGCATTCCTCCTTCAAATTCAGGGATGCCACATCAGGCGCAGGATCTTGAAGGAACGGCATTGAGCAATCCATCGATGATATATCGCTCAAATTCCTTTTGAAACCGTTCTTTGCGCTGTTCGTTGTTGTCCGAACGAAATTTTTCGTGCAGAATAAAAGGAGTTTTTTTCATCGAATCCCCCTTTTCGGTCCATCTGGTCGTGATATGTGTCACTTCAGTCTATTTCCAGTCAGCGAAATTCAGAACTTTCCATATTTTTCATGCAAAATATTGCAAGACGTTCAAAATCAACTTGAAACGCCTTTGCCGCAATGGTACAATTATATTGTCATTTTATGGAAACTCGGCGCAAAGCCCCGTACGGACAGGCCGCAAGCGTCGGAGTTCCTGTGGGATGTGTAAGAATCGCTAAGGCAGCACTGCGCTACTGCACTTGCGTAGTATTGCTTTCCGAAAATGTGAGAAAGTATATTTATATGATGAAAAAGATCTCCCGCCGCTCGTTTTTACAGGTCTGCGGCATTACTGCGGCAACGGCAGCATTGACCGCCTGCGGCGGTAAGACCGAAACAGCTAAAAAAGACGCTGCTCACGAAGCCATCACCTTTATGGCACCTTATAAGGAGATAGAAGCCTTTATTGAGCAGGTACACAGCGTTTACCCGGAAGTGAACATCGAGGTCGTGCCCTACAGCGGCGATAACACCACCACCTGTTTGCAGAATATGTTTGCGGCGGGCGACCTGCCGGACGTCTGCACCTTGACCTACTACGACCCCCAGATTGATCTGGTCTCCAACAAACTGCTGGACCTTTCCGGCTACGATTTTACGGATAACTATGTGGAGTCCCGTCTGCAGGACGTGTTCGACAACGGTGCCATCTACCTGCTGCCCTCGACCTACAACTGCTACGGCATCACCTACAACAAGACCCTGCTGAAGAAATACGGCTGGGAGCTGCCCAATTCTTTCGCTGAGCTGGAAGAACTGGCTGCAAAGGCAAAGGAAGCCGGGGTCGATCTCTGTCTGCCGCAGATCCAGTATCCGGGCTACGGTTTCCAGTACCTGTGCAACATTGCAGACGCCGATTTCCTCGGCACACTGGACGGCAGGCTGTGGCAGCGGGATTATCTGTCCGGTAAGGCGAATGTCAGCAATACCCCCGGCATGATGCAGGCGATGGCCTATGTCCAGAAGTGGAAGGACATCGGGATGCTGAACGACTCCGGCGATGCTCTTGACGACAATGTGACCCGGCAGAGGATGGCCGAGGGGAACACCCTGTTTTTGATCGGAAACACCAACGGCATTGTGGAGGCAGACGGCAACGCCGATAAATTCGGCCTGATGCCGTATCTTTCCGAGGACGGCACCCAGAATGTTTTTGTGCTGAATGTGAACCGCTTCTACGGTCTGAATAAAAAGCTGGAGCAGGATCCCCAGAAGCTGGAAGATGCGCTCAAAGTGATGCGTGTGCTTTCCACCGTTGCAGGCACCAGCGCTCTGCAGCCCGCAACGGTGCTGAAAAGCAGCCTCCTGCCCTTCAAGGACGCAAAAGCGGACGGCACCTACTATGCCGACATCGCCGATGCCCTGAACGCAGGCAACACCGCGCCCTTTATCTATTCCGGCTGGGAAAACACCATCGTGACCACCGGCCTTAAAATGCTGGACTTTATCAAGGGCGATGCTACCATGGAGGATGTGATCCGTCAGCTGGACGAGGATCAGGATAGCGTGGTGAACAACACCCCGGATGTTATCACTACCGTTACGGAGGAGCTTTCGCAGGAGGATTGCGCCATGCTGGTGGGTCGCTGCTTTGCACAGGCTACCGGCAGCGACCTTGCGCTGGTCTCGCTGAGCACATGGATCCCCGGCAACCCCACCGAGCAGAACCACCACGGCGTCGCGGCCAAGCTGTACGCCAAGGATATTACGGATTACGACCTTTCGGTCATTCTGCCCACCGGCTGGAACCGCACCATCCAGACCGTTTCCCTGACCGGGCAGCAGATCAGCGACCTGCTCGCTTCTGGTTACGATGCCTACGGCAACGGCAAGGGCTACCCCTATGTGCTGGTAAGCCCGGTGCAGCCGGAGACGGGCAAAACCTATCAGGTTGCCATATGCGGTGTGAGCGACCAGTTGGCTGCGGAGACCACGGTCACAGACAGCGGTGTGGTGGGTATGGATGCCGCAAAAGCCTTCTTTGGCGCATACACCACCATCAGCCGGGCAGATACCGCATGGAGTTAAACAGAACAGACAGGAGATACTGGATGTGAACAACAAAATCTATAAAAAGCTGTTTGGTGGCTTCGGCTTTGTCATCATCGTGTCGCTCCTGACCCTTTTTGTCATGAGCCAGACCTACATCCAGAACCTTGTCTACCATGAGCGGCTGAGCCAGATGGAAGAGGTCACCCACCAGATGTTCCGCAATCTGGAGGATGTCATCGACACCCACTGGGACGAGGTGGATGTGCAGTGCAATTATTTGTACTACACCCCGCTAAAGACCGATGCCGATCTCTACCGCTATCTGAAAAAGCTGTCGGAGCTTTCCAATTACCATGAAAAACAGATCGAACTGATTGCCGTGGATGCTGCCGGGCGTTATTATACCGAGTATGGCCGCATGGGGCTGCTGCGGGGAATGAACTATCTGGAAAGCGCACCGGAGCGGGTCAGCTATATTTCCAACTCGCTGACCAAGGACGACTCCTGGATGGTGTTTCTGGAACAGCTCTCCACCCCCATCACACTGCAAAGCGGAGAAAAAGAGATCACCCTGCGCTACTTTGGCATCTCCCAGAGCATGACCCAGCTGAACGATTATTTCCGCTGTGACGCCTACGAAAACAGCAACAGTGTCTATGTGCTGGACAACAACGGCTTTAAGCTGTTCAACGCCAATGACACCGAGCTGCTGAAGGGACACAACGTATACACCGTCCTCTCCCGGATGTCCTATCTGCACGGCTCTTCCTTTGCGGAGGCAAAGGAGCGGCTTACCCGCACAGGCTCCTGCTATTCCAACGCCGTGCTGGATGGGACTGAGTATTTCTACGCCCTGAAGCAGATGGAAAACGCCCAGTGGACACTGGCGTTCCTTGTTCCGGCAGAATATATGGCCGTGAATACGCAGAAGCTGGTCAACATCGTCATGGTCATCATCATCGTCATTGCGATGATGTTCTCGGTCATAACAGTTTTTGTCGGCTGGTTTCTCCTGCGGCAAAAGCAGCAGCAGGAGCTGCGGACTGAAAAAGAAGCGAACCTCCGTCTGGAACAATACAACATCCATCTGACGCAGGTAAACGATGAGCTGCGGCAGGCGCAGGTCGTTGCAGCAGAGGCTTTGCAATCCGCAGAGCGCGCCAGCAAGGCCAAGACGGACTTTCTCTCCAACATGAGCCACGACATCCGTACCCCCATGAACGCCATCATCGGCATTACCACCCTGATGAAAAACGAGCTGCACCAGCCGGAAAAGCTGGCCGAACATCTGGGCAAGCTGGAAACTTCCGGTCAGCTGCTGCTGGGCATCATCAACAATATTCTGGATATGAGCCGCATCGAGAGCGGCAAGACCACCCTGAATGTGGAAAAAATGAACCTGCCCCAGCAGGTCAGCCAGCTGGACAGCATCATCCGTCAGCAGGCAGGCCAGCGCCGCCAGACCTTTACGGTAAACACCCATCTGCAGCACGAAAACGTACTGGCAGACCCCAACCGCCTGAATCAGGTGCTGATGAACATCCTCTCCAACGCGGTCAAATATACGCCCAAGGGCGGGCATATCCGGTTGGAGGTGGAAGAGCTGCCCCGGAACGAGCACTTCGCCCGGTACCGCTTTGTGGTGCAGGATGACGGCATCGGCATGAGCGAGGAGTTCCAAAAGACCCTTTTTGACCCCTTTACCCGTGAGGAAAAATCCGGCACCAATAAGGTGCAGGGTACCGGCCTTGGCATGGCCATCACCAAGAGCATCGTAGACCTGATGGGCGGCACCATCCACGTGGAGAGCACCACCGGCAAGGGCACCCGCTTTGAGGTCGTGCTGGAATTTCCCATTGATGCCGAAGCAGATACGGTGCAAGAGGCACAGGTGCTCCCGGAGGAAGAAGAGACCGCTTCTCCTCTGTCCGGCATGAAGTTCCTCTGCGCCGAGGATAACGCCATCAACGCCGAGATCCTGGAGCTGCTGCTGGAATCCAAGGGCGCACACTGCAAAATTTACCCCAACGGTCAGGAGATCGTGGATGCCTTTGCCAGCGTCAAGCCCGGCGAGTATGACATGATTTTGATGGACGTGCAGATGCCGGTGATGGACGGCCTGGAGGCCACCCGCCGCATCCGCAGCAGCGAAAACCCGCTGGGCAGGATCATCCCCATCCTTGCCATGACCGCCAACGCCTTTTTGGAAGATATGCAGAAGAGCAAGGAAGCCGGGATGGATGTACATCTCTCCAAACCCGTGGACATTGCAGCACTGGAACAGACCGTAAAACACTTCCGCGTTACCCCCCCCCATTAAAAAATAGCGGAAACGCGCGTTTCCGCAGATGAAACACACAAATGATGTAAATAATGTAGAAGAGGTCAGAACGTGAATACACTTTCCGAGATCGAGGAATATTACAAAGCGCGTGAGCAGCAGCTGTTGAAAAAACTTCATCGACAGGAAGCTGCTCTTGCCGCAGCGGAGCAAACGCTGAAGCGATTGACCGAAAATCAGAAAGCACCGATGGACGAAACCACCGAGCAGCGTACTGCACAGGAGCAGGCATTCAAAGAAAAACTCTATCGGGATCCGCTGACAGGAATTTACAACCGCCGCTATTACGAAGAAGTTGTCCGTAAATCCATCGGCCCGGCAGGGATCGCGTTGATGGATGTGGACGATTTCAAGATCTGCAACGATACCTATGGGCATTACGCCGGAGATATGGCACTGAAAACGGTGGCAAACACCATCCAGTCCTGCATCCGGGCGTCGGACCTGCTCATCCGCTATGGCGGAGACGAATTTCTGCTGGTGTTATCCGGCATTCCGGGAGACTTTTTGCAGACCAAACTGGAACAGATCCGCACCGCCGCGCAGATGGCATCTGTACCCGGCTATTCGCATTTCCGTATCTCGCTGAGCATTGGCGGAACGATACAGTCCCTCGCCGACCCTATGGAAAGCATCGTTCGCCGGGCGGATTGGCTGATGTATCAGGCAAAGTGCCGCAAGAATGCCGTCATGGTGGAGGTTCCGGGGCATAACCTGGCGGCTTTGGAAAAACTTTTGCAGAACAAGTCACAGATCTTACTTGTGGATGACTCCGCAATGAACCGCATGATGCTGACAGAGATCCTGGGAGATAGTTACCACATTCTGGAAGCAGAAAACGGACGGGAATGCATGGAAAAATTGCAGGCAGAAGCCGGAAACATTGCACTGGTGCTGCTGGACGTCAATATGCCCGTTATGGACGGCTTTGAAGTGCTGAAAGCCATGAATGCCAACCACACCATCGAGGATATCCCGGTCATTATGATCTCCAGCGAGGACTCCGATGCGACGATCCGGCGTTCCTATGAGCTGGGCGCAAGTGATTATGTCAATCGCCCCTTCGATGCTCGTATCGTGTACCGCCGTGTGACCAACACCATCAAGCTGTACGCCAAGCAGCGGCGGCTGGTGCAGATGGTCTCTGAGCAGATCCGCGCCCGTGAAAATAATACGGATATGCTGGTGGGTGTACTGAGTCATATCGTAGAATTCCGCAACGGCGAAAGCGGCGCCCATGTGCGGCACATCCGTATCATCACCGAGCTGCTGCTCCGCCGTCTGTTGGAGATCAGCAGCAAATACTCTATCACTGCGGAACAGCAGGATATGATCCCGCTGGCTTCTGCCCTGCACGACATCGGAAAAATCGGCATTGACGAAAAGATCCTTAATAAGCCCGGCAGGCTGACCCCGGAGGAATTCGAGGTCATGAAGACCCACAGTATGCTGGGAGCCAAGATGCTGCATGATCTGGATAATTTTGCAGAGCAGCCGCTGCTGCAAACGGCCTACGAGATCGCCCGCTGGCACCACGAGCGCTGGGATGGGCGCGGCTACCCGGATGGGCTGAAGGGCGATGAGATCCCCATCAGCGCACAACTGGTCTCGCTGGCTGATGTGTACGATGCACTGACCAGCGAACGCTGCTACAAAAAAGCCTTCTCCCACGAAAAAGCCGTGCAGATGATCCTGAACAGCGAGTGCGGAGCGTTCAACCCGCTGCTGCTGCAGTGCCTGACGGATATTCAGGCTGACCTGAAAGAAGAATTACAGCAGCACAACTGAGCAATGGATGCAATAAAACAGGAGAACAAAAAGCCCAAATGAAACACAGAATCTCACGCCGTGCATTTCTGCGCGGCTGCACGCTGCTGGCGGCATCTGCTGCCGTCGGCAGTCTGACTTCCTGCGGCGGAACGAACGCGAAGGACAGCGGTCTTCCGCAGATCATTGTGGGAAGCGATACCTATCCGCCCTATATTTATCTGAACAATGACGGCATTCCCGCCGGGATCGACGTGGAGATCGCCACCGAAGCGTTCCGCCGCATGGGGTATGCTGCCCGGTTTGAAACGATCGACTGGGAGCAGAAAACAGATCTGGTGGAAAGCGGTACCATCGACTGCATCTGGGGCTGCTTTTCCATGGATGGACGCGAAGAAATGTACCGCTGGGCGGGGCCTTACATGGTGAGCCGTCAGGTGGCTGCGGTGGATGCCGACAGCAGCATCCGGACACTCGGCGACCTTGCCGGAAAGACCGTCGCCGTGCAGAGCACCGGCAAGCCGGAGGAGATCTTTCTCAGCGGCTCCGACCCGCGCATCCCGCAGACGGTGGAGGTGCTCAGCATCGAAAACAGCAGCGTGCAGTACGCGCTGCTGTCCTGCGGCTATGTGGATGCCATCGCCGCCCACGAGACAGGCATTCTGCAATACATGAAGGACAATTCCGTGGAGTTCCGCATTTTGGAGGAACCGCTGCTGGTCACCGGGCTGGGCGCCGCCTTTGCCAAGAACGACACCCGCGGTCTGGACAGCCAGTTGACCGACACCCTTGCGCAGATGCGCGCGGACGGCACGCTGGAGCAGATCGTTGGCAAGTATCTTGAACATGCTTCGCAGTATCTGGAGGTGGACACCATTGGCACGTAAAAACAGAACCACCCCGGATACATGGAGATGGGGGATCTATCTGGTCATCGGCGTGCTTTTTATGGCCGTCGTCGTTTTTTTCTCAGGTTGGCGGGCGCTGCGCACAACGGAGGCTCGTTTCTGTCAGATTCTTGATTTTGTCAAATCCCAATCCACCAGCTTTGAAAAGTACAACGATACGGTTGTGGCCAAAACGCTCCGCCGCACGGCGGTATCGGTGCATCAGCTGGCACAGGACCCTGCGCTCGACCTTTCCGACCCGCAGTGCCTGAACAGGCAGGCAGAGCTGCTCTGGCTCACAGGTATTTCCGTTCTGTCTCCGGACGGTACGCTCCTGTGCGAATCCACAACGAACGGCATCGGCTATGTCCGGTTTGGAGAGCAGATCAAGAATGATACGGTTCTGGACGTTTTCTCTTACCCGCAAAAGACCTACCTGAAGCGTGTCCTGCTGGAGGATGGGTCTGCCGTGGATGTTGCGGCACACCGGGCAGAAAGCAAAGAGGTCATCCTGCTTGCCTACCGCTATACCCCGGCAGAATTTGTAGAAGGAACGGCCTTGTCCATCCAGAGCGTACTGGACGGCTACTCGGTTGAGACCAGCGGCACATTGTTCATCGTGCAGAACAATCAGGTCATTGCCTCTAACCGCCCGGAGCTGATCGGGCAGGATGCTGCGGACAGTCCGCTGGTGCGGGAGATCCGCAAAGCCGGGGCTGCCAAAACGCTGACCCATACCCACGATTGGAACGGCTCCGGCTGCTATTTTGGAATGTACTGCCACGGAAGGTCTTTCGATCTCTACGCGTATACGGATGAAAAATCCGTCTTCCGTGAATCGTTTCCGCTGATTTTGATGGCGCTGGCCGGTTACATCCTGCTTGTAATGGTCCTTTGGGTGCTGCGCAGACGCTCCGTGCAGGAGATGGAGCAGCAGAAGAAAGAGCAGGAGAAGAAGTATCAGGCTCAGCTGGAGGAACAGAACCGCAAACTGGAGATCGCACTCCAGCACGAGGGTGCGGCAAACCGTGCCAAGCGGGAGTTCCTGTTCAATATGAGCCACGATATTCGCACCCCCATGAACGCCATCATCGGCTTCACCTCGCTGGCTGCGACCCATATTGATAATAAGGAACAGGTGCTGGACTACCTGAAAAAGATCTCTACCTCCAGCCAGCATCTGCTTTCCCTCATCAATGATGTGCTGGATATGAGCCGCATCGAGAGCGGAAAAGTAAAAATTGAAGAAAAAGCGGTACATCTGCCGGATCTCGTCCACGATGTGCGCTCCATCATCCAGCCCAATGTTTCGGCAAAGCGACTGTCGCTTTTCATTGATACCATGGATGTGGAGAACGAGGATATCATCACCGACCCGCTGCGGCTGAACCAGATCCTGCTGAACATTCTGTCCAACGCCATCAAGTTCACTCCCACAGGCGGCATGATCAGCATCCGCATTTCCGAGAAAAACGGTGCGCCCAAGGGCCGGGCCTGCTATGAGTTCCGCATCAAGGACAATGGCATCGGCATGAGCGAGGAATTTCAGAAGCACATCTTTGAGGAGTTTACCCGTGAGGAAAACTCCACCGTCAGCGGCATTCAGGGCACCGGCCTGGGCATGTCCATCACCAAGAACATTGTGGACCTGATGGGCGGCACCATCGCCATTGAAAGCGAGCCGGGCAAGGGCAGCGAATTCATCGTAGATCTCTGCTTCGCACTCAGCGGACAAAAGATAGAGCCCAGGCAGCTCCCGCAGCTGGAAGGGCTGCGGGCACTGGTGGCGGACGACGATACCGACACCTGCCTGAGCGTCAGCACCATGCTGTCCAAGATCGGGATGCGGCTGTCAGGATGATGATGGGGCAGTTTTTCCCGATCACCTTGCGGATCTGCCGCACGACCTCGATGCCGTTCATATCGGGGATC
>OJJY01000717.1_pt1 | contig 11169 bp, 7 predicted proteins | sample 1596421 | NCBI WGS metagenome assembly OJJY01 (sample SAMEA4350151, study PRJEB24818) | metagenome | biome: human; feature: gut; material: faeces | place: Denmark | collected 2013-09 | reverse complement strand
GTTACTATCTCGTCAATATAATCAGCATATTGTTGAACACCTTTTACTATAACTCTAATATCCGCTTTCATTAGATAGATTTTATAGATGTGGCAGATTTTCACGATAGCTTCTCAAATAAGCTTCGTCTTGCTCTGCTATTTGTTGTTTTAGAAAAGCAATCATTTTTTGTTTATCTGTTTTCAAATTGCCTCTAACCTGAATTAAGTTGGACGCCCCATCCGTTACAAATCGAGCATCAATTTTAAGATTTTCAATCAAAGTCTTCATTTCCTCCAACTTCTCAATTTCAGTTTCTTCTTTCCAGTTACCAGCCTGTATTTCCTTATACAGTTCCGAAGTCGGATAAATTGTAAGCATTGAAGATTCAATTATTTGCGGATGAAGTTGATTGAAAATTTCGGCTGTTACCTTTGCACCCATCTTGCCTTTTCCACTACCATAAATTCCTGTCAAATAAAAGAAGTTATAGGTAATATTTGCTTCTTCCAATTTCTTACATTGCTCAATGATGTCCTTTGACAGAAATCCCTTTCTCATGAAAATCAAAGATTCATCATATCCGGTTTCAACTCCGATTGTAATTCCATCATATCCGAGTTCTCGCAATTCTTTTAATTCTGTAACAGATTTAGGGGTAATGTCCGTAATTCGTGCAAAACATCCTATACTCTGACAAGCAGGGAAGTATTGATGTACCATTTTCGCAAGTGTTTTAAGCTTATTCACACTAAGCACAAATGGGTTTGCACCTGTGAAAAACACCCTTTGTGCGTGTCTATAATAATAACTTGCTTCCTTTAAATCCGATTTTACCTCTTCAATTGGTGATAGCCTAAATTTGAAAGGTAAATCTTCGTATAAAGTACAAAATTTGCAGGAATGGTGAGTACATCCAGCTGTTACTTGAATGAGCATTGAGTATGCTTCGTAAGGCGGTCGCCAAATAGTTCCAGTGTAGTGCATAATTCTTTTTTTATTAGTTAATAATGTATTGTTAAGACACCAAACAAATATACCAATGTGGTAAACATGATATATTAAGTATCTTTTTCGATTGCAAAGATATAAATATACTTAGTATAAAAAAAGAAGTTACAAGACAGTAAGATAGTTACAAAAAGGTAACTCTTTTTGTATATTAGGAAGTTATAACAGAAAAAAATTGAAAAGTTTTTTGAAAATGCGCCCGGTTCCCGCCGGGCGCAACCACTAAAATTTCAATTATCATAAGTGGCAAAACCTATCACAATGAAATTTCAGCGGCAAAGATAGGCTATTTCTTCGGTTTCGCTTTCTTTTCGGGGAATGAAAAACCGACATTGAACTGTTCGTCCAGCACCAGCGAAGCATCGAAAGCCTTGCCGTTCTTGCCCTTGAAGCCCTTGATTAGCCCGGTCTTGCGTTTCGTTACCAGTTCGACAATCTGCTTGTCGGTCAGTTGCTTGTCGCACTTGTTGCGGAATATGGTAAGCGTGCAGTCCACGTTGGAACACTTCGCCACTTTCGGGTAGAACAGGATGCGCCCGTTATTGCATTTGGGGCAGGAACAGGTTTCACCAGTAGCGACAGATAGCTGCACCGATAGCAGTTCTGCGGTAATTTGCGTTGCGTACACCTCAATGCCCTTTCGGAACGTATCGGCATCCATGCTTCCCGCTTCTATCTTGGAAAGGGCGGTTTCCCACATGCCCGTCATTTCGACATCGGCAATCTTCTTGTCCTTAACTATCTTGTAAACGGCAAGCCCCTTGTCGGTAGGCACAAGGTTCTTCTTCTCACGCACGATGTACTGGCGGGCGAACAGCGTTTCGATAATCGCCGCACGGGTGGCGGGCGTGCCTATCCCGGCATCTTTCAGGCTGGCTTTCAGTTCGGCATCCTCCAGTTCCTTTCCGGCGTTCTCCATTGCCGCAAGCAGGCTGCTTTCCGTGTGCAGCGGTTTCGGCTTGGTCTGCTTCTCCAACAGTTCCACGTTGGAAATCGGCAGGCTTTCGCCCTCTTGAAGCGGCGGCAGGCTGGCGGCTTCTTCATCCCCGCCCGTTTCCTGCTCGCCGAACACGGCACGCCAGCCTGCTACTTTCATTACAGACCCTTTTACCGTGAAGTCGGTATCTCCCGCCGATAACACGGCGGTGGTAACGTCTTTCACGCACTTGCCCGAAAAGGCTTCCAGCATACGCCCGGCTACCAGCTCGTAAACCGCCCGCTCGTCTTTGGAGAGTTCGCCGGGCAGGTTCTCGGTAATGATTAAGGCGTGGTGGTCGGTCACTTTGCCGTCATTCACGCTGCGGCGGTTCAGTGCTGTCCCGTCCAGCCCGGCGGCATACCCGGCAAAGCGGGGGTATTGCCCCAGCAGGGCGATGCGCTCCGGCATTTCATCGAAAACGTCCTCCGATATATAGCGGCTTCCGGTTCTCGGGTAGGACATCACTTTCTTTTCATACAGGCTTTGCGCTACGGAAAGCGTCTTGTCAGCCGAAAAGTTCAGCTTCGTGTTCGCTTCCTTTTGCAGCGTGGTAAGGTCGTACAAAAGCGGCGGTTCTTGGCTGGCTTCTTTCCTCTCGACGGATTTCACGGAAAGCCGCCCGGCATCCTTTACCCGTTGCAGGGCGGCTATGGCTTCGGGCTGCTGCTCCCACTTGGCAGTAGATTGGACGGTGAAACTTATTCCTCCGCTGGCGGTCGCCACTTTGAGTTGCCAAAACTTGGCGGGTACGAAATTCTTGTTCTCCAAATAGCGGCTGCATATCATCACGAGCGTGGGTGTCTGCACCCTCCCCAGCGAGAACACGCCCTGCCCTGCGGCTACGCTCAACGCTTGGGTGGCGTTTATCCCTATCAGCCAGTCCGCTTCGCTGCGGGATTTGGCAGAGAGGTAGAGGTTATCGTAACGCTCTCCCGGTTGCAGGTTTTCCAGCCCCTCACGGATTGCCTTGTCGGTAAGGCTGCTTATCCACAGGCGCACAAAGGGCTTGGTACAGCCCAAATAGTTATAGATGTAGCGGTGTATCAACTCGCCCTCACGCCCGGCATCGGTGGCGACAATAATCTTGTCGCATTGGTCGAACACTTCCTTTATCACTTTTAACTGTTTCAGCACGCCGGGGTCTGACTTGTAGCCTTTCTCCGCTTTCACCTGACGGGGGATTAGCTGGAAATCGGGCGGCAGTATGGGCAGGCTCTCCCTCCGGAAGTTCGCCACGCCGTAGGCTTCCGGCATGGCAAGCTGGATTAAGTGGCCGAACGCCCATGTCACCATATACCCGTTGCCGGAAAGATAACCGTCATTACGCCGGGTCGCCCCGATGATGCGGGCGATGTCCTTTGCCACGCTGGGCTTTTCTGCTATCAATGCAATCATAATTCTTTACTTTTTAATGGTGGATATTACATTTTCATTCCTTTGGACTTCTTGGGCTTGTCCGCTTTCAGGCTCTTGTCCTGCTTCTCTTTCTGCTTGGCGGTGGGCTTGTCCTGACCCTGTTTCAACGGCTCTTTGCCCTGCTTGGTGGCTTCGTTGCTCTTGCCCTCCGAATTGACCGCTACCTGCGTCCGGCTCTCGGCGGCGGGGGTAACGTCTTTCGGCTGCACCTTGTCGGGGGATTTGCCCTGTGCGCCGGGCTGCACATGACCGTTGAACTCAACGCCCTTTCCGTCCTTTAACCCGGCTATCTGCTGTTCTGCGGGCTGCTGTCCCTGCTGCAAGAACTGGACGGCGGCACGGGGCAGGAACTCCAAGCCACGCTCCACTGCGCTGACCTGCAAATAGGCACTGTGCCGTGTGCCGTCCCTGAATTGCAGGTTTTCCATTTTCACCGCTTGCCCGGCTTCAAAAGCGGCTTTCTGTTCCGGGCTGACTTGCACGCCGCAAATGGTGTCGGGGCATTTCCACTTGTCAGCCCGCATATACTCCAGTTCGTGCGTGTACCTGTCCCGGCTGACGAACACGGGGATTTGCTCGCCGTTTTTCGGGTCTTTGATTCGGGCGATGCCGCCCAAGTTGCCAGTGCCTTGCAAGTTGCCCTGTTCCTGCTTGGTGAACCCGTGTTCGTGGAACGGGCGTTGCAACAGTTTCTCGTCCTGCTGCACGCCGTGCAGCTTGGGTACTACCGTGCCGTCCTTTGCCTGATAGAAAGAGAGCTTGACATCGGTAGGTTTGAGGTAGAAGCCGCCCACCGTCCCCGAAACTGTGTAGGTGTTGCGGGACTTGTAGCCACGCATCACCCGGTCGAAGTCCTTAGTGTTTTTCAGGGTGTCGGCGGTGATGCCGACTTTTTTCAGGTTCTCCCAGTCAATTTTTGCCGGGTCGAAGCGGTAGCCCTGCTTGAACTCGTGGAAGTCGGGCTTCGGAACTCGTAACATTTCAGCCCGCTTGTCACCCTCCGGTGTCGGGTTGTGGTGGTTGTCCTCGATTGCCTTTGCGTTCTGCTCCGCTTCGGAAGCCTTGACACTGAAAAGTTCCAGCCCGGAAGTGTCCTGGAACTTGCGGAAGAAATTGGAAATGAAATTGCTGAACACATCGCTGTTCTTGTCCACCTGCATGAACTCGCCGCCGTGTGTCGGCGGCACGGTCTGCAAATTGCCCTCCTTGTCGATACCCTTAACGGCACTCACCTTGCCCTGCTGTTTATCCAAGACCAGCAGCACGTCTTTTTCCTGCCCCTCTGCGGGCGGGGTCATTCTGTTTGCCATAAATAATTGAAATTTTAGCGGTTACGGGAATAGTCCCGTCCAAAGGTAGCGACTAAATATGCTATATTTGGATAGGCAGAAAGAGGTGTCCGAATTTGTCCTGCGTTATCTGAATTTGTCCGGGTGGGATGAAATTCCGCAACCATTGGTTGCAGAATTGAAAAGGGCATAAAAAAAGAGAGTGATTGATTTCACTCTCTTTCGATGAACCCTTTGTGAACCCTTTTAATGGTTTTCAAATGCTTGTTAAACAGGAAGTTTTGCATTTTATAAAAGCAAAAACATTCAATTATGAACCCTTTGTGAACCCTTTAAGTGTATAATGAGTGCCTTTTCCTGTTGTTCCTTGTATTTCCAGCCAGTTATCCAGTTGCGACAAAATTCGATAAGCAGTAGTTTTACTGGTATTTAACAATTTCTGCACATCTGAATTATTTATACTCCCATTTTGGGCGGCATACTCAATAATGGGTATATACCTTTCATCCACCCGCTGCGCCGATAGCTGCGAACGTATATCGGTATAATAGGTAATCATCAGACCGCTTAACATTTCAAGTTTGGGCGGCAACAACTTGTATGCGCTGACAGCTTCCAAGATACGCTTGTAGCCACGTCCCCAGCTTTCAATATCCCCGCTTCTGAAAAAGGCGTTGGCGATTAACGGATTATAAGGAGAGGACGGGTGGCTTTCAAAAAGTTTTTCAGTCGTCCAGCTTTCCGGCAACTGCCCGGCGTTCCAAAAGGTGATATGGTCGGGGAACACGCTAATCTGAATGGGTACGGCACTGGCATAGTCTTTATGTGCCACACAATTCATCAGTGACTCCCTGACAGCTTCCACCGGGAACTGCGGTGTTTCACGCCGGGAAATGCCCTCGTATGATATGTGATAAATCAGGTATTTGGTCTTTATCAGGTCTATTGCCTTATCCACCTGCTCCATTAAAGAACCGTGAACCTCGTCCTGAAACTCCAAGTTACCCTTATCATCCCGGAAGAAACCTATCTTGATATACGCCCCAGTTACAAACCGTTCCGGGTCGGGGTGGAACAACAGCAAGGCGGCACGGGTCGGGCGGTTGGTTTGGGTGTCAATCAGCCGCAAATCGTGCAACAGGTTTTCGGTAGTATCTTTCAACACATCTTCGTCCACACGCCCGCTTCTCGCCGCTTCCTTGCGGAAACGGTTCAATGCGTTGGGGGAAAGTTCCTCTATGCCTGCCCACTCTATGGGAAACTCGTCCCAATGCCTGCCAGTACGTTGCAGGATAAAACGGTTCAACGCCGCACCTTTCAACTCCTGTTTCGTGCTGCCGCTGCGATAGTGGTACTGACCTTTGTAATTGATAGGATTGGAATAAGGCGGCACGTCAATCTCGATATATTTCAGCCCGTTTTCTTCCAGCAGGTTCACGTCCACGATGATACCCAGCACGTCACGCACTTTGTTCGGTATGTCCTCCAGCAGTTTGTCGGCATCGGCAACGCCGACTACCTTACCGTTGTCATTCATACCTATATATATCTTGCCGCCTGTGGCGTTGGCAAAGCCGCATATCCATTTCAGATACTCGTCACGCCAGCTTTCTTTCCATTCCGTATTTTGGTTTTCGTTCATAATCATTTCTTTGTCTGCAAAATTAGTAAAAATACTGTCTGTCAGGAAAGAATATCGGTTATTCTTCCTCTTTTATCAGGTGGCATAACTCCGGGTCGTTCTTAATCCGGGTTATCTCGTCCTCGACAATCTGCCGCACTTCCTGACGGATGCGGTCATAGTTGGCTTGTATCTCTTCCTGCATCCGGTCGTTGCCGTTCTTGTCGGTGAAGTCGATAATCTGCGGTAACTTCACGTAACGGGCGGTTTCCCGCTTCACCTTTTCATTGTCCACCACGATTTCACAGTGGAAAATCTTCTGCTCTATCCGTTCATCGAAATTGTCCGCCACAGCACCCACGAACATGCCTTGCGTGAGGTTGGATATTTTGCTGGCGGGTATCAGGCTGTCCATTTGGGTGCTTATCGAGGTGGATTTCTCCCGCTGGTTAATCGTCATGCTCTGCCGTTTCTGCAACACCTTACCGAAACGTTCCGATAGGATTTTTGCCGTTTCACCGACTACCTGACCGCTAAACACGTTGCCCACAGTATTTTGGATTACTTTGCTTTCCTTGTCCCCGTAATCACGGGTAAGCTGGCTGTAATCCTGAAAGCCCAACAGAACCGCTACCTTGTTGCTTCGTGCCGTAGCAATCAAATTGTCAAGCCCCCGAAAATAAATCGTTGGCAATTCATCTATTATCACCGAACTTTTAAGCTGCCCTTTCTTGTTTATCAGCTTCACGATACGGGAATTATATAATCCCAGTGCCGCCGAATAGATATTTTGGCGGTCAGGATTGTTGCCGACAACCAAAATTTTAGGCTCTTTCGGGTTGTTGATGTCCAGCGAGAAATCATCACCCGTCATTACCCAGTAAAGGGCGGGTGAAATCATCCTTGAAAGCGGGATTTTCGCACTGGCTATCTGCCCCTGCAACTGTTCAACTGCCGAACTTTCCCATGCGTCCACGAACGGGGAAAGATAGTTTTCCAATTCGGGATAGCTACGCAAAATGGTGAACACATCGGCGTATTTCTTGTTCAACAGTTCAATGGCATGGGGGAACGTGCAATACTTACCGCCTTGATAGATACGGAGATACCAAATTATAGCCGCCAAAAGGATAATCGGACTTTCCACGAAGAAATCGCCCTGCTTGCTTATCCAACTTCGATTGAGGTTAAGCATTATCGTGTAGCTCGCTTCATAAGCATCCGCAATGTCCGACATGAAGCTGGCGTTTATCGGGTTGCATCGGTGGCTCTTGCGTGGGTCGTCAAAATTGATAACGTAAAATTTCGGCTTAACCTTGTAGCCGTCCAAGTGGTTAAGCAAATGATTGTAAGCGATTTCCGAAAGGTCAGGAAACTTATAATCATACAGGTAGAGCGCAAAACCTTTCTCGATTTGCTGTTTTATGTAATTATTTACTACTGCGTATGACTTCCCGCTGCCCGGCGTTCCTAACACGATGCTCGCACGAAAAACGTTTACAACGTTAATATAGCCATTGTTCCACTTCTTCTTATAGTAGAACCGGGTAGGCAAATTCACGGAATACTCGTTCTCGATAAGCCTTGTTTCCTGCTGGAAACTTTCGTTTTCCGTGTTAAAGACATCTTCCATGAGGTTGTTTTTCAACAACCGGGACATCCACGTACCCGCCATGAGCATACAGATATAACCCACCGACAGCGTGGCGATATAAAACACGGCATCCGCCGTGTGTGGCAGGGGAAGTTCCAGCAACCACCAGTTCAGGAAAAACAACACGACACCCGCCGCAAGGCTGCAATGTATCTTCGTCCACGTTATCTTTTCCTCTTTCACGCCCTTAGTGCCGATACACGACAGGGCGAGGAACACCACCGCAAAAAGTTTCGTCCAAAGCACGGACGAGAACAGCCCGGTAGTGCGCTGGAAGTTCCACAGTATCTTGTCTATCACTTCAAAGGTCACTCCCCACTCTTTCAGGGTGGAGTAACAGAACCAGTACACGTTTATTCCCACGAATAGAATACTGATAGCCCGCATAAAGTCCATGACCCGTGCAAGCCCCCTTAAATCATCTTCCTGTTGCATGATTGTAATGTTTTTTTAAGTTAGTCAATGCGCCTTGTGCGCTTCTTTTTCTTCTTTCTCTTTTGGCGGGCGGTGTCCTGCGGCTCGTCACCGCCTGATGCACCGCCGCCCAGCAAACCGCCGAAAGCACCCAGCACGGAAGCCACGCCCGGAACGAAGTCGGATTTCGGCGTGAAGCCCGGTTGTTCCTGATGCGTGGGGTGGTCTTGCTGCGGTGCTGACACTTCGGGCTGGTGCATCTTTCCGGTTTCGCCCGAAAAACGTTCGTTGAACACGTTCGCCGAATACTCCTTGCCCAAGCGTGAACCGTTCAGCACCACCCGGCTGTCGTGGTCGATGAACGTAACGCCATAGATGCGCCCGCTGTCGTTCTGACGGAATACCACGTCAATGCCCCGCTTCCTTAGCTGCTGTTCCAGTTCTTTGCGGCTGCGGGCGGTCTGCATGGCAGTGGCGACAATCTTCCGGGTGCGCTCTTTCAGTTTCCCGTACTTGATTGCTTCGCCCGATTTTTCCATTCTGCGCCGCACCGCTTCATAACCTACCGACTTGCCGATGCGGGAAGCCTTTACCGGGTTGCCCACCTTTTCTCCTTTGTCGTTCATGGCGGAATAGACAATGCCCTGATAGGGCTTGCCGTTTATCTCGCCCTTGACTTCCTCGGCGCACACGTTGTAAGCGGCAAGCAAAGCCTTGTATTCCCCGAACGACTGGAAGCGGTAGCCGTGGCAAGCCGCTTTCACTGTATTACCGATTTGGTGCTTCACGTCCCCGGCGGCATAGTCCACCTTTTTCAGTTCCGGACGTTCGGCACGTTCCTTTCGTTCTGCCGGGTGCAGGTTGTATTTCCTTTCCAGTTCACGGGTGATTTGCTTGCTGCGCCGATGCTCGAACTTGTCATTCAGCGGCTTGCCGTTCTCGTCCACCCGCAACCCCACGATGTGGATATGGTGGCGGTCGATGTCGGTATGCTTGTACACCAAATAAGGCTGGTCGCTATAGCCCAACTTCCGCATATACTCCCGTGCGATGTCGGAAAGCTGCTGGTCGGTCAGCACGTCTTCCGGGTGCGGGTTTATGGAAATATGAAGTATCGGCTTCTTGGTGGATAGCTGGACGGGCATTTGCATTTCAAAACTGCGCATACACCCGCCGATAGGGAAATTCCCGTCCTTGCTCAACAGCATCCGGTTGGAGAAAAGCACCTTTGCTTCCCCGCTGTCCACCTTGTTTTGGTTGTAAGCCAGTGCGCCGAACATATTTCCGCCCGTGCTTATTTTGGCAACCATAGTTCCTTGCACTCGTTTGTCAGGTCGATAACCTGACGGTTCAACAGAGATAATTCAGTGGTCGCTTTCTCCAGTTTATAGAGAAAAGCCAGTGCCTTTTTCTCCGAAAAGTTACTATTCAGAGCCTTTACCACTTGGTTGTAATTGACCGCTACCGCCCGGAACTGGGCGTAAAATTCGGTCAGCCGGGCGCAATACTCGACCGCCGATTTGTCCACTTTCACCACCCGGAACGGCTCGCCGAACAACCGGGCGGCGATGAAACGGGACTTGCTCGTGACGCCCGACTGCTCCCATTGCGAGAGGAAGCGGGCGTTCTCCCGGTCGTTCAGGTAAAGGACATGGCGATGCTTCGCCGGGTCTGCGAGGGCGGGGCGACCGCCCTTGTTGGTTCTTCTTGTTTCCATACTTCTTTGGATTAAAAAATTACGACTTCGGAGTGATTTTTACCCCCGCAAGGGGCAAGGCGTTTTCAGGCACGGAAAACGGTTCTATGTGCCATAGAACACACCTTGCTATTTTCTGACGAAAATCGAAATCCGTCACGGACGAATTGGGGTTAGCGTGGAACGGTAAGCCCTGCCTTTCACCAGCCCGGTTTTACACCTCCGCCCCCTGCGGTTCGTTACTCCGCTGCAAAGTAACGGTGATTTATAATGCTGTAAAATAGGTAGTTGGTGGACAAATCGGGACAGCGCAGGACAAATCGGGACAAGGTTTTCAGGGGACGTTTTTTCTCCCTTTTTTTGCATCGGATTTCAAGATTGAAAGAAAGATTGAAAGACATATTTCAATCAAGCAAGAATGATTGAAAGCATGATTTCAAGAAAACATGATTGCAGGATTTCAATATTTCAAGAAAGAATGAAAGCAAGATTGAAATAAAACAATCTTTCAATATTTCAAGATTGCAACATGGAAAGAATGAATGATTGAAAGCAATAAATAAATCTATCAACCAATAATGAACGAAAGCAATATGGAAAACGAGAAAACACCCCTTTATGTCGCCTTTTCCACCCAAAAGGGCGGGGTCGGCAAAACCACCTTTACCGTGCTGGCGGCGAGTTACCTCTACTACCTCAAAGGCTACGATGTGGCGGTGGTCGATTGCGACTACCCGCAACACTCCATTGCCGGAATGCGAAAACGGGATGCCGAGCAGGTCGGGGCGGATGAAGATTACAAGCGAATGGCGTATGAACAGTTTACCCGGCTGGGGAAGAAAGCCTACCCGGTACTGTGCAGTTCGCCCGAAAAGGCGATTACAACGGCTGACGGATATATAGCCGCCGGACACGTGCCGGATATAGTGTTTTTCGACCTGCCCGGCACGGTGAACAGCGAGGGCGTGATAAACTCCCTTGCGGGCATGGACTACATTTTCACCCCCATTTCAGCCGACAAGGTGGTGCTGGAAAGCAGCCTGTCGTTCGCAATGGCTATCCAAAAGCTATTGGTGAGGAATGAAGCCTGCCGACTTGCCGGGCTGTACC
>OJJY01000711.1_pt1 | contig 11216 bp, 10 predicted proteins | sample 1596421 | NCBI WGS metagenome assembly OJJY01 (sample SAMEA4350151, study PRJEB24818) | metagenome | biome: human; feature: gut; material: faeces | place: Denmark | collected 2013-09 | reverse complement strand
GCTCTACACCATCAACGCTATCGATAAGGCTATCGAGATCGGCATGGGCAAGCGCACCAACACCATCCTGCAGTCCGCCTTCTTCAAGCTGGCTGATGTCATGCCCATCGACGATGCTGTCGAGTACATGAAGGCCGCTGCCAAGAAGAGCTACGGCAAGAAGGGCGACGCTGTTGTCCAGATGAACTGGAAGGCTATCGACGCCGGCCTGGACGCTGTCCATAAGGTCGAGGTCCCCGCCTCCTGGTCCAACCCCGCTGCTGATCCGGCTCCGAAGGCCCTGAAGGGACCCGAGGCTCTGGTCAAGCAGATCCGCGACGTTATGGAGCCCATCTCCCGTATGGACGGCGACAGCCTGCCTGTCTCCGCCTTCGAGGGCAACGTCAACGGCGAGTGGGAGCAGGGTGCTTCCGCTTACGAGAAGCGCGGCACCGCAGTTATGGTCCCCGAGTGGAACGCCGAGAAGTGCATCCAGTGCAACAACTGTGCATTTGTCTGCTCTCACGCCACCATTCGTCCCTTCTGCCTGACCGCTGCCGAGGCCGAGGCTGCACCTGCCTCCACCAAGCTGGCTGACACCAAGCCCAAGGCAAGCGAGTACAAGTTCACCATGGCTGTGTCTCCTCTGGACTGCATGGGCTGCGGCGAGTGCGTCACCGTCTGCCCGACTGCCGCTATCGAGATGAAGCCGCAGGAGAGCCAGTCCGAGCAGCAGGCTGCTTTCGACTACTGTGTCGAGAACATCCGCAAGAAGGACAATGTCCCCGGCGTTGTTTCCGAGGTTTCCGTCAAGGGTTCTCAGTTCAACCAGCCGCTGCTTGAGTTCTCCGGCTCCTGCGCAGGCTGCGCCGAGACTTCTTACGCCCGCCTGATCACCCAGCTGTTCGGCGAGAAGATGTTCATCTCCAACGCTACCGGCTGCTCCTCCATCTGGGGCGGCACCGCTTCCATCAGCCCCTACACCACCAACAAAGAGTCCGGTCACGGCCCCGCTTGGATCAACTCCCTGTTCGAGGATAACGCTGAGCACGGTCTGGGCATGCAGATCGGTTACGAGACCGTCCGCGCCAACCTGATCACCAAGGTTGAGGCCCTGAAGGGCAAGAACGCTGAGCTGGATGCTGTCATTGACAAGTTCTTGGAGACCAAGAACAACACCAAGGCCAACGATGAGCCCGCCAAGGCTCTGGTCGCTGCCCTCGAGGCCTGCGGCTGCGATGAGGCCAAGGAAATCCTGAAGGATAAGCAGTACCTGGCCAAGAAGAGCTTCTGGATCTTCGGCGGCGACGGCTGGGCTTACGACATCGGTTACGGCGGTCTGGATCATGTTCTGGCTTCCGGCCACGATGTCAATGTCATGGTCTTCGACACCGAGATGTACTCCAACACCGGCGGACAGGCTTCCAAGGCCTCCAACATCGGTGAGGTCTGCCAGTTTGCTGCTGCCGGTAAGGAGATCAGCAAGAAGTCTCTGGCTGAGATCTGCATGACCTACGGCTACATCTATGTTGCTCAGATCGCTCTGGGCGCCAACATGGCTCAGGCTGTCAAGGTCATCGCCGAGGCTGAGGCTTATCCCGGCCCGTCTCTGATCATCGGCTACGCTCCCTGCGAGCTGCACGGTGTCAAGGGCGGCATGACCAACTGCCAGAACGAGATGAAGAAGGCTGTTGCTGCCGGTTACTGGAACCTGTTCAGCTTCAACCCCGCTGCCAAGGCAGAGGGCAAGAACCCCTTCACCCTGACCTCCAAGGCCGGCGATATGTCCAAGTATCAGGACTTCCTGGCCAACGAGACTCGTTACAGCCGTCTGGCTCGCGCCTTCCCGGATCGCGCCAAGGCTCTGTTCGAGAAGAACCAGGCTGCCGCCGATGCCCGTTACGAGCATCTGACCAAGCTGGTCGACCTGTACAAGTAATTTGTAAGGTAGCATAAAAATTGCGCCCCACGCTGCAAAGCGTGGGGCGCTTTTTTTGTTGGGCGGGGCGCGGGGTGAGGCGGCTGCTGATGGACAGCGCTGCAAAGCCCCTCCGACTTCGCTTCGCTCGTCACCTCCCCACTGCGTGAGGAGGCTTTCTCGCGGGCAAGCCCGCGCAAAAGGCGCCCCACGCAGTGGGGAGCTGGCCGAGCCTGCGAGGCCTGAGGGGCTTTCGGCGCCTCGCGCCCGCCGTCCCCTTACCTCACACCGGCCGCAGCACCAGCTCCAGCCCGTCCTTTCCCCAGCCGAAATCGGCGGCGGCGTAGCCGCGCTCCAGCACGCGGGGCAGGGCGGGGTCAGTCAGGGTGCAGCGGCGCAGCGGGTCGCGCCATTTGGCCAGCCCGCGCGCCGAGAAGATCAGCATCTGCGCGGCGCCTGCCATCGGGCGCATGCCGCGCAGTGTCAGCCCGGCTGAGAGATACTGTGCGCAGAGGTCATCACACACATCCGGGCGTTCAATATCCAGCGGCAGCACGGCCCAGACATGATAGCTGGCGTAACGCTCGGTCGCCCAGCGCAGCGCTAACCGAAGAAAATGGCGCAGCTGCGTGTAATCCTCGCTAAGCACGGGCGGCGTCAGCACCGCGCCCTGCCCGTCTGACCCGTAACCGGCGGCGCGCAGGCTGGTCGGCAGCGGGTCCTCGGCATAGAGCGGCAGCAGCGCGGCGGCGGCCTGCAGCTCGTTTTGGCCGGCGTAGTCACCAACGATCTGCCCCTCCTCCAGCGCGGGGTGCAGGCAGGGCAGCAGCGGCAGTCCGCCCGGGCCGGTCAGGGTGCGCAGCGCGGCGGCGTTGTCGGCCGTCAGCACGCGGGCATCAAAGGTATGGGTGCGTTCCAGTGTTTGCAGCATAAGTAAAGATCCCTCCGTAAAAAGTCATTACAGGACTTATTGTAAGGAGGAACGGGCATAAAAAATGTCGCATCCCGGGGTGAGATGCGACATTTTTTAAGTATGCTTTGTCTGGCGTTTTTCTTCGATCAGATCCTCAAAGCTGCGCTGTTTCGTGAAAAACCGCCGATAGGGATTGTCGGGCAGCGGCGGCGATTTCGACTTGGGCGGCTTGGGCGGCTCGATTTTCCGCCGCAGATGCCCCTTCAGCGGCGGCAGCGGGCGGCTCATTCGGCGGCGGTGGAAACGGCACCGGCGGTCAGGGCGTCCCACAGCGCGGCGCAGTGGGCGTAGTTCTCGGCCTGCTTTTCATCCCAGACGCCGCGGCGGCCCACATACAGATGCTCCAGCACGCTCTGGTTCGTGCCGGTCGCATCGTCCATCAGGGTGTAGCCGTCATAGCTGCCAAGCTCCAGCCCGGTCAGCACGGGGCAGTCCGTCCAGCGGTAGACCATCTCGCGCCAATCGGGGTCGGCAGTCTCGGGGTCATCGTCCACTGTGCCGTCCAGATATTGCAGCACACCGGTGCTTTTCTCAAAGCCCTCGGGGTCCTCCAGCAGGAAGATGTAGGTCTTGCCGCCGCTGGCCAGCTCGGCGCTCAGCCGGGTGACGCCGGCCATCTGGTAGTAGGCGTCGGTGCTTTCGTTCTCGGCGTCAAAATCGACATTGTAGGTCGCAACCTGCACCACGACCTTGCCGTCCCCGTTCTCGTCCTGACAGAAGGGGGTCAGCGCCTCCTGCAGGGCATTGACGGTATCGACCGGCAGCTCATGGGTGCCCACATAGGCAATCTGCACATCGGGCCGGGTCTGAAAGACCGTGTCCTTGATGATCCAACCGCCGAAGAAAACGGCGGCAACGCCGATCACAACAGCAACCCAATGGTAGTGCCACCAGTTGGCGGCCTTTTCTGCCTTTGTATATTCGCGCGGCGGCTCTGGCGTCTGGTTGTAAGTTTCGGTGCTGTCCTTCGTGACCCATGCCATAGTGTGGATACACTCCTTTTATAATATTTTTCCTATTATACCACAAATCGACCGGGAAAATTGTAAACTTATTTTGACCACGCCTTGCAAGCAAGGGGCAAAGAGGGTATGATAAAGAGGGAAAAAAGGCTTCCCACTTAGGGGAAAGCTGTCTGCGAAGCAGACTGATGAGGGGCGGTCCGCCCATTGCTGCCCGTTACCGGGCTGCCCGGCACACCTGCCCCTCATCCGGCGCTGCGGCGCCACCTTCCCCCAGAGAGGGGAAGGCAAAGAAATTATCAACAGGGAGAACCACCATGTCCAACCAACCTGAAACAAACGAAACGCCGGCCACCGGCTATACGCCTGCGCCGCGCAAGGTCGGGCTGCCCCGCTTTTTTGAGCTGCTCGGCCGCGACCTCTGGCCGCTGTATAAGTCCAGCATACTCTGCGTGGCGGGCTTTCTGCCCGGCACTGCGCTGGCCATTCTCGGCATGATGGGCGGCTCCGCCCTGCTGACCGTGGTGGGCGGCGTGCTGGGCGGCCTTCTGGGCGGGCCGTTTTTGTCCGGCATGATCGACACGGTTCTGCGCGCACTGCGGGACGAGCCGGGCTACTGGTGGCACACCTACAAGCGCGCATGGAAGCAGAACTGGAAGCAGAGCCTGCTGCCCGGTGCGCTGCTGGGCCTGTTTGTAGGCAGCTGGAGCTGGATGCTCCGCGCACAGGCGCTGGCCGGCAACACCAGCACCGCGCTGTGGGTGGCCTCGCTGGCAGGAATCTTTGTCTGCACCGGCTTTTTCAGCTGGCTGCTGGCGCAGGTGCCGCTGGTGGATCTGCCGCTGCCCCAGCTTGCCAAAAACGCCGGGCTGATGTTCTTCGGCTTCTTCCCGCGCACCTTGGCGGCCGCACTGGTGCTGGCTGTCTACTGGGGGCTGACGCTGCTCTACCTGCCCGCGACCATTCTGGTGATCGTGGTGTTCGGCTTCTGGCTGCCGGTCACGGTGGCCGGTATGATCCTCTACCCCGGCCTTGATAAGGTATTCAAGCTTGAGGAAACGCTCGCGGCTCGCCGCGATGCCGAGATCGAGGAACGGATGGAGCAGAACCGCCCCAACTTTGACCATTAACAGGGGGGACCCGGTATGGATAAAAATACCGTACTGCTGCGGGACACCGAGGCGTTCATGCGCGGCGAGCTGGACAATGTGACCGTTGCGCAGAACAGCATTGTGCTGGATCTGGTGCAGGGCAGCTATGTGCCCTACGGCTGCTACACCAGCGCCCCGTTGCCAATGCCGCTGTTTGACGCGCTGCGCGTCAGCTGGAACGCAGCCAGCCCCGACGGCACGGCGGTCGAGGCACAGTGCCGCGTGCTGGTGGACGGCAACTGGACGCAGTGGGTCGGCTTTGGCAAGTGGAGCCCCTGCCTGCACCGGGAGGGCGTGCCCTATCAGGAGCGCGGCCCCGTGCAGCGCTGGCATGACCACCTGCAGCTGGACAGCAAATGCGCCACAATGGTGCAGCTGCGCATCTACCTGTACACCCGGGACGAGAAGGCCAGCCCCCTCGTTACCCTGCTGGGTGCAAGCACCCATGTGGTGGATGTGATCCCCGCGCGCGGGCGGCCTGTCAATGCGCGGATGCATCTGATGCCCTACGCGGTGGCGCACCGCGCCCCGGCGCTGCGCCCGTGGATGGATCTGGCCATTGCGCTGGCAAGCCTGACCAACCGCTGGGGCGCGGACCTGCTGCCCGAGGAGTTTGCTCAGGTGCTGCGGGACTGGCGCACACCCGATGACCACGACCCGCGCAGCCTGAGCTTTGCCGCTGCGGCTGCCGCACGGTGGGGCTTCCCTGCGTGGGTAGCCTATGGGAATCTGGCGCTGCTGCGCGCCGAAGCCCGCGCCGGCTACGGTGCGGTGGTGCGCCTGCAGGCGGCCCCGGTGCAGACCGCCGCCGGTATGCCGGAAACCCGCTATGTGGCGGTGCGCGGCTTTGCCGCCATAGACGGAAACCCGCAGGTGCTGCTCTGTGACCCATGGGCCGGTGAGAACGACTTTGACTGCGAGACGGCGGTGCCGCTGGATGATTTTATGGTGGCGTGGGACAATGTGGCGCTGCTGATGCGCCAGCGCACCGACAATACGCCCCCGCTCGGCCGTACCCGGTGCAGCGCATGGCTGCGCCCGGTGGGCACCGATGCCCCCGGTCTTTACCGGCTTTACATCAACGGCGAGGAGCATCCCCTGCCGGAGGATTTCTGTGCGCAGGGTGGGGTGCTGGCCTACAGCCTGCCCGATGCCTGCCCCCACGCGACTACCGCCCACCGCCGCTTTGTCTATACCGAGCCGACCGACGGCGGCATCATGCTGGAGCATGGCGACACCGCCCGCAAATACACGGTCTACGCCATCGAAACCGACGGCAGGATGATCGTCGGCGATGTGACGGTGTGACAGAAACGGACGAGGCGGCATCAAAAAACGCTTGTAGGGGCGAGCATTGCTCGCCCGTGCCCGTTTGTCTGTGAAAAAAAGCCTTCCCGGAAAATGCGCTGCTGCGCCAAGTCGGCGGGCGGCCAATGGCCGCCCCTGCACATTCAACAGGGCAAAAATGTGATTTTTCAATACGCAGAGAGGAGCTTCGGCTCCTCTTTTTTGTGGCGTATGTACAGTTTCTATTTTATAGGTGTCTTGACACATGACATGAACGGTGCTATACTGGGCAACGCAATCATCCAATATAGAGGGACAGGAAGTCAAGGAAACTATGATGAGATTTGATGAATACTACGATGTTGTCATTGTCGGCACCGGCGCAGCGGGTTTATACTGCGCGTTGAACTTTCCAAAGCGTTATAAAGTGCTGCTGCTGACCAAGCAGAAGGCAGACGAGTGCGATTCCTTTCTGGCGCAGGGCGGCATCTGTATGCAGCACGGCGAGGCAGACTACCGCTCCTTTTTTGAGGATACGATGCGGGCCGGCCACTATGAGAACGATGCCGCCACGGTGGACCTGATGATCCGGTCCTCCAACTCGATCATCCGCGATCTGGTGCGCCGCGGCGTGCGGTTTTCCCGGGACGAAAACGGTGCGCTGCGCTTTACCCGCGAGGGCGCGCACTCCCGCGCGCGGATCCTCTTTCATGAGGACGTCACCGGGCGTGAGATCACCCAGACCCTCCTTGCGGAGGTCCTGCGGTGCGAAAACATCGAGCTGCGCGAGAATACCGTGATGCTCGACTTCTTTGCCGATGCGGCAGCCTGCGGCGGCGTTGTTGCGATGGGCCCGGACGGCGCAGTGCGGGCCATCGGCGCGGGGGCGGTCGTGCTGGCCTGCGGCGGCATCGGCGGGCTGTACAAAAACTCGACCAACTACCCCCACATCACCGGCGATGCCATTGCCATGGCGCTACGCCACGGCGTGGCCTGCCGCCATCTTGACTATATCCAGATCCACCCCACAACGCTGTTCAGCCGCAAAAAGGGCCGCCGGTTCCTCATCTCGGAGTCGGTGCGCGGCGAGGGCGCGCTGCTGCTGGACAAAAACGGAAACCGCTTTACGAATGAGCTGCAGCCCCGCGATGTCGTCAGCGCGGCCATCCGCGCCCAGATGGAGAAGGACGGCACCGAGCATGTGTGGGAGGATATGCGCCCCATCGGCGAGGCGGTCATCCGCGAGCATTTCCCCAACATTCTTGAGCGGTGTGAGGAGGAGGGCTACGACCCCCTGCATGAGCCGATCCCCGTTGTGCCGGCCCAGCACTATTTTATGGGCGGCATTCAGGCGGACTTAAGCAGCCGCACCGCCCTGCCCCGGCTGTATGCCTGCGGCGAGACCTGCTGCAACGGCGTCCACGGCCGCAACCGGCTGGCCAGCAATTCCCTGCTGGAATCTCTGGTCTTTGCACAGCGCGCCGCAGATGATATACTGTTTGGGGAGCCGCCCGCCTTTACGGGCGATGCGCCCGACCTTGCCCCCTACCGGGAGACCGAGCCGCTGTTTGCGGCCTACCGAACCGAAGTTTTGAATGCGATCGAGAGGAGCAAAAATCATGAATGAGATCATGCGTCTTTTAAATGTGGACCCGCTGCTGCTGCAGGCCCTGCGGGAGGATATGCCCGGCGAGGATGTGTCCACCAACGCCGTTATGCCCTGCGCCTGCCCCGGCACCGTTGACCTGATCGCCAAGCAGGACGGCATCGTTGCCGGTCTGGATGTCTTTGCGCGCGTCTTTACCCTGCTGGACCCCGCCACCGAGGTCGAGTTCTTCTGCAAGGATGGCGATGCGGTCAAAAACGGCGAGAAGCTCGGCGTTGTCAACGGCGATATCCGCGTCCTGCTCTCCGGCGAGCGTGTGGCGCTGAACTACCTGCAGCGGATGAGCGGCATTGCCACCTACACCCATGAGGTCGCATCCCTGCTGGAGGGCACCGGCATCACCCTGCTGGACACCCGCAAGACCAGCCCGAACAACCGCGTGTTTGAGAAGTACGCCGTCCGCGTGGGCGGCGGCTGCAACCACCGCACCGGCCTGTCTGACGGCGTGCTGCTCAAGGATAACCACATCGGCGCCGCGGGCGGCGTGGCCAAGGCGGTTGCCATGGCCAGGGCCTACGCGCCCTTTGTGCGCAAGATCGAGATCGAGGTCGAGGACCTTGACCAGACCCGCGAGGCAGTCGAGGCCGGTGCTGACATCATCATGCTGGACAATATGAGCGATGCCGATATGCGCGCCGCCGTGCAGCTGATCGCAGGCCGCGCCCAGACCGAGTGCAGCGGCAATGTCACGAAGGAAAACATCGCCCGCCTCAAGGACATCGGCGTGGACTTTGTCTCAAGCGGTGCGCTGACCCACTCGGCCCCGATCCTTGACCTCTCGATGAAGCATCTGCGCCCGCTGGACAAGGAGGAAGCCTGATGACCACCGCCGAGCGCCGTGAGGCCATTCTGGCCCAGCTGGGCCGCAAGCCCATTGCAGCCCGGACATTGGCTGCCAAGTACGGCGTCAGTCGTCAGGTCATCGTGCAGGATCTGGCGGTGCTGCGGGCCGCGCACCCGAATGTGATCTCTACCGCGCGCGGCTATGTGCGCCAGCAGGCGGAGAACGCCTGCACCCGCGAGTTCAAGGTGCGCCACACCCCCGCCCAGACCGGGCTGGAGCTGAACCTGATCGTTGACTGCGGCGGCCGGGTGTGCAGCACCAGCATCAGCCACCGCGTCTACGGGCGCATCACGGTCGAGCTGGACATACGCTCCCGTCAGGATGTGCTGGAATTTCTGCAGGCGTTTGAGGACAGCGCCTCGACCGTGCTGTCCACCGCTACGGACGGCTACCACTACCATCTGGTGGAGGCAGCCACCCCCGAGCGGCTTGATCTGATCGAAAAGGAGCTGCAGGAGCACGGCTTTCTGGCGCCGCTGCAGCCGTGGGAAAAATAACAGGCCGTATATAAAGATAGAGGTTGAACAGTATGACAACGCATGAGCTGCAGCAGGAGATCCTGCGCCTGAAGAAAGAGAAGAATGTCTGTATCCTGGCCCACGCCTACCAGAGCCAGGCCGTGCTGGAGGTTGCCGACTACACCGGTGACTCCTACGGGCTGAGCGTGCAGGCCGCCAAGACCGATGCGGCGGGCGTCATCATGTGCGGCGTGCGGTTTATGGCCGAGACCTGCAAGATCCTCAGCCCGGAAAAGACCGTCTGGCTGGCAAACCCGATGGCCGGCTGCCCGATGGCCGAGCAGCTGGACCTGCCCGCGCTGCGGGCGCTGAAGGCGCAGTACCCCGGCTACGCCACAGTGGCCTACATCAACACGACCTCGGCGCTGAAAACCGAGTGCGATGTCTGCGTGACCTCCTCCAGCGCTGTCAACATCTGCCGTGCGCTCGATGCCGATAAGATCCTGTTCATTCCGGACCCGAACCTTGGCAGCTATGTGGCTGCGCAGCTGCCCGAAAAGCAGTTTGCGTTCTACCACGGCGGCTGCCCGCGGCATATGGTCGTTTCGGCGGCCGATGTGGCCCGGGCGCGCGCCGCGCACCCGGCCGCGGAGCTGCTCGTCCACCCCGAGTGCCGCGCCGAGGTCGTGGCGCAGGCCGACTATGTCGGCTCAACGACCGGCATTATGGCGTATGCGAAAAAATCCGCCGCGCGGGAGTTCATCATCGGCACCGAGAACAGCATCGTGGAGCATCTCTCCTTCGACTGCCCGGACAAGAGCTTCTACCCGCTGGCCGTGCAGCTGACCTGCATGAACATGAAGCTGACCACCCTGCCCGACATCTACCGCTGCCTGCTGGGTACCGGCGGCGAGCAGATCACCCTGCCGGCCGATATTATGGCCGGTGCGGGCCGCTGCATCCGCCGCATGGTTGAGCTGGGCGGCTGATACGGCCGGGCTTTCGGCAGATTGTTTGGGGCGCTTTCCGCTTTTGCGGGGGCGCCCCTTTTTATTTTTCTTGCAAAATCGCTTTTCAGCGGGTACAATAGTATCCGAGGTGAACTACGATGAAGCTGCTCATTGCATCGGACATCCACGGCGCGGCGGACTGCTGCCGCAGCCTGCTGGACGCATGGGACCGCGAGGGTGCGGACAGGCTGCTTTTGCTGGGCGATATTCTGTACCACGGCCCGCGCAACGACCTGCCGCCGGCGTATGCCCCCAAACAGGTGCTGGCGCTGCTCAATGCGCGCAGGGACCGTATTTTCTGCGTGCGCGGCAACTGCGATACCGAGGTGGACCAGATGGTGCTGGAATTCCCCATTCTGGCCGACTATGCCGTGCTCACAGCGGGACAGCGGCTCATCTACGCCACCCACGGCCACCTGTACAACACGGCCCACCTGCCGCCGCTGCAGCCGGGGGATATTCTGCTGCACGGCCACACCCATATCCCCGCGTGGGAGCAGTTCGGCCGTGACAACCTGTATCTCAACCCCGGCTCGGTCTCGATCCCCAAGGAAAACAGCCCCCGCAGCTATATGACGCTGCAGGACGGCGTGCTTGTGTGGAAGGATTTGGACGGGGCAGCGTATCATACCCTGCATTTGTAACAGACGAAACCTGATAAATAGGAGAAACCCATGAAAATCCCTGCAAAAGGCTTTACCCACGGCGGAAAATTCCATGCCGATGATGTTTTTTCGACTGCGCTGCTGCAGATCCTGCGCCCCGACATCCAGATCACGCGCGGCTTTACCGTGCCCGATGACTTTGATGGCATCGTCTACGATGTCGGCGGCGGTATGTTCGACCACCATTCCGAGCCGCGGGAGACCCGCCCCAACGGCGTGCCCTACGCGGCGTTCGGCCTGCTGTGGCGGGTGCTGGGCGCCCAGCTTGTGGGCGAGCATCAGGCCCGCCTGCTGGACGAGAAC
>OJJY01000690.1_pt1 | contig 11529 bp, 7 predicted proteins | sample 1596421 | NCBI WGS metagenome assembly OJJY01 (sample SAMEA4350151, study PRJEB24818) | metagenome | biome: human; feature: gut; material: faeces | place: Denmark | collected 2013-09 | reverse complement strand
GCATAAAGCTCACGCCGCTGGGCAGATACTTGCTGGCAGCGTCCAGCAGGGCGCGCACGGACATGTCGGTGGGACCACCGGCGGAGTAGGGAACGATCACGGTGATGTTTTCCTTGGGATAATCCGCCTTGTCACCGTCGCCGTTACCGGAGTTGCTGCAGCCGGCCAGGGCCAGGATGGCCAGGGACGCCAGAAGCATTGCGACAAATCTCTTCATTTGGTTTTTCATTTTCGTCCTCCTAAAATGTAATATGAACATTTCGACAGCGTTCGTTTCTGAAAAACTATCAAAATATCACACAATATTTTTGCGGAACTCCCCTGCCCCGCTTGACTTCGCGTCCATTTCCTAACATCTTCTATATTTAGATTTTATAAAGGATGTCTGGAAATGTCAAGGGAAATGTGATGCAATTACCAAAGACCAGCGCAATGAACAAAAAAACTTGTCTAATTTGTTCAATGTGCACTTGCGTATGTTAAAAAATGCGCATTCTAGGCCATAAACATAGTGATAAGGCGAAAATAATAACACATCCTGAGAAAAAATGGTATTTCAGAACATTTTTCTCTCAGGATGTGTTACATATGATCAAACGAAATGAACAATTTTCCCCGCGTCCCGTGCCGCCAATGATACGCCGGGCGGTCACGAGCAGGGGGCATGGAGGGTTCATCAGCCGTTTACGGCGTCGGATGCAATGAGGGCCTCGGCCTCTTCTTCCGTAAGGCCCAGCTTCTCCATAAACACCTCTTTGCTGTGCTGGCCCAGCAGCGGGGCCGGTGTGAAGGTGTCGATCTTGTGGTTGGTGAGCTTGATCTGGTTGCCGGTGAGCTTCATACGGCCGGCCTTGGGGTGGTCCACCTCCACGAACATCTCGCGGGCGCCGGCGATATGGGGATCCTTCACCACCCGGTCGATGGTGTTGATGGGCGCGGCAGGAATCCCCTTGTCCAGCATGGCCTGCACCGCGTCGTCGATGGTCCAATCCTTCAGCCAGTCCTCGATAATGGGCTTGAGGTCGGCATGGTGCAGCACGCGGTCGTTGTTGGAGGTGAATCGGGGATCCGTCTTCAGCTCGGGCTTGCCCATCAGGTCGCACAGCAGACCATACAGCTTGTCGTTGCCTGCGCCGATGACCAGCATGCCGTCCTTGGCCTGGAAGGAGTCATAGGGATACAGGGCCTCATAGCGGTTGCCGATGCGCTGAGGGATCTTGCCGGTGGCCAGATAGATGATGTTGATAATCTCCAGAGAGGAAACCATGGAGTCCACCAGGGCCACGTCCACCTTCTCGCCCTCGCCGGTCTTCAGGCGGTTGATATAGGCCGCCAGGATGCCCACGCAGCAGCTGATGCCGCCCATGACATCGGCAATGGCGGTGCCGGTGCGGGTGGGGGCGCTGTCGGGCCAGCCGGTAGTGCTCATCAGGCCGCTGATGGCCTGACCCACAATGTCATAGCCTGCCCGCTCATGGTAGGGGCCGTAATGGCCGAAGCCGGAGACGGAGGCATAGATGATGGCAGGATTGATCTTGCGCAGTTCCTCATAGCCCAGGCCCAGGCGGTCCATAACGCCGGGACGGTAATTCTCCAGAACCACGTCGCTCTGGGCCACCAGCTTGCGGAACACCTCTTTACCGGCCTGGCTCTTGAGGTTCAGGACGATGCCGCGCTTGTTGCGGTTGAGGTTCATATAATAGGCGCTTTCGCCGTTGACAATGGGGAAGTTGCTGCGGGCGTCATCGCCCTTGCCGGGACGCTCGATCTTGATGACCTCGGCGCCCAGATCCGCCAGCATCATGCCGCAGTACGGGGCGGCAAGCACGCGGGACAGATCCAGCACCTTCATGCCGGACAGCAGACCTTTATGCTCCATAGTGTGTACTCCTTTTTTTGCGCAGGTGCGCCAGTCAGATTTGCTTGATTCAGATGCGGGCCACGCCGGACTTGCGGGCAGCCTCGGCCACGGCCTTGGCCACGGCGGGACCCACCCGGGGGTCAAAGGCAGCGGGGATGATATAGTCCTCGGACAGCTCGTCGCCCACCAGGCCCGCCAGGGCCTCGGCGGCGGCCATCTTCATCTCCTCGTTGATGTCGCTGGCGCGGACGTCGAACGCACCCCGGAAGATGCCGGGGAAGGCCAGAACGTTGTTGATCTGGTTGGGATAGTCGCTGCGGCCGGTGGAAACCACCCTGGCCCCGCCCGCCTTGGCGTCGTCGGGGAAGATCTCCGGCGTGGGGTTGGCGCAGGCAAAGATGATGGCGTCCTTGTTCATGGTCCTGACCATTTCGGTGGTGACGGTGCCGGGAGCGGACACGCCGATGAACACGTCTGCGCCCACCAGCATATCGGCCAGGGAACCGTCCTTGCGGCCCAGGTTCGTGACCTGCGCCATCTCCTCCTTGATCCAGTTCAGGCCCTGGCGGCCGGCATAGATGGCGCCCTTGCGGTCGCACATGGTGATATCCTTGAAGCCCGCGGACAGCAGCAGCTTGGTAATGGCAATGGCGGCAGCGCCGGCGCCGGAGGTAACGATCTTCACGTCCTCCTTCTTCTTGCCCACCACCTTCAGGGCGTTGGTCAGGCCCGCCAGGGTGATGACGGCGGTGCCGTGCTGGTCATCGTGGAAAATAGGAATGTCGCACTTTTCCTTCAGCTTGCGCTCGATCTCGAAGCAGCGGGGAGCAGCAATATCCTCCAGATTGATGCCGCCGAAGGAGCCGGAGATGTTGTACACAGTCTCCACAAACTCGTCCACGTCCTTGGTCTTGACGCAGAGAGGGAAGGCATCCACGCCGCCAAAGGACTTGAACAGCACGCACTTACCCTCCATCACGGGCATACCGGCCTCGGGGCCGATGTCGCCCAGGCCCAGAACGGCGCTGCCGTCGGTGATGACGGCGCACAGATTGTGGCGGCGGGTCAGCTCATAGCTCTTTTCGATGTCCTTCTGGATCTCCAGGCAGGGCTGGGCCACGCCGGGGGTATAGGCCAGGGACAGGTCGTCCTTGGTCTTGACGGGCACGGTGGCCACCACCTCGATCTTACCCTTCCACTCGCCGTGGAGTCTCAGGGATTCCTTTGCGTAATCCATAGTGTAATTCCTTTCTTATTGTTCGTCCATGGCATGGGGCAGAGTGGACCCGCCGTAGGGCATTACCAGCACGGAGGCGTCGGGGCCCAGCTTTTGGAAGGCGTAGTCCAGAGCACTCTGCACATCGGAATAGGGAGTGAGGAAAATGGACCGGACGAAATCGGGCTCCATTTCGCTGACCAGGCAGATCTCCGCATTCTGCAGGACCATGGCAATGGCGGCGGCCTTGTGGCCGCCCAGCTGAAAGTCCCGGCCGATGCGCTCCACCATGCTCTCGGGAGAGGGCATGGTGGTCATCCACTCCTGGAAGGTCGTGCCGCCCAGACCCTCCCGGCAGGAGCCCACCAGGATCACCACGCCGCCCTTGGCGACGGCATGCTTGGCGTTGTCCAGGGCCTTCTGGGTCTGGTAAAGGTTCAGGTCCTTGGGCGCGCCGCCCTGGGACACGATGACGATATCCGCACGGTGGTCGATGTCCTTGCGGTAGAGCCTGTCCAGATAGCGGCAGCCCTCCCGGTGGGCCAGGGTCACATCACCGGCCACGGCGCAGACGATCTGCTTGTGCTCATCCAGCACCACGTTGAGGATATAATCCACCCCGCACATGGCGGCGGCCTCCTCAATGTCCCGGCGCAGGGGGTTGCCCTCCAGATTTCCGGCGCAGGCGCTCTCCCGAACCATCATGGAGTGATTGGACTGGATCGCGCTGGGAGTGGAGACGCCGGGCATAATGGCCTTGGCGCCGCCGGAATATCCGGCAAAGTAGTGATATTCGATGTTGCCCAGGCAAATGCGCCGGTCCGCCTCGGCCACCACCCGGGTGATGTCCACCGGCGTACCGGCAGAGGTGACGCCCAGATGCACCACATCCGCGGGGTCGCTGTCCACGCAGCGGATCTGCGCCCAGGCCTGTTCACCGGCCAGATGGCGCATTTCCTCCGGGGTCTGGGCGCGGTGGCTGCCCAGTGCGAAAACCAGGGTGATATCCTCCGGCCTGGCCCCGCCGGCATACAGCTCGTCCAGCAGGGCAGGCATGACGGTATAGGTGGGCATGGGCCGGGTGATATCGCTGGTAATAATGGCGATCTTCTCGCCGGGGTGGATGACCTCCCGCAGCAGAGGAGCGCCAATGGGGGAGGAGAGGGCCCTGCGGACCTCTCGCTCCCCGGTAAGCGCATGGGGGACTGGGTTGGGAGTCAGAACACCCTGAAGATTCCGTTCAGGGACGGTAAAGCGCTGTACGCCGTTACCGAAACCAACTTCAAGTTCCATCCAGAGCCTCTCCTGTTGTTCAGCCCCAGATCTCTTCGTCCGTGGGCATGGTGGAGCCGGGACGAACCTTGGCCACACGGCTGACGTTGAACAGGTGGCGCCAGCTCAGGTTCTCGCTGATGGAGTTGTTGCCCCAGCTGCCGCAGCCCAGAGTGGTGGTGGCGGACAGGCTGTTGAAGAAGCTGCCGCCGTTGTTGGTGGAGCAGATCTGGTTGATCAGGAACCGGGATACCGGCAGGGTCTCGGCAGCGTAATCAATGTGGGCGTCGTTATAGGAGTGGATGCAGACGCTGTGGCCCTTGCCCTCCACGTTCAGGTTGGCGTTGGCGATGGCCACGGCCTCCTCCCAGGTGTTGTAGCGGTAGGCAGCGATGCAGGGGCACATCTTCTCCTTGGAGAAGGGCTCACCGGCGCCGGCCTTCTCCACCTTCACCAGCAGGACCACGGTGTCGGCGGGAACGGTCAGACCGGCCATCTTGGCGATGTGCTGCGCGCTCTGGCCCACGGCGTCCTTGTTCATCTTGCCGCCGGGGAAGATCACGTTGCGGACGGCGTCGATCTCCTCGGGCTTCTCCACATAGTAAGCGCCGTTCTTCTGGAAGGTCTTGACCATGTCGTCATACATGGCGGCAGGGGTGATGGCGGTCTGCTCGCCGGAGCAGATGATGCCGTTATCGAACTTGCGTCCGGCAACGATCATGGGAACGACCTTCTCCAGGTCCACGTCGTCGTCGATGATGCACTGGACGTTGCCGCCGCCCACGCCGTAGGCGGGCTTGCCGGAGGCATACGCGGCCTTGACCATACCGGCGCCGCCGGTGGAGATGCACACGTCGCACTGCTTCATGATCTCGCCGGAGATTTCGATGGTGGGCTCGGCCACGCACTGCAGCAGATCAGCGGGAGCACCCAGCTTCACGATGGCCTCCTGCATCAGCTCGCAGGCCCGGGTGGAGCACTTCTTGGACCGGGGGTGAGGCCCAACGATGATGGCATTGCGGCCCTTCAGGGCGAACATGGCGTTGCACATGGGGGTGACGATGGGGTTGGTGGTGGGGGTGATGGCGCCCACAACGCCCATGGGCTTGGCCACCTCGGTCAGGCCCAGCTCAGGCAGCTGGCGGATGATACCAACGCTCTTGCCGCCCTTCATGTCGCTCCAGATCACGCGGGCCTTGCCCTTGTTCTTGTTGACCTTGTCCTCATAAACGCCCATGCCGGTCTCGTCCACGGCCATGCGGGCCAAAGGCTCGGCGTTGTCAAAGATGGCCTTGGCCATGGCCTTGCACAGGGCATCCACCTGCTCCTGGGTGTAGTTCTCGATAACGGCCTGGGCAACGCGTGCCTTCTCAACCAGTTCGCTTACATACTTGGCAGCTTCCATTGTAATGTACCTCCATAAAATTTTTATATAAGTGCAATGATAAACGGGTATCGCCTATTTTGCCGGGAAAAACCGGGTCCTTTACAGGCCCAGGCGCTCGATGCGCAGCTCCTCCTCGCGGGTGAAGTTGCTCTTGGGCGTGTAGCCGGGCAGAGGCATCAGCTTCTCATGGATGGCGTCGATGAACCAGTGCTCATTGGGGAAGAACTGCTCCTCCATTTCGGGGCAGGGAGTGATCCAGTTGCGGGCGCCCAGCACCACGGCGGGAGCGTCCAGATCGTCGAAGGCCAGCTCGTTGATATGGGTGGCCATGTCGTTGATGATGCTGCCGCGGACGCAGGCGTCAGAGGCCAGGATGATCCTGCCGGTCTTTTTCACGGAGGCCAGGACCTTCTCATAGTTGAAGGGCACCACGCTGCGGGCGTCGATGACCTCAGCCTCCAGGCCGAACTGCTCCTTCAGAATGTCGGCAGCCTTCAGGGCCTTATACAGGGTGGGGCCGATGGTCAGGATGGTGATATCCTTGCCCTGGCGCTTGATGTCGGGCTCGCCGAAGGGGATCTCATAGGACTCGGTGGGCACGCCCTCCAGGTGGAACTCCTCGCCCTTGTCGTACATGGGCTGGCTCTCCATGAAGATCACGGGGTCGGTGCCGTTCAGGGCGGTGGTCATCATGCCCTTGGCGTCATAGGGGGTGATGGGGTACACAACCTTCAGGCCGGGCACATGGGCGGGCAGAGCGGTCCAGTCCTGAGAATGCTGAGCGCCGTACTTGCGGCCCACGGAAACCCGCAGGACCATAGGCAGCTTCAGCTGGCCGGCGGACATAGCCTGCCACTTGGCCATCTGGTTGAAGATCTCGTCGCCGGCGCGGCCCATGAAGTCGCAGTACATCAGCTCGGTGACGCTGCGGCCGCCGCACATGCCGTAACCAACGGCGCTGGCCACGATGCAGGACTCGGAGATGGGAGAGTTGAACAGACGGTTGAAGGGGATGGAATCGCTGAGGCCCTGATACACGCCGAAGGCGCCGCCCCATTCGCGAACATCCTCACCGTAGGAGACCAGGGTGGGATCCTCGTAATACTTGTCGATAATGGCCTCGAAGATGGCGTCGCGGATGGTATACTGCTTCAGCTTGGACACGGGCTTGCCGTCCACAACGGCGGCGCGCTCCTTCTTGGCGATCTTCTGGACCCGGGGGTTCTCGGACTTGGGCGTCAGCACGAAGGGAGTGCCCTGGGCCATGCTGACCTGGTGACCGTTGTTGAAGGTGAAGCGGGAGATGGCATCGGGATCCTTGATAAAGTCCAGACGGGGGGAGATCTCCAGATCCTTGGACAGCTTCATGACCTCGGTGATGCGGGCCTTGATGTCCTCGTTGATCTTGTCGATGTCGGCATCGGTGGCCACACCGGCCTCAATGAGCTGCTTGCGGAACAGCAGGATGCAGTCGTTCTGCTCCCAGGACTCGATCTCCTCCTTGGAGCGATAGGCGTTCTGGTCGGAGGTGGAGTGGCCGCCCAGACGATAGGTCAGCACGTCCAGCAGCACGGGACCCTTGTTCTCCTTGATAAGCTGCAGCTTGCGGCGATAGGCGTCGATAACGGCCAGGGGGTTCACGCCGTCCACGCGCTCGGCATTCATCTGGTTCTCGGTGATGCCGGCGCCCACCCGGGCCAGCTGGCCATAGGCCATGGTCTCGCCGTTGGTGCGGCCGCCCATGCCGTAGCCGTTGTCCATGAAGTTGAAGATCACAGGCAGGCCGCCCTTGTACTCGTCGGGCCACAGGGTCTTCAGCTGATCCATGGCGGAGAAGTTCAGCGCCTCCCACACGGGGCCGCAGCCCAGGGAGCCGTCGCCGCCGTTGGCGATGACCACGCCGGGCGCCTTCATATTCTTCTTATACAGAGCAGCGCCGGCGGCGATGCAGGGGGAGCCGCCCACGATGGCGTTGTTGGGATAAATGCCGAAGGGCAGGAAGAACAGGTGCATGGAGTTGCCCAGGCCCCGGGCAAAGCCGTTCTCGCGGCCGAACAGTTCGCAGGTCAGGCCGTACAGGAAGAAGACGATGGCCTGCTCCTTGACGCTCTTTTCGGGCAGGTGCTTCTTCACCACCTCATAGGGCTTGCCGTCGAAGGTGGTCTCCATGATGTGGAGCAGCTCCTCGTCGGACATCTTGGTGATGGCGGACAGGCCCTTGGCCAGCACCTCGCCGTGGCTGCGGTGGGTGCCGAAGATAAAGTCATTGCTGTCCAGCAGATAGCTCTGGCCCACGGCCGCAGACTCCTCGCCGGTGTACAGGTGGGCGGGGCCGGTGTAGGTATACTCCACGCCGTTGTAGGCCTTGGTCAGGCGGACGGACTTCAGCATGGACTCAAACTCGCGAATATACTCCATATCGCGATAGATACGCAGCATATCTTCCTTGGTGAAGCTGTCACCCTTCAGCTCGTCGGCCACGGTCTTCTGATACTTGCAGACGTCGATATCCTGGAAGTGGATCTCGCCGGGGGCACGCAGCTGTTTGGGATCATAGAATTGTGCTTTGGACATGGTGCAACACTCCTATATTTCTAAATAAAAGTATATCGGTTGGAACGGGTGAAATCAGAGCTTCACGGCGAAGGCCGCCTCGCGGATGATCTCGCTGACGGAGGGGTGGGGATACACGATCTCCCGGATGGCATCCACGGTCATCTCCTTCTCGATCATCACGGCACAGGCCAGGATGAACTCGGAGGAATAATTGCTCATGACGTGCGCGCCCACCAGGGTGCGGTATTTCTTGTCGAACACGAACTTGGCGATGCCCACAGGGCCCTCGTTCTCGGCCACATAGCGGCCGGCATAGGCCATGGGCAGCTTCACGGTAACGGCGTCGATGCCGGCGGCCTTGGCCTGCTCCTCGGTCATGCCCACGCAGGCCACCTCGGGGTTGGTGTACAGCACGCTGGGGATGGCCTTGTAGCGCATCCGGTCCTTCTTGCCCAGGATGGTGTTCACAGCCACCTCGCCCATGCGGTAGGCGGAATGGGCCAGCATGGAGGTGCCGTTGCAGTCACCCACGGCGTAGACGTTGACGGCGTTGGTGCGGCAGCACTCGTCCACCTTGATGGCGCCGCGCTCCACCACCAGGTTCAGGTTCTCCACGCCGCAGGTGTCCGCCACGGGCTTGCGGCCGATGGCCAGCAGCACCTTGTCGCACAGAACCTTCTCCTCCCTGCCGTCCTTCTCGTACACGACACCGTCGGCGTCGATGCGGACCACCTTGGACTTCAGGCAGAACTTCATGCCGTCCTTCTCATAGCCCTTCTGCAGCAGGGCGGAGATCTCGTCGTCGATGGGCCCGGCGATCTTGGGCATCATCTCGATGACGGTGGTCTCGCAGCCCACCACGCCGTAGTAGGCGGCCAGCTCCAGGCCGATAACGCCGCCGCCGATGACGGCCAGGCGCCGGGGCAGCTCCTTCAGTGCCAGAGCCTCGCGGTTGGTCATCACGAAGCCGGAGGCCAGGCCCTCCTTCACCCCGGGGATGGGGGGGACGAAGGCCCGGGAGCCGGTGGCAATGATAAGGTTCTTGCCGGTGTAGACCTTACCGTCGGCCTCCACCTGGATGCCCTCGTCGCCGCGGCCGCGGATCATGCCGGAGGCATTGACCACCTCCACGTGGCTGGCCTTCATGGCTGCGCCCACGCCGGAGACCAGGGTGTGGATGACCTTTTCCTTGCGGGCCACCACGGCGGGCTGGTCCACATGGGACCCCTGGCACACCACGCCGAACTTGCGGCCGTACTCGGTGGTATAGTGATAGATCTTTGCGGAATTCAGCAGGACCTTGCTGGGGATGCAGCCCTCGTTGAGGCAGGTGCCGCCCAGGGCGCGCTGCTCGATCAGCAGGGTCTTCAGACCGGCCTGACCGGCGCGCTCTGCGGCCACATAGCCGCCGGGGCCGCCGCCCAGGACAATAACGTCATAGCTCATGGTGATATTTCCTCCAAATCAAATCTGGCAGCGTGTGCCGCGTCCTTATTTCGCCAGCAGCAGGTCGAAGTTGGCAATGTTGTTGGCCAGGGCCTGCAGGAAGCGGGAAGCGGGAGCGCCGTCCAAAGCACGGTGGTCATAGGTCAGGGACAGGTTCATGGTGGGATAGAACTCAGGCTGGCCATTCTTCATCCGGATACGGGTCTCGATGTTGCACACGCCCAGGATACCCGTCTGAGGAGGATTGATGATGGGGGTGAAGGTGGTCACGCCGAAGGCGCCCAGGTTGGACACGGTGAAGGAAGCGCCGGTGAGCTTATCGGGAGAGATGGAGCCGCTGCGGCACTCGGCGGCCAGCTCCTTCATCTTCAGGCTGATCTCGGCCAGGCTCATCTCGTCAGCGTGCATGATGGTGGGCACCAGCAGGCCCCGGTCGGTATCCACGGCCACGCCGATATTGGCGTGCTTGAACAGCTTCATCTCATTGTCGCTGTAGTGGGCGTTCAGGGCGGGGAAATCCAGGATGGTCCGGGACACGGCGAAGATCACCATGTCGTTGAGGCTGATGCCGGGCAGACCGGCCTTTTCACCCTCGGCCTTGATGCGGGCCCGCAGCTTCTGCATGGCGGTGACGTCCGCGAAGCTGTTGTGGGTCAGCTGGGCCATGTTGGACAGGGAGTCGTGCATGTTCCGGGCGATGAGCTTGCGCAGGTGGGTGTTCTTGACGGTCTCAAACTCTGCCTCGGCGGCAGGAGCGGCGGCAGCGGCAGGAGCCGCGGCAGTCTCCGCTGCGGGAGCGGCGGCCTTGGTGCCCAGATCGGCGGTGGTAACGGCGCCGCTGAGACCGGTACCGGCCTCGCTGCCGGTGGCATAGGGACGGGCGGCGTCGGTGATGAAGGGCCCGGTCAGCGCCATAGCGGCGATGTCCCGCTCGATGATGCGGCCATTGGGGCCGGTGCCCTTGGCGTAACGGATGTCGATGCCCTTTTCCTCGGCCATTCTGCGGGCCCGGGGAGAAATGCGGATGGCTTCGCCATGGTTGACCATGGTGGGAGCAGCGGCAGCCGCGGCAGGGGCGGCCGCAGGAGCGGCAGCAGCCGCAGGGGCAGCCTCAGCAGCGGGAGCGGCCTTGCCGCCCAGGGAGAAGGGCTCGCCGGGCTTGCCCACCACGCAGACGATCTCCTTGACGGCGATCTCGTCGCCTTCCTCGCCGATGCACTTGAGGACGGTGCCGTCCTGCTCGCTCTCCACGTCGAAGGTGGCCTTGCCGGTCTCGATGGCAAACAGATAGTCGCCGGTCTTGACGGTGTCGCCTTCCTTGACATACCACTTGCTCAGGATGGCGCTGTCCTCGGACAGGCCCTTCTGGGGCATGCGGACGAACAGCACGTTGCCGGAGGGTGCAGTCTCGGCGGCAGGAGCCGCAGGGGCAGCAGCAGGAGCAGGAGCTGCCGCAGGGGCGGCAGCGGCGGGGGCATCGTCCGTCTGGAAGCTCTCGCCGGGCTGACCCACCACGCACACCAGCGCCTTCACGGGGACCTCGTCCCCCTCCTCACCGATGCACTTGAGGACGGTGCCGTCCTCCTCGCTCTCCACATCGAAGGTGGCCTTGCCGGTCTCGATGGCGAACACAAAGTCGCCCTTTTTCACGGTATCGCCTTCCTTGACATACCATTTGCTCAGGATGGCGCTGTCCTCGGACAGGCCCTTCTGAGGCATACGAATCAATGAAGCCATAGTCTGTCTCCTATACACACCAGACGCTGCCGAAGAATAGAGAGGATGAAGACG
>OJJY01000686.1_pt1 | contig 11582 bp, 11 predicted proteins | sample 1596421 | NCBI WGS metagenome assembly OJJY01 (sample SAMEA4350151, study PRJEB24818) | metagenome | biome: human; feature: gut; material: faeces | place: Denmark | collected 2013-09 | reverse complement strand
GAACAACGACAAGTTTGCCATCGACCGTATGCTGCCCAAAATCGACATCGGCGACATCGTGTATATCCACGATACCGGTGCGCACGGCTCTGCCATGGGCTACAACTACAACGGCAAGCTGCGCAGCGCCGAGGTCCTGCTCTGCGAGGACGGCTCTCACCGCCTCATCCGCCGCGCCGAGACCCCCCGCGACTACTTTGCAACGCTGGACTTCCTGCCCGCCATGAAGCCCCTGTTCGAGGGCTACGACGACTGAGTCCCCCTGAAAACCTGTGAGGTGTGAGATGTTTTTTGGATTCCAGCTTACCTGCGGCCTGATGATGGTCTTTTACGGCTATTCGGTGATGAAGAATCCCCGTGTATGGGGAGATCAGGGCCGTCAGGCAGTCAAGGCGGAGAATTTCCCGGAATACTGCCGCCAGAACGGCCTGTTCTTCCTGAAGGCTGGCCTGATCATGGCGCTCATCGGCGCGCTGGACGCGCTGGTGAGCCTTTCCGGCGCGCTCTACGTCCTGCTGTATCTGTTCGGGCTGGCGTTCTCGTTCTATCCGCTGGTCAAATGGTGCCGCGAGAACGAGGGCTTCTCCTGGCCCTGGCCCCATGTGGAAAGCGAGAAGAAGCGGATCAAAAAGCTGCGCAGGGAGCAGGAGCAGCAGAGCGGCTCTGAGAAAAAATAAGAGAGAACCGGAACGCGGCGCTCTCCCTGAAGAAGGGAGGGCGCTGCTTTTGTCTGCTGAAGTTTCGACCCTTGACAGCCGGAGCCGCAGAACCTATAATGAAACCACGATGACCCCTCTTGAAACACATTTGGAGGTACAAAACCATGATCAACTATCCCAAGAATTATGCTCCTCTGGCTGAAGAGGAAATGGAGTACACCAGCGGCGGCCTGTCCATCAACTGGATGGCACTGGGCTCCACCGTTATGGGCCTGGCTACCAGTATGCTGGCCTACCTGAATGTCTCCAACATTGCCGGTGTGGCGGTCCAGCTGCAGAAGAAGGACCCCGAGAAGTACCCTGAGCCGGAAGGCACCATCAACGGCAACCTCATCATTGATTCCACCCTGACCTACTTCTCCAGCGTGGCCGGCATCGGCATGGGCCTGCTGAACATCGCTGCGGGCGTGGGCACCGTCTATCTGGGCATGAAGTCCGGTTCTTAAAAATTAGCACTGGACATTTGAGCCAAAACGTGGTATAATTCATCCTGCATTCGCGGGCATCGTACATCGGCTAGTATATCAGCCTTCCAAGCTGAGGAGGTGGGTTCGATTCCCATTGCCCGCTCCATGCAGAAAAAAGCCCTGAGTTCTTCGGAACTCGGGGCTTTTTGTTTTGCCTGTAACCCACTTGACAATGGCAGCCTGATCCGCTATACTGAATATAGGATAAAACCACTATTTAATGGAGGCGGCGGCGTGCAGGAATACGAGATCGAATTTTATGACAAAGCCGATGGCTCCGAACCGGCGAAAGAGTTTATTCTGGCTCTGGATGCGAAAATGCGGGCTAAGGTCGTGCGCACGGTCGGGCTTCTCCGGGAGGAAGGACCTTCACTGCGGGAGCCGTACTCCAAGCATCTGGAGGATGGCATTTTTGAGATCCGCACCAAGTTCGGCTCCGACATTACCCGTGTGCTGTACTTTTTTGTGATCGGCAGAAGGATCATCCTTACGAACGGCTTTGTCAAAAAGACGCAGAAGACACCTGCTTCCGAGATCGCACTTGCAAAGCAGTACCGTGCCGATTATCTCAGCCGAAAGGAGTGCTCCAAATGACCAATTTCAATGATTTTCTCAACGAACAGATGAAAGACCCTGAGTTTAAGGCAGAGTGGGATGCCCTTGACCCCGAATTTGCTGTGATCGAGGCGATCCTTGCCGCCCGGAAGGAAAGCGGACTGACCCAGCAGCAGCTTTCCGAGCGCACCGGCATTGCCCAGACAGATATCAGCAAGCTGGAGCGCGGCAACGGAAATCCTTCGCTTCGCACCCTACAGCGGCTGGCTGCCGGTATGGGGATGCGGGTCAAGATCGAATTTGTTCCGGCAAAGTGAACCTCCAAGCAGATGGCCTGCGGGCTGTCTGCTTTTTTGATGGGGAGAGCTTGTTCACTTTTCCTGTTTACTTTGAAGCGATTTTATAGTAAAATAAGATGAATAAATCAGGGGCAGGGGAAACTCCGGCCTGATGAGAGAAATGATTTAGGTGGTGTATTGATATGGCATTGAAATATCAGCGGATCCTTCTGAAGATCAGCGGCGAGGCCCTGGGCGGCGAAAAGGGCACCGGCTTTGACGAGCCGACCATGGACGCGATCTGCGGCGGCGTGAAAAAGGCCCACGACCTGGGCGTGCAGATCGGCATCGTGGTGGGCGGCGGCAACTTCTGGCGCGGCCGTTCCAGCGGAAAGATGGAGCGCACCTTGGCCGACAAGATCGGAATGCTGGCGACCGTGATGAACGCGCTGGCTGTCTCCGACAAGCTGGAGCAGCTGGGGGTGGAGACCGAGGTGTTCACCTCCATCACCATGCCGCAGGTGGCCCCCGCCTTTACCCGCAAGGATGCCCTGAAGGCCATGGCAGACGGTAAGATCGCCATCTTCGGCGGCGGCACCGGCAACCCCTTCTTCTCCACCGATACCACCACGGCCCTGCGTGCTGTTGAGGTGAGTGCGGACATCATGTTCAAGGCCACCATGGTGGACGGCGTCTATGACAAGGACCCCCACAAGTACCCCGATGCCAAAAAGTACGACACCCTGACCTTTACCAAGGTGCTGGAGGATCGCCTGGCTGTGATGGACGGCACTGCCGCCACCCTCTGCCGCGACAACAAACTCCCCATCCTGGTTTTTGACCTGGCCGACCCGGACAACATTGCAAAGGCCGTGCAGGGCGAGAACGTTGGCACCCTGGTCTACGAGGGCTGAGCATAGCCCGCATCCCCGTACCATAGAATGGAACAGGCAGCAATCACAGCGCCTGTGCAGAACAATATATAACAGGAGAAAAGGACAATGAGCAGCAACACCAAGGCATTTGAAGAAAAGATGAAGAGCTCTGTGGAGCATCTGGACCGCGAGCTGGCCGCTGTGCGTGCAGGCCGCGCCAACCCCGCCGTTCTGGACAAGGTGAGCGTGGACTACTACGGTGCCCCCACTCCCATCCAGCAGGTGGCTTCTGTGGCCGTGAGCGAGGCCCGCACCCTGACCATCACCCCCTGGGACCGCACCCTGCTGCGCGCCATCACCAAGGCCATCATGGCCAGCGACGTGGGCATCACCCCCATTGATGACGGCTCCACCATCCGCCTGAACTTCCCGGCTCCCACCGAGGAGCGCCGCAAGCAGCTGGCAAAGGAAGTTGCCAAGCTGGGCGAGGAGGCCAAGGTGGCCGTGCGCAATGTCCGCCGCGACGCTATGGACAAGGCCAAGGCCATGAAGAAGGCCGGTGAGCTGACCGAGGATACCCAGAAGACCATGGAAGAAGAGGTCCAGAAGCTGACCGATAAGTATATCAAGAACATCGACGCAGCCGTTGAGGAAAAGCAGAAGGAGATCATGTCCGTCTGATCGCCGCGGCGAAACGAAATGTGTGAGGTGCCGTGCGCTGGAACGAGTGCGCGGCACTTTTTGCCGAAACCGGGGCAGGGAACCCCCGCCCCGCAAACGCAGGAGAATGATTATGAACCATCCCAAAGAATTTGCCGAGGGCCTTTCCATCGGCATCATCATGGACGGCAATGGCCGCTGGGCCAAGCAGCGGGGCCTGCCCCGCACCGCGGGCCACAAAAAGGGTGCCGCCGTGTTTCAGGATATCGCCAACTACTGCGAGGAGCTGGGCGTTTCGTCCGTGACCTTCTACGCCTTCTCTACCGAGAACTGGAAGCGCCCGCTGGAAGAGGTCTCCGCTATTATGAAGCTGTTCGGCGAGTATCTGCTCAAGGGCTTCAACTATAAGGACCGCAACATCCGCATCAAGTTCCTGGGCGACCGGGCTGCGCTGGATGCAAAGCTCCAGAAGCTGATGAACGAGCTGGAGGAGGACTCCGCTGCTAAGACCGGCATGACCCTGAACATTGCCGTGAACTACGGCGGCCGCCCCGAGATCGTGCGGGCTGCCCGGCAGCTGGCCCAGCAGGTGGCAGAGGGCACCCTCAAGCCCGAGGACATCACCGAAGAGATGATGAGCGACCACATGTATACCGCCGGCCAGAAGGACCCGGATTTCATCCTGCGTCCCTCGGGCGAAAAGCGCCTTTCCAACTTCATGCTCTGGCAGGCCGCTTACGCCGAACTGGTGGAGATGGATGTGCTCTGGCCTGATTTCACCCGCGATGACCTGGATGCCGCCATCACGGAGTTCAACAAGCGCTCTCGCCGGTTTGGCGGCATCTGACCCTTGCAATTTCCAAAAGGAGAAATTTGAATGAAAACTCGTATCATAACCGCAATTGTGGGCATCCTCGTCCTGATCGGGGTGCTGTTCACCTTTGACACGCTGGTGTTCAATTTTGTCATTGCCGCCATTACCCTGATCGCCATCCACGAGGTCTTCAAGGCCCTGGGCTTTGGCAGAAAGGAATGGCCCATGTACGCCGTGTTCGTGCCCTACACCCTGCTGATCATGCTGTCCAGCTATCAGGTGTGGCGGCGGCTGGTCATGCCGGCCTCCTTTTTGATGGTGCTGTTCTTCGGCATCTATCTGGTGGTGCGCAACGCACAGGTGGATTTTGCAAAAGCCAGCGGTCTGGTGATGTTTTCCGGCATCGTGATCTTCTGCTTCTACTCCTTTATCCGTTTGAAGGAGCTGCTGCCGGTGGAGACCTACGGCTATGACGCGATGTTCTTTATTCTGCTCATCCTCTGCTTTGCCTGGGGCGGCGATACCTGCGCCTACTTTGCAGGCAGAGCCTTTGGCAAGCACAAACTCTGCCCCGTGGTCAGCCCCAAAAAGACCGTGGAGGGAGCCATTGGCGGCGTGCTGGGCACCATGGTGTTCGGCGTGATCGCCACCGTCATCTACTCCATTGCGGCCAACCGGATGGAGGCGTTCACCCGCACCAACATCGGCGTTTCGATGTACGTGATCATTGCCCTGCTGGCCTGCGTGGCCGCAGTGCTGGGCATTTACGGCGACCTGTTCGCCAGCGTGGTCAAGCGCCAGTGCGGCATCAAGGATTATGGCACCATCTTCCCGGGCCACGGCGGCATTCTGGACCGCTTCGACAGCGTCATGTTCATTGCGCCGTTCGTCACCATGGTGGTCATCGCTGTTTTCTATCACTGAATGCAGGAGGTAGCTTATGTCTAAAAAAATCACGCTGCTGGGTTCTACCGGTTCCATCGGCACCCAGAGCCTGGATGTCATCCGTGCCCAGGGGTATGAGGTGTTCGGCCTTTCCGCCCACAGCCATGTGGAGAAGATCCTGGAGCAGATCGAGGAGTTCCACCCCCGGTATGTCTGCATGACCAACCCCGATGCCGCCGCCCGGCTGGACGCGGCTCTGGCGGGCCGTGCCAACGCCCCCCGGCTGCTGACCGGCCCCGAGGGCCTGAAGGAGCTGGCCGCCATGGACGGCCCCGATGTGGTGCTGAACAGTGTGGTGGGTATCGCCGGTCTGGGTGCCAGCCTGACCGCCATTGAGAGCGGCCATGATCTGGCCCTTGCCAACAAGGAGAGCCTTGTTACGGGCGGCCACCTGGTGACCCAGGCCGTGGCAAAGCACGGCGTGAAGCTGCTGCCTGTGGACAGCGAGCACTCCGCCATCTTCCAGTGCCTGCAGGACAAGGAGAGCGCCAAGAGCCTGACCAAGATCCTGCTCACGGCCTCCGGCGGCCCCTTCTTCGGCATGAAGACCGAGGAGCTGCGGGGCAAGACCAAGGCTGATGCCCTCAAGCACCCCAACTGGAACATGGGTGCCAAGATCACCATCGACTCCGCCACCCTGATGAACAAGGGCCTGGAGCTGATCGAGGCGGTCTGGCTGTTCGGCCTGCCCCCCGAGAAGATCCAGATCGTGGTGCAGCGCCAGAGCATTGTCCACTCTGCCGTGCAGTACAGCGATAACTCCATCATCGCCCAGCTGGGCGTGCCCGATATGCGCATCCCCATCCAGTACGCCCTGACCTACCCGGCCCGTGTGCCCGGTGTGGTGCCCGAGCTGGACTTTACCACCCTGAAGCTGCTGACCTTCGATGTGGCCGACGAGGAGACCTTCCGCTGCCTGGCTGCCTGCAAAAAGGCCATCAAGAAGGGCGGTCTGGGCCCCTGCGCCGCCAACGGTGCCAATGAGGAGGCAGTCAAGCTCTTCCTCGAGGATAAGATCGGCTTCCTCGATATCGGCCGACTGGTGGAGGCTGTTGTGGACAGCGACAGCTTTGGCGGCGATTACAGCCTGGCCGATGTGTATGAGTGCGACAAGATGGCCCGCGCCTTTGTGAGAGCGCACCTGTAAGGAGAACTGATGTCTTTTATTGTCACCTTTATTGCTGCGGTGTTCGTGTTCAGCGCCGTGATCGCCATCCACGAGTTCGGCCACTTCATGGTGGCAAAGCTCTGCGGTGTGCAGGTCAACGAGTTCTCCATCGGCATGGGGCCGGTGCTGTGCAAGCGGGTGCGCAAGGGCACCCAGTACAGCATCCGCGCCCTGCCCGTGGGCGGCTTTGTGGCGCTGGAAGGGGAGGAGAGCCCCGAGAGCAAGCAGACGGAGGAACAGTCAAACCCCTCAGCCGCCGATGGCGGCAGCTCCCCTGATAGGGGAGCCCTTGGCATAGCGGAGACTTCCCCCGAGGAGGAAAAGCCTGCTGGTGTTCCTCTGAATGAGGCCCCTGTCTGGCAGCGGGCCCTCATCATGCTGGCGGGTGCCGGGATGAACTTTGTGCTGGGCTTTGTGGTCATGGCCATCCTCATCACGGCCCAGAGCGAACCCATCACCAGCAAGGTCCTCTATCAGGTGGAGGAAAACGCCCTCTGCGGCCAGACCGGCCTGCAGGCAGGGGATAAGATCCTTGCGGTGAACGGCCGCCGCTGCTTTGTGGCAAACGATATCCTCTATGAGCTGATGCGCACCGAGGACTACACCGCCGATTTCACCGTTCTGCGGGACGGCAAAAAGGTGGAGCTGCCCGGTGTGCAGTTCGACACCTGGCAGGATGACAAGGGCGAGACCCACATGAGCCTGGGCTTTACGGTCTACGGCATCAAAAAAACACCGCTGAACGTGCTGAAAGAGGCGGGCAACAGTGTGCTCTACTACGGGCGCATCATCTTTGCCTCCCTCTCCGACCTGCTGCGGGGGCGGGAGAGCATCAACGACCTCTCCGGCCCGGTGGGCATCGTAACGGCCATCGGGCAGGCCGCCAGCTACGGCTGGCAGGACCTGCTGGAGCTGCTGGTGCTCATCACCGTGAATCTGGGCATCTTTAACCTGCTGCCCTTCCCGGCGCTGGACGGCGGCAAAGTGGTGTTCCTGCTCATTGAGGGCGTGACCGGCCATGCCGTGCCCGAAAAGATCCAAAGCGGCCTGACCGTGGCGGCCTTTGCGCTGCTGTTCGGGCTGATGATTTTTGCAACTTACAACGATATCCTCCGGCTCATTACCGGGGCAATGTGATACGGAAAGGAAAACGACCATGCGGCAGCTGAAACGAGAAGTGAAGATCGGCAATGTGACCATTGGCGGCAACAACCCCATTGCGGTGCAGACCATGCTGAACGTCCCCGTGGAGGACATTGAGGGCAACGTTGCCCAGGCAAAGCGCTGTGAGGCGGCGGGCTGCCAGATCCTGCGTGTGACCTGCCCCAGCGCGGCGGATGCCAAGTGCATCGAGGCCGTGAAGAACGCAGTGAACATCCCCATCGTGGCGGATATCCACTTTGACTACAAGGCAGCGCTGGCCTGCGCCGACGTTGGTGTGGACAAGATCCGCATCAACCCCGGCAACATCGGCGACGACGACCGGGTCAAGGCCGTGGTGCAGGCCTGCCAGCAGAAGAACATCCCCATCCGCATCGGCGTGAACGGCGGCAGCCTGGAAAAGCACATCCTGGCAAAGTACGGCGCACCCGTGCCCGAGGCCATGGTGGAAAGCGCCCTGTACCATGTCCGCCTGCTGGAGAAGTTCGATTTCAACAACATCGTCATCTCCATCAAGAACTCCAACGTGCCCCGCATGATGGAGGCCTACCGCCAGCTGAGCGCTGTGACCGATTACCCCCTGCATGTGGGCGTGACCGAGGCCGGTACTTACCAGATGGGTCTGCTCAAGAGCGGCATGGGCATCGGCGGGATGCTGCTGGAGGGCATCGGCGATACCATCCGCGTCTCGCTGGCTGCTGACCCTGAGAAGGAAGTGGAAGCAGGCTACAACATCCTGCGCGCCGTGGGCTTCCCCGTGGCTGGCCCTGAGGTCATCACCTGCCCCACCTGCGGCCGCACCCAGTACCCCTGCACCGAGATCGCCAACGAGGTGGAAAAGCGCCTGCAGGGCTATAAGAAATCCATCAAGGTGGCCGTCATGGGCTGCGTGGTCAACGGCCCCGGCGAGGCCCGCGAAGCCGATATCGGCATTGCAGGCGGCAAGGGCGAGGCTGTCCTCTTCATCCACGGCCAGCCCATCAAGAAGCTGACCGGGGATAATATCCTCGACCAGTTTATGGAGGAGATCTATAAGATCTGAGAGACAACCCTCTCAGTCTCGCTGCGCTCGACAGCTCCCCCAAAGGGGGAGCCAACGCATCTGCAAGGGGAAAGGGTGCTGATGGCGAAACCTCTCAGCCGTCGCTGACGGTCAAACCTCTCCGTCATCTTCGCTAACGCTCGATGCCACCTCCCCTAGTAGGGGAGGCCTTGGCATAGGGCTCATTTTTCGCAATGATCGCCTATCGGCTCCAAAATGCACTCCTGCCGCAAGGATAAGGCTTTGCGCCAGCAGGGCAAACAGGAGCGAAGCGCCAGACCACGAAAACGCGACGGCCTGCCAAGGGCTCCCCTACTAGGGGAGCTGCCGAGCGTCAGCGACGGCTGAGAGGTTTAACCCCGCCAGCACCCCCTAAAGGTCATGCTGCAATTGCCTCTCCCTTTGGGAGAGGTGGCATCCCGCAGGGATGACGGAGAGGGCGCAGGCGAAGCGCCTGAGAGGTTCAGAAATAACATCAAAAGGAGTAACCCATCGTGACACCACTTGTATCTCAGCTATGGCCGCAGTTCATGGCGGACCCGGATTTCGCGGCCAGTTTCGGGCGCGTGATCGTGGAGCATGCCCGGATGCTGCGGCAGGAGCGGCAGGTCGTTTTTACCCTGCGCAGTGCCGCCCCGCTGGACAAGGGGCTGTGCGCCCGGCTGCTGGCCTCCCTGCAGCCGGATTATGAGGGCTTTGAACTGAAGATCAACAACCTCTTTGGCTATGCCGCGCTGGACGAAGCCGCCCTGCGGGAGCTGATGGAGGAGATGAAGCGGGACGGCATCCCCATCAACGGCTTTCTGGACCGGTGCCGGATCACCATCACCGGCCAGAACATCACGGTGGGGGTCTGCCATGGCACCAAGTTTTTGCAGGAGATGGAGTTTGAGCGCCTGCTGGCGGACCGCGTTGCCGCCCACACCGGTGTCAGGCCCAAAGTCACCCTGACAAGCGCGGTGGGCGAGGCCGAACAGCGCCAGATGGAGGAAAAGCTGGAGCGCAAGATCGCTCCGCCGGTGGTCAAGTTCGAGAAAAAGAACACCGCCCCCTCCATCAAGGTGGAGGGCCTTGACCTGACCGACAAGCCCGTGACCATTTTCCACGGCAAGATGTTCACCCCCAAGAACCTCACCCCCCTCAAGGACCTGGGCGGCGAGGGCGGCAAGTGCGTGATCTGGGGCGACGTGTTCTTTACCGAGGTCAAGGGCAACTACCGCAAGATCTACACGGTGTCCATCACCGATTACACCGGCTCCATCAACCTGAAGATCCGCGCGCAGGAAGGGGAGGACTGCTCCAAGTGGGAGAACATCCCCAAGGGCACCACTCTGCTGGTGCGCGGCGACTGCACCTACGACAAGTACGAGCATGACTACATCGTCTACCCCTACGATGTCCTGTTCGTGGAGCGGAAAAAGCGGGAGGACAACGCCCCGGAAAAGCGGGTGGAGCTTCACCTGCATACCAAGCTGTCCAGCATGGATGCCTTCTGCGACCCGGGCGGCATCGTCAAGCTGGCCCACCGGATGGGCCACCCTGCCATTGCCATCACCGACCACGGTGTCTGCCAGGGCTACCCGGAGGCCATGCTGGCCACCGACGAGATCCACAAGAGCGACCCGGAGTTCAAGCTGATCTACGGATGTGAGGCCTACTTTGTGGATGATATGGTGCCCTGCGTCTACGGTGTGAAGGACCAGCCGCTGGACGGCGAGTTCTGCGTGTTCGACACCGAGACCACCGGCCTGGACCCCGGCGTGGAGTACCTGACCGAGATCGGCGCGGTGATCGTGCGGAACGGGGAAGTGGTGGAGGAGTTCGACACCTTTGTCAAGCCGGGCAAGCCCATCACCCCCAAGATCACCGAGCTGACCGGCATCACCAACGAGATGGTGGCCGATGCCCCCGGGGAGAAGGAAGCGCTGGAAGCCTTTCTCCGGTTCGCGGATGGCCGCATCCTGGTGGCCCACAATGCCCATGCGTTCGATATCCGCTTCCTGAAAGCCGCCGCCAAGCGCAGCGGCATTTCCTTTGAGCCCACCTATATCGACACCCTGACCATGGCGCAGGCCATGTACCCGGGCCTGCACAACTACAAGCAGGGGACCATCAACAAGCATCTGGAGCTGCCCAGCTACGAGGCCCACCGCGCCTGCGAGGACTCCGCCGCGCTGGGCCGTATCTTCTGCGTCATGCTCAGCGACCTTGCCGAGAAAGAGGTCACCACCGTGGAGGGCATCAACACCGGTCTGGGCGGCAACCGGGAGGTGCTGAAAAAGAAGTACTTCCACCTCAACATTCTGGTCAAGAACCAGATGGGCCTGAAGAACCTGTACAAGATCGTGAGCGAGGCCCACGTCAACTACTTCTTCAAGAAGCCCCGCGTGCCCCGCAGCCTGCTGAACAAGTACCGCGACGGCCTGATCCTGACCAGCGCCTGCGAGGCGGGCGAGCTTTACCGTGCCGTTGTGGAGGGGCGCTCCTACGAGGAACTGAAGAAGATCGCCTCCTACTACGACGTGCTGGAGATCCAGCCCCTGGGCAACAACGAGTATATGGTGCGGGACGGCAAGGTGGAGAGCGAGGAAGTCATCAAGGACTTCAACCGCACCATCATCCGGCTGGGCGAGGACCTGCACAAACCGGTCATCGCCACCGGCGACGTGCACTTTACCGAGCCGGAGGATGCCATCTACCGCACGGTGCTGCAGGCGGGCAACGGCTTCAAGGATGCGGACACCCAGCCCCCGCTGTTCTACCGCACCACTGAGGATATGCTGAAGCAGTTCAGCTACCTGCCCAAGGAAAAGGCCTACGAGATCGTGGTGACCAACCCCCGCAAGATCGCGGCCACCATCGACAACAACGTGCGGGCCATCCCGCGCGGCACCTACC
>OJJY01000682.1_pt1 | contig 11617 bp, 10 predicted proteins | sample 1596421 | NCBI WGS metagenome assembly OJJY01 (sample SAMEA4350151, study PRJEB24818) | metagenome | biome: human; feature: gut; material: faeces | place: Denmark | collected 2013-09 | reverse complement strand
AATGTGTATAAGAGACAGGGAGATGATGAACGCATGAAAATCCTACATGAACTTTCTTGGCTATGGGAAACGCTGGGCATTGCGCTTTTGGCGGCGGCTATCTGCATAGCTTGCGCCGCGCTGATCTGCAAGGCAGCGAAGAAGAAACTCAGCAAAAAGGTATTGGCTGTCATAGGGGCTGCGGCATTTGTAGGGGCAATTCTGGCGATCATTCTGATCGCCCGGACACCGATGCCGCTTTGATAGGACGGAGGATTGCATAATGCCGCTTCAAATCGTCAGAAATGACATCACAAAAATGAAGGTGGACGCCATCGTCAATGCTGCCAACGAGTCGCTGCTGGGTGGTGGCGGCGTGGATGGCTGCATTCATCGTGCTGCAGGACCGGAGCTGCTGACGGAATGTGAAACGCTCCACGGCTGCAAAACCGGGAGCGCAAAAATCACGAAGGGCTATCGCCTGCCCTGCAAATATGTCATTCACGCAGTCGGTCCGCGCTGGTATGACGGGCGGCATCGTGAGCGCGAACTGCTGATCTCCTGCTATCGGACATCGCTCATGCTGGCGAAGGAATACGGCTGCGAGTCTGTTGCGTTCCCGCTGATTTCCTCTGGCATCTTTGGCTATCCGAAGGATCAGGCTCTCAAGGTTGCGATTGACACCATCAGCAGTTACCTTCTTGAAAACGAAATGACGGTGTACATCGTCATTTTCGACCGCAAAGCCTACCAGATCAGCAGCAAGCTGTTTGCTGATATTGCAGCGTACATAGATGACCGCTATGTGGACGAGCATACCGATAGTCGTTCCGAGCATCTGCGCAGAATGAGTGCCTTCCGGATGAAAGAACCCACGCCCTGCGAGTCATCCGTCTGTGATGAAGCTATCGAAAAGCTCACAGCTCCTATGGCAGTCATCTCCGAGAAGGCGGCAACTCTTGATGATGCACTGGAACAGATCGATGAGAGCTTTTCGGAGATGCTTCTGCGGAAGATTGATGAACGCGGCATGACGGACGCACAGTGCTACAAGAAGGCAAATATTGACCGGAAACTCTTCTCGAAGATCCGCTCGGACAAGACCTACAAGCCTTCCAAGCCCACCGTCATTGCATTTGCCATCGCTCTTGAGCTGCCACTTTCAGAAATGAAGGATATGCTCATGAAGGCGGGCTTTGCACTCTCCCACTCCAACAAATTTGACATCATCGTGGAGTATTTCGTGGAGCATGGGAACTATAACGTCTTTGAGATCAACGAGGCTCTGTTTGCCTTTGACCAGAGTCTCATAGGTGCCTAATCTGACTATGAAGGAGGCTTAGAAGATGAAACAACACACCTATATCGCAATCGACCTGAAATCTTTCTACGCCTCCGTGGAGTGCCGGGAGCGCGGCTTAGATCCTCTGGACACAAACCTCGTCGTTGCGGATGAAAGCCGTACCGATAAGACCATCTGCCTTGCCGTTACTCCCTCCCTCAAAAGCTACGGTATCTCCGGACGCGGGCGGCTGTTTGAAGTCAAGCAGCGCGTGAAGGAAGCAAATGCCGGACGGCAGCACGACGCACCGGGACGCAGACCGGAAGGCTCGTCGCACTTCTTCTCAGAGCTGCAAGCAAACCCGTCTCTGTCGATTGACTTCATCATCGCGCCGCCTCGGATGGCGTACTACATGGAGTACAGCACCCGCATCTATCAGGTCTACCTCAAGTATATTGCCCCGGAAGATATTGTGGTCTACTCCATCGACGAGGTGTTCATGGACGTGACGGACTACCTGAATACCTACAAGCTCTCAGCACATGACCTCGCCATGAAGATCATCCTCGACGTGCTTGAGACAACCGGCATCACGGCAACCGCTGGGATTGGGACGAATCTCTTTCTCTGCAAGGTGGCAATGACATTGTGGCGAAACACATCCCCGCCGACAAAAACGGCGTCCGCATTGCGGAGCTGGATGAAATGAAGTTCCGGCGTGAGCTTTGGGCGCACCAGCCTCTCACGGATTTCTGGCGCGTGGGTCGAGGTATTGCGAAAAAACTTGAGCAGAACGGGATGTTCACAATGGGCGATGTTGCCCTCTGTTCAGAGCGGAATGAGGACTTGCTTTATAAGCTGTTCGGCAAGAATGCGGAATTGCTCATCGACCATGCGTGGGGCTGGGAACCGACCACCATTGAAGCAATCAAGGCGTACCGCCCCAGCTCCAACAGCCTCAGCTCCGGTCAGGTTTTGCACTGCCCCTATGAGGCAGATAAAGCGAAGCTCGTCATCCGCGAGATGACGGACTTGCTTGTGCTGGACTTGGTGGACAAGGGGCTTGTTACCGACCAGATGGTTCTCACAGTCGGCTACGACATTGAGAACCTGACCGATCCGGCACGACGGGCAAAGTATCACGGCGCGGTTGAGACAGATCATTATGGGAGGCAGATTCCGAAACAGGCGCACGGCTCTATCAATCTCGACGGTCACACATCATCTACTCGCAAAATAATGTGTGCTGTGTCAGAACTCTTCGACCGGATCGTGGATAAGAATCTGCTCGTCCGCCGTATGTATGTTGTGGCAAATCACGTCCTGCCGGAAGCGGACGCGCCGAAGAAAAATGACGGGGTTGTCCAGCTCGACCTCTTTACCGACTATGCCGCCGAAGAGGAAAAGCAGAAAGCCGAAGATGCCGCTTTGGAGCGTGAGCGGAAGATACAAGCCGCCACACTTGCCATCAAGAAGAAGTATGGAAAGAACGCCATCCTCAAGGCAATGAATCTTGAAGAAGGTGCAACCGCGAAAGACCGCAATGCGCAGATTGGAGGGCATAAGGCGTGAACGGAAAATACGACGAGATCATGGGACTTCCTCACCACGTTTCCAAAACGCGACCACAAATGCCGATGTCAGATCGTGCAGCGCAGTTTGCGCCCTTTGCCGCCCTCACCGGCTATGATTCTGCAATCAAGGAAACCGGACGTCTGACCGACGAAAGGATTGAGCTTGATGAGGGAGCCTTGACCGCTTTGAACATGAGGTATCAGCTCCTCATGGATGCCCTTGATGAAGAGCCGGAGGTTGAAATAACCTACTTCAAACCTGATGAGCGCAAAGCTGGCGGTGCGTATGTAACTGCAACCGGCGCAGTCATAAAGGTTGATGACTTTGAGCGCCTAATTACCATGCAGGACGGCACGAAGATTCCGATGGATGACATCCTAAGCATTGACGGAGAGCTGTTCTTATCCTTAGAATAATGTCGCTTGCCATGCGACCAAATGAAGTGAATACCGAAGTACAATATGACTGTAAGGTGAGACACCAAGCAGTCATATTTTTATATACGGAGGTACAAAACATGAGAAAGAACTTGACGGAGATCGTATTCATCCTTGATCGCAGCGGCTCTATGAGCGGACTGGAAACAGACACCATCGGAGGATTCAACTCCATGATTGAAAAGCAGAAAAAAGAGAATGGCGAGGCATTGATCTCTACCGTTCTCTTTGACAACGTGAGCGAGGTTATCCATGACCGTGTGCCGGTTCAGAAGGTGGAGCCGATGACCGACAGGGACTATTCCGTTCGCGGCTGCACCGCGCTTCTGGATGCTATCGGCGGAGCGATTCATCACATTGGGAATGTCCATAAGTACGCAAGAAAAGAGGATGTCCCTGAACACACACTGTTCGTCATCACAACGGATGGCATGGAGAATGCAAGCCGCCGTTATGACAGCGAGAAGGTCAAGAAGATGATTGAACGACAGAATGAAAAGTACGGCTGGGAGTTTCTTTTCCTCGGTGCAAACATTGATGCAGTTGAGACGGCAAAGCATTTTGGAATTGGAGCAGATCGAGCGGTCAATTACCACTCTGACCGCGAGGGAACGCAACTCAACTATGAAGTTCTGAGCGAAGCGGTTTCCGCTGTCCGATGCAGCGTACCGCTGGGTACGAATTGGAAAAAACGTATTGATGAGGACTTCAATTCCAGAAAGGACGGGAGAAAGTAATGAGAACAATCACCGTAAAAGGGACAGGCAATGTCTCCGCAAGACCGGATTACATCATCCTATCCCTGAACATTGAAGTCTTATCTGAAACCTATGACCGCGCAATGTCGGAAGCTGCCGAGAGAATCGAAAGACTGCAAGGTGCCGCAGTCCGCGTTGGGTATCGCAAGGAAGACCTGAAAACCACGAGCTTTGATGTCCAGACAAGGTACGAGAATGTCAAGGATCGGCAAGGAAATTACAAGCGAGAGTTTGCCGGATATGCTTGCAACTATCGCTTGAAACTTGCCTTTGACTTTGACAGCAAACAGCTTGCAAAGGTCATTTCTGCGATTGCGGATTGTGGGGCGCAACCAGAACTCAGCATTGCGTTCACCGTGAAAAACCCGGCAAGAGTCAGCGAAGAGCTGCTGATCAATGCGACGGAGAACGCCAGGGCAAAGGCGGAGATTCTTTGCAAAGCATCAGGCAGTACGCTTGGGCAGTTGCTCAACATCGACTACAACTGGGGCGAACTCAATGTTTTTTCCAGAACAAGCTACGATGTTGAAGACTGCATTCAGCCTCTCATGGCGATGAGCAAGTGCGCCGCACCTGAGATTGAGCCGGTTGATATTGATGTGACAGACACAGTGGCTTTCACATGGGAAATCCAATGATTTTTTGACTTTTTTGAAATCCGGTACTCAACAAACGCCCTTTTTGTGTCCGTTGTAAAGTGAAGGGACATTTCACGGAGGAATCTTCGGGGAATACGATTTTGGGAGATTAGCAAGCAAATCCGGTGAGTACCCACCGGAGAAAAATCAGTTAAGGGGACCCTGCCCTTAACATTAGATTTTTGCTTGTTGGGATAGTCCCAAACCCTTCTAATCTTTACGACGGAGGGCGCAGCATGGTACGAAGAACACGAGACATTCAGAAGAAGATTTGGCTGACACCACAGGAAGAACGAACGATTGCAAAGAAGATGGAAATGATCGGCACGGAGAACTTCGGTGCGTATGCAAGGAAGATGCTGATCGACGGTTACATCATTGTCGTAGACTACACAGAGCAGAAAAAGCTCGCCGCCGAAATCAACAAGATCGGCGTGAACATCAATACCGTCTGCCGCAGAATCAACTCGACGGGACGATTCTATCAGGACGATATTGACGAGCTGAAAGAAAAGATGGATGCGGTATGGCAGTTACTAAAATCAAAGCAATCCGAGGAACTTTGAGCAAGGCAATCGCGTACATTCTGAATCCCGAAAAGACCGACGAGAAGCTGCTGGTCTCGTCCTACGGCTGTGCCAGCGAGACCGCAGCGCGGGAATTTGAATGGACGCGGAAAATAGCCGAGCAAAAAGGGATGAATCCGGTCAGGATCATAGCCCGTCATGTGATCCAGTCCTTTGAAATTGGAGAGGTCACACCGGAGCTTGCCCACGAGATCGGCAAGCAGTTTGCAGATGAAATCCTCGGAGGAAAATATGAGTATGTGCTGACCACTCACATTGACAAAGACCATGTTCATAACCATCTGATTTTCAATGCGGTTGACTTTGTGAACTACCACGCATACAAGAGCTATAAGCGGATTTACTATGATATGCGTGAGGTCAGCGACCGGCTCTGTAAGGAAAACGGTCTCTCTGTTATCCCTCCCTCTCAGAACAAGGGCATGGGCTACAAGGAGTACACCGAAGCCAAACGCGGCACGAGCTGGAAGCAGAAACTCAAGCAGACCATCGACCGGCTTGTCATTACAGCGAAGGACTACGATGACTTTCTGCGGCTCATGCAGGAAGCCGGTTATGAAATCAAGACCGGCAAATACATCTCCTTCCGCGCTAAAGGTCAGGAGCGGTTTACCCGGTCTAAAACCATCGGAGAGAACTACACCGAGGAACGCATCAAGGAACGGATTGCCGGACGGACGCCCCGAAGAAGTCAGAGACAGACCACGCCGAAGGGCATCTCTCTCATCGGAGATATTCAGGAGCGGATCAGGCTCATCGACAGCAAGGGTTACGAATATAAAGCAAAGCTCACTATCCTCAAAGAAGCTGCACGGACACTCAACTATCTCACGGAAAACAACTTGCTCCAATACGCCGATCTTGAAAAGAAGGTCGAGGACATTCACAGCTCCTATGACCGCACCGGCAAGGAGCTGAAAGGCGTTGAAGCGCGACTGCGGGAAGTCCAGCCGCTCATCAAAAACATCTCTAACTATCAGCGCCTCAAGCCCGTGTATGACGCCTTCCAGAAGGCGAAAGACAAGCCGAGTTTCAAGGCAAAGCACGAAGCCGAGCTTGTGATCTTTGAGGCAGCGCGGAGTACACTGCTTGCCATGCAGGACGATGAAAAATTGCCGAGCTTGAAGACACTGCAAGCGGAACAGCAGAGACTTCTTGAAGAGCAGCAGCGGCTTTATGACGAACGTGCAAAACTCAAAAAGGAAGCACGGATGATCGACACCTTGAAGGCAAACGTGGACGATTTTCTCAAACCAAACACAGAGCGCGACCAAGAGCATCAGCGCAATTCTCAGCGCGAATAAAGAGAAAGGGCAAGGCAGCTTTCGTGAATAACTGCCTTGCCCTTTTTGAAAATCAAAACCATCAAGAACTTGCATCTTTTTTGTGAACTTGTGCATGAGATAATTGCATTCAAAGAGGTTTTCGTGTAAAATAGAACGGAAGTCATGATTAGCGGATGAGTTAAGGGGTGCGTGTCATGGGAATCAGCTATAAAAAACTTTGGATGCTCCTGTTAGAACGTGACATAAAGAAGTCCACTTTCCGTCAAGAGCTTAACCTTGCATCCGGAACATGGACGAAACTGAATAAGGGGGAAGAAGTGTCCCTCTCTATTTTGCTGCGCATCTGCGACTATTTGAATTGTGACATTGGAAATATTTGTGAGGCTGTGCGAACGGACAAGGATTGAGTCCGGCTTTTCGTACAGCTCTTTTTGTAGAATGATACTCACTTATCTCCCACCACAAGAAAGGAGCAAATCATGGGCAATTCAGTCATGTTGAATGGCGTCGAATATGCCGGAGAACAGATTGCCTACAAAGACAGCACCTATGAGCTTGTGTCAAAGGTCGCTTACCTGATCGGCGTCCCGCTTCGTATTTTCCAAAATGAACACGAGCCGCCGAAGATAGAGATATACAACCGGCTTGAACAGGATAAAAATGCCCGTATCATTCGTAATCTATGTATCATCCGCACCGCCATTGAGCGCAATTACCGGAAAATAAATGACATCATGCGGATGGAATACCGTGGGCTTCTTTCGATGCCGGAGATCCTTCCAACATCCAGTATGCAGCAGCTTTCAAATGACGGAATCAGCTTTATCAAAAAGTCGAGTACAAAACTATGCCACCACATTATCGAGATCAACCGGCTGATTTCAGACCGCATTAACAACTGCAAAAGCCTCTTTCCAATCTGGATTAACTGGACGTACATAAAAGAGCTGTTCATTATGCCAAACGGCTTGACAGAGGACGGAACGAAAGATGCTGCGGACATCTATTACGCAAGTCTCTCCTACTACCCCTATCAAATGTACATCAACTGGGTACCGATGGACGAGGGCAATGTCCTCTATAATGATAAGAAGTTTGCTACCCTGCTTTATCAATGGCATTGCGACGCCTTCACGGAATGCAGTAAAGTCTCCGATGCAGGGGCTTTTGTAAAAAACAATATCTACGACTTCATAGATGACAGTGAGAAGACCGTATTGGTAGTGGACTGCGAAAACTCTGACCCGTACAAGCTGTGCGCCACGCTCAAAAACCTTGATTATGAGGTCATGCAGAAAATTACGGCGATCATTCTCTTTGATGACGTACACACCGCTACGGCATGGCGGATTCTTGAAAACTACACCCGCATCCCCGTTGAGCATATCATGATTGAGCGGATCAAGCAGAACAAATCACTGGTAGACATCAAGCTCACCGCAAGAGCCTGTCAGGAACACTACCAGAAGCAAGTGGATTCCTTCGTCATCGTCTCAAGCGATTCCGACTACTGGGGGCTTATCTCTTCCTTGCCGGATGCCAGATTCCTTGTCATGATTGAGCGGGAAAAATGCGGACCGGATATGAAGGCGGCACTCGCAGAATCCGGGATATTCTACTGCTATCTGGATGACTTCTACTCTGGCAACAGCGAGGACATCAAGAAAAACGCACTATTCAAGGAGATGTACCGCTGGATTGACAACTCCGTTCACCTGAACGTCAACGATATGTTTGACGCTGCTCTGCGAAACACGAGGATCGAAATGTCTCCCGCAGAGCGGCGGCAGTTCTATGAGAAGCACATCAGACACATGACGCTGACCATCGACGAGAACGGAAACGTCAGCATTGAACTGAAACGCGGATAGCATAGGTTTCTATTCCGGGAGGAATGTGGATGGACAACAGATTCTATTTTGGATTCAATACATCGGAGGAACGGAAAAAGCGCAGAAAAGCAGAGCTGTACTCCATGAGTGAGCAAGTCAGCACCTTCTTTTGGGATGAAGCCCCGCAGCATGGTTTGGAAATGCGTGAGGGACAGCAGGATATGTCCTTTGAGATTGTGGACGCCCTCATAAACGATCAGCATTTTGCGATTGAAGCTGGCGTGGGCATTGGAAAGTCCTTTGGCTATCTTGTGCCGGTGCTGCTGTACAGCAAACGCATGAACAAGCCGGTTATCATCGCAACCTCGACCATTGCGCTTCAAGAACAGCTCTGGCGCGATGTCCACGCGGTAATGCCCCTTCTTGGGCTGAACAGAGATGTTATCCTCGCAAAAGGACAGACCCATTATCTCTGCAACAAACGCGCAGATGAGTATATGTGTGACCCGAAAGCAGACCCACCGGACGCGCTCAAAGAAGGAATCAAGCAAGGGTATGAGGAACGCAAGGATTTCCCGGAGGTTTTGCCGCAAGGAGTCTGGGACAAGGTAAACGTGCAGCGGTTCAGCATGAAGAATTGTGGCTCCTGTGAAAAGAAGTGCAAGTATTACAAAGTCCGCGCAGCATTAAAGTTTACGGATGGAGTGGTACTGTGCAATCAGGATTTTCTAACCCAGCATCTGATGAAACTCCGGCGCGGTCAGGAAGGGCTGATTAACGCCGCCGCTGATCTGCTTGTCGTGGATGAAGCACACAACTTGGATGATAAGGTGCGGAGTGCCACAACGGAGCGTTTCGGGCAAGGTATGCTCTTTGGAATGATTAAGAACGCATTCTATGAGCTGCGATCCTTTGACCAGAGCAGTGTGTCAGGTGAAAAGCGAGAGGCAGAGAGCGCAATCATCGCCTTCTATAACTGTCTGAAAGCACAAGTCCAAAAGCAGATCAACGAGGCAGAACAGGATATGCGCTACGCTGACCGCTTTTTCTTCGACAACAATGGCAGTGCGATTGAACTGCTTACCGAGATGAACGCCGCCATACACAACCTTTCGTCCAGCATTCAGATTTATTCCAGCATGGATTTCAGAAACAACCGTTCCTTTGCTGCCTCTGATGATCTGGATGCCGTCAGCGAGTCCCTTTCAGAGCTTCTTGACCAGATAGACGATATGCTGATCTGGATTGAGCAGCACGGCAGCAACACGGAACTCGTCTATTGCCCTAAAAACACAAAAGAAATTGTGAGCCGCCTATACTTCAATGGTGATGAAAGAACCATCTTGACCTCTGCCACGCTGACGAACGCCACGAGCGGGTCTCTGGAAGAACAGTATTCTTACTTTATCAGCAATACCGGCTTTCCCGCTGGTGACCGCGGCTGCTTATCCGAGCCAAAGCCTTCCCCATATCCATACGATGAACACGCCATGATCTACTATTGCGACGATCTCCCGCACCCGACCAGAGAACATGAAGCCTTCATTGAAAAGGGTGTGGAGCGACTGCTTGAGATCCTGAGCATTTCCAACGGAAAGGCACTCGTGCTGTTTACGGCAAAGACCGACATGGAAGAGGTCTACTCCATTCTCAGTGAGAAAAATCTTCCGTACAAAATCTTGATGCAGCAGCCGGGATCGTCGCAGGACAAGGTGCTGAATGAGTTTAAGGAAGATACGAACTCCGTGCTTCTGGGGACGGGTGCATATTGGGAAGGTATCAGCATTGAAGGAAAAAGCCTTTCCAATGTCATCATTTTCCGGCTTCCGTTTCCTGTCCCCGATCCAATTATCGAGTATAAGTGTTCCGTTGCTAAGGATGCCCTGATGGATGTTCGTGTTCCCGAAATGATTATCAAGCTCAAGCAGGGCATCGGGCGATTGATCCGTAATTTCACAGACACCGGCATTGTCTGCATCATCGACCGAAGACTGCGGGATGAGCCGCCTGAACGCTATCATGACATTACATGGGACTCCCTGCCTATCAAAAATCGGACAAGCAGTTTGGAGGAACTGAGGAAGTTTTACGAAGGGCTGCCATCAGCCAAGGAATGATGATACAAACGGCAGTCTCTTCGGAAACATAGAGCAGCCCCCCAAAAACGAGAATCAGAAAATGGAGGTGTATCATGGTGTACAATGAAAATCTGCACGAAGAAGAACAACATCTGATCCAGCAGATCGCCGAACAAACAGAGAGAGGTAAAATCGACTGGGAACTAACAGAGTACAATCCGCTGTCCTTTCTGAATGAGGACAAGATAGACAAGAACCCAGCAGTAATCTGTCAGTCCTTCTCCTTTGAGGCAATCATCGGCGGCTCCCGTTACGAGCTTGATGTCATGGAGAATATTGATGTGCCGTCCGGTATGGGAGACTACACCATAACCTTGACGCGGGATGAAATCGAAAATTATCTTAAAATTGAGGATGCGCTTTCCTTTGACTGTGACCGCTATGAATGCACACCGGAGGAAGTGGCAGAGCGATTTGCGGACAGCCCCATTGTCCATCTCTGCAACGCCATTATTCCTGCCACGCTTAGGCAGGAGGATTTAGAAGAGGTCTTCACATGGGCAAGGTTTTTCAACGAGATCGGGATTTCTGCAAAGCTGATGAATCATCCGCTGACCAAGCTCTGTGAAAAGCTGTTCGACGAACACCGTCTGATGGACTTCCATCGCTGCGTCTTGGATGTGGACTATCGAAAGCTGCTCCTAAATGAACTGGCTCATAACTAAGACACGGAAAAACGCCCCCGACACTGTGCCAGACGCACAGTGCCGGGGGCGTTCCCGTTTCCAGCGATTTATTTTTCTCTCGGCAAGGGACTGTTCATAAGGTGACACTTCACGTTTTACGAAGCCGCGAAAATTAAAAGTGCTCCGTGGAGATGTTCACTGGGCAGCATACGCCGTACACGTTTCCAATAATCACTGAGCAGTGCAATGTGTATTCGCTATCGGGAAATACTTCACGGTTTTCACAACGCTTGATTCAGAAGGGATTTTTTTGCCTTATTCCCGCGAGACATCAAGGGAAGCTGGATTGATGACGATGATGGTCTTGCCCTTTTTGTGAGCATATCTCACGGTATTCCCGGTACCGCTGGGGCATCCATTCCATACTGCGAGAATATAATCGGCGTGATCGACCATGTACCGATTTCTCTTGTCCATGC
>OJJY01000672.1_pt1 | contig 11785 bp, 12 predicted proteins | sample 1596421 | NCBI WGS metagenome assembly OJJY01 (sample SAMEA4350151, study PRJEB24818) | metagenome | biome: human; feature: gut; material: faeces | place: Denmark | collected 2013-09 | reverse complement strand
GTGCTGTCCAACTTCTTGGGACACACCTCTCTCCCCGTGTCCATTTTCATGGGTACAGTTTACGGGAGGCAATGTCAATCACCCCATTCCCCACAGGGAATGGGGCCCTGCGCTGACGCTTTTCCTCCTCGATGGCATTATGCCGGCACGCCACAACGATGTAGTTGGTGCGGGAGGCTGCGTCCATCTCCCGCAGCTGGGGAATATGGTCGATGAATTTTCTGACAGACTCCTGCAGCACATCCTCGCACGTCCATTGGTCATGTATGACCTTCCGGATGGTTGCGTACATGAGCGGATGGTATTCCAAAAACAGCCACTCCATAAAGTCCCGGTCATCATCATTCTCTATGGCCTGAATGCAGATGGGAATCATTCGGTATTCTCCCCTTCTCAGAAAAGCAATAAAAACCGAGAAAAATTATAGCAAAAAAATCGAATCTTGACAATAGTGCTTCCGTGGAAGAAAATATTTTTGGAAAAAATTTAGAAAAACTGTTGCATTTTGCCGTTTCAACAGTTCTATTAGTGTAGAGGGATTTGAGGAGGTACCAGCATGACAAAGCAGGAAATGCTGTATGAGCAGTATAATGATGCATTGTTCCGGCTGCTGATGCACAGTGTTGCACAGCATCAGGGGCAGCAGTACCAGGAGGAAAACCAGGCGCTGAAAGCGCAGGAGGACGGCCCCTCCGAGACGGCGAAGCGCCGGTGTCTGCGGACGATCTCCCGGCAGGTAAGGCGGGGCCACGCCCGCGCCGCAGCCCGGACGGCGTCGCGGGTCCTCAGCAAGGCGGCGGTCGTTATGCTGCTGGTCATTTCCTGCCTGACGGCTGCGTTCGCCGTGTCACCCGTTTTCCGCAGCGACGCGCTGCGGTGGGCTGTGGCGACCTTCGGCGATCATGCGGAGTACCGATTCAACCAAACGGAAGGAGGTGTTCAGTATCAGGGCATCGAAGTGGGCTGGCTGCCGGAGGGATATGAGCTGGTGGAAAGTGATGTCACGAACAGGACCATATCACAGTTTTACACTAGATCGAGTGGTGGTACGGAACAAAGTATTGAGATTCAGGTAATGGACTTCGCTGGTGAAGGTATCTTCAAGGTTGACACGGAAGCCGACGAACTATACCAAGTTATCGTGCAAAACACTCTTGCTACTGTGATTGAACGAGGCAGTCGTATCCAGATCACATGGATGCATCCGAAGTTCAATTGCATTGTCATGCTCTACAGTGATAATATCTCCGCAGAGACTGCCCTGAGAATTGCACAGAGTATCGTTTTGTCCTGACGGACAGTCAGGACCCTTATTGCAGGAAAATACAGACAGGAGAGAAAACATGAAGAAAAAACTGGTTTCCTTTGTGTGCGCCGTCATGGCCGCGCTTTGCCTGGCGGTATCCGTTCCCGTGCAGGCCTATGCTGCACTGAAGGATGAGATTGCTCTGCAGTACATTGGCATTTCAGAGATATCTGCTGATTTGTACTTTGAAAACGGCGTTGCCTATTGCCGGGGGACATCCCATGCGTATGCAGGCTATACTGTAAAGCTGGTCATGGTCCTGAAGCGCAGCAACGTGGAATATGCACGTTGGGAAGATACTGTAGTGGCTAGGGGAATCCGACTTGAGGAACCCTGCAACATCACCCACGGTCATGTGTACCAGGTAGTGGTCACGGCCTATGTGTATAACTCTGCAGGGAAGCTGGTGGAGACACAGACAGCTTCTACCGGAGTCAAGGCCTATTAACACCGCAAAACTGTAACAACAAAAAATGAACGAAGGTGACCCTTCATGCAGACCGAGGATGCTCCAGAGCTGACACCGGAGTTTCTGGAGGACTTGCGTCGATATACGGAATACGGGTGGGGACCCGGGATCACGGCGGCGCTGCTGAACCGTTGGCATCCGGTGGCGCTGACAAACCTGGATGTGATCAGACTCCGCCGACGTTTGGGCCGAGCGGCAGCACCGGTGCAGGATACCGGCGGCGACGAGCCGCCCCGCCACTGATTCCTGACCCGAAGCTATTTCAAAATATATAACCTCGTTACAACACAATTGAAGGGCTGACGGTTACATAGAATAGAGTGTTTACCTGATAGCAAATAGGCTTCTTCAATACAAAGGCCGTCCAGCGAAAGCTGGACGGCCTTTGTATTGGCCATCAAAGACAACCCCCGGCTCTGCCGGGGGGAAAAATAGCCTATGGCGAGGGGCAAAGTAGACAAGAAAAAGTCTCCGAGTTAGAGTAAGGAAGAGGTTTGCCGACCAAAACTTACAAAAACAAGGAGACTAATTCAAGAAAGAAGTAGATGTAAGTAGTTTAGAACATACCAGTTGGCGATGTCAATACCATGTGGTGTTTGCGCCGAAATATAGACGGATGGAGATATATGGAAAGATAAAAGAGGACATAGGGATTATACTTGCTTTTCTGAAATCGATGCTGGCTGACCATAATCGCAAAAGATACACTCTACTTCGTAATTAAGAGCTTTATAGAAATTTACGCACGCCATAGAATCAATGCCACCACTTAAAAGTATAAAAGCTTTCATTTTTCTCCTTAATCCCCCCAAGCATCTTATTGCTTTCGAATATTAATTTGACGGACAGCCTTGTGTTCCGTCAATTCGAGCTGTACGCCCAATGTCCACTTTCTCGATATTTAACAAGTTTTCCATCAGATACAAATTCAGCAAGTAGTCGATTTGCCGTTGCTGCCGACACCCCACACAGCTCCCGTACATCGGCGTTCATGATATACTCATGCGTTTGCAAGAACTGCTCAATCTTCTGCCAACGCAGAGTTTTCTTGTCCATCTTTCCGTCGCTCATTGCATCACTCGTGTGGATGGCGTCGATGAGCGATGCTTTGATGACGGAGAGCATAAACTCGATGAACGCGGTGGACTCGCCTGCATCGTTGCTGGCATTGATGGCATCGTAGTATTCCTGCTGATGGTCGTGGATGATGGACTCGACTGGCAGCCATGCAAATACAGGATTCCATTTAGAGAGCAGCAACGTGTGCCAGAGCCGTCCAATGCGGCCATTGCCGTCTGCAAAGGGATGGATCAACTCCAGCTCATAGTGGAACACGCAGCTTCGGATCAGCATGTGCAGGTCGCTGTGCTTTGCCCAATCCAACAGTTCCACGACCAAATCAGGCACATATTGCGGCAGCGTGCCAAAATGCAGGACATGTCCCTTCTGATCTACAACACCGACGGGCCGCGTGCGGAACATGCCGGACTCCTCTACAAGCCCGCGAGTCATGATACCGTGAGCGGTCAGCAGGTCGTCCACGGAGTAGGGGTCAAGCTCGTCCAGCCGCTCGTAAATCTCATAGGCATTTTTGACCTCGGCAATGTCCTTGGGCGGAGCCAGAACATGTTTGCCGTTCAGAACAGCGGTGACCTGTTCCAGACTCAGGGTGTTCTGCTCAATGGCAAGGGAGCCGTGAATGGTGCGGATGCGGTTGGTGCGGCGCAGATTGGGATTGCTGGAAAGATGATCGTGCGCGGAAAGTCTGCCGGTCAGCTCTGAAATTTCTGCAACGTCATCAATGATTTTGTTTGTAATTTGAAATGGCGGCTGTTTGTTTTTCATGAGTACCTCACAGCGTAGTTTGATTGTCCATATTATAGCATGCATCACTCATTCCATCAATCATTTTCTCAATGCACATGAGTGATGCCCTCCGAACTGGCACGATCAGCGCGCGAAAACCTCTGCCTCCCGCAGAAATTTTCAGATTCTTCCCTTGGGTACCTTTTCAAATGGATTCCAATCCGTTATAATATATCTACCAACCTAACGAATAACGCGAGGTGCCGCCATGAAAACGAAAGATACGCCGAAGCAATACGTCATCTATTCCCGCAAATCCAAATTTACCGGGAAAGGCGAAAGCATTGAGAACCAGATCGAGCTGTGCCGCCAGTACATCGCCATGCACTTTGGCGAGGAAGCGGCGGAAAACGTGCTGGTCTACGAGGACGAGGGCTTTTCCGGCGGCAATCTGGAGCGCCCGCAGTTCAAGAAAATGATGAAGGACTCCCAGAAGATCGCCTTTGCCGCCATCGTGGTCTACCGCCTCGACCGCATCAGCCGCAACATCGGCGACTTTGCCAAGCTCATTGAGGACTTGGGCGACCGGCACATCGACTTCATCTCCATTCGCGAGCAGTTCGACACCAGCTCCCCCATGGGGCGTGCTATGATGTATATCGCGTCGGTCTTTTCCCAGCTGGAGCGGGAAACCATTGCCGAGCGCATCCGGGATAATATGCACGAGCTGTCCAAGACAGGACGCTGGCTGGGCGGCACCACGCCCACGGGCTACGCCTCGGAAAGCCTGTCCAGCGTGACAGTGGACGGCAAGGTGAAGAAAGCCTGCAAGCTCAAGCCCATCCCGGAGGAAATCCAGCTGGTCAAGACGATCTTCTCCGTGTTCATGGAGACCGGCTCTCTCAGCAAGACCGACCAGTATCTTTTGGAGCACCGCTTCGTCACGAAGCGCGGCAAGCAGTTCACCCGCTTTGCCATCCGGGGCATTCTCACGAACCCGGTCTACATGATCGCCGACGAGACGGCGTATCAGTATCTGAAAGAAAACAATGTTGACCTGTTTGCCGAACGCTCGGAATTCGACGGCGAGCACGGCATCATGGCGTATAACCGTACCCTCCAGCGCCCCGGCAAGGCAAACCAGATCCGCCCCATGGAGGAATGGATCGTGGCGGTGGGCAAGCACCCCGGCATCATCGCGGGCAGCGACTGGGTGCGGGTGCAGGCCATGCTGGATGTCAACAAATCCAAGAGCTACCGCAGACCCCGCAGCAACGTGGCGCTGCTGTCCGGGCTGCTGCGCTGCGGCGAATGCGGCGACTATATGCGTCCGAAGCTGACCAACCGCCGCACGGCGGACGGCGAGCTGATCTACACCTACATGTGCTCCACCAAGGAGCGCAGCCACGGTACAGTCTGCTCTATGAAAAACTGCAACGGCAACACGCTGGACGCCAAGATCATCGAGGAGATCCGCAAGCTGTCTGCCGACAAGGAGACCCTTACCCGGCTGCTGGCGCAGGCCAAGAAGGTCATCAGCGGCAGCAAGGAGGGCTACGACGCAGAGCTTGCGCTGCTCCGGGAAAAACATGCCGAGACGGAAGAGCGCATCAAACGGCTGGTGGAGTCCCTGTCCGTTGCCAGCGAGACCTCCGCGAAATATGTCATGGAGCAGATTGACGCGCTCCATCAGGAGAGCGAGACGCAGCAGATGAGGCTTTCTGAGTTGGAAGCCCTGACTGAACAGAGCCGGATGCTGCATCAGGAGTTCGCCTTCCATCAGGAAATGATCGAATCCTTCGCCAGCGCGGTGGATTCTGCCACGCTGGAGGAAAAACGCCGCCTGTTGCGCACCATCGTCAAAAAAGTAGTCTGGGACGGCAAAAATGCCTATGTGTACCTGTTTGCAGAGGACGGAGAGGCGGATTTGCCACCCATTGACCAACCTATGTATCCGTTGGGAGAGGATAGCGAATGAGATCCTCATGCACTTCCGGGCTCAGCGGAAGCTGCAGGGGGAGGTGTCGCTGTCAGAGGCCATCGAGACGGATAAGGCGGGCAACGCCCTGTACCTGCAGGACGTGGTGGGGGCCGACGACACCATGCAGGAGGACCTGGAGGGCCGGGAGGACCAACAGCTCATCCGACGGTTGGTTGCGGAGCGGCTGACACCCCGGGAGGCGGATGTCATCCGCCGCCGCTACGGCCTGGACGGCCACCCGCCCCAGACCCAGCGCCAGGTGGCTGCTGCCTATGGCATCAGCCGCAGCTATGTATCGCGCATTGAAAAACGCGCCCTGGAAAAGCTGGAGACTGCCCTGCGGGAGCACTGCTATCCGTAAGAACAAAACGGGCGCGGAGATTGCCGCCCGCCGATGCAAAAAGCGAGGGCGGCAGCCCTCGCTTTTTTGCGGTCAATCGTCCTGCTCTGCCTGATGCTCCAGCACGGAGCCGGTGGCAGCGTCGATGACGTATTCATATTCCATTCCGCCGGACTTGAACTCCACCTCGTACACGGCGCGGCCATGCTCGTTGTCCCATTCCACCTGAAGCTCCTGCACCTGGCCTTCGGACAGGCCCGCGTGCCGCAAGGCGGCACTCTTGGCGGCCTGGGCGCCAATGTCGGAGGTACTGCTGCTGCGGAGGTTCTCCTTCTCGTAATCCAGCACAGAGCCGCTGATGGCGTCCACCGTGACCTCATAGGCGGCGGTGTCGGTGTGGAACTCCAGCTCGTACTCCCAGCGGCCGTCGTCATAGTCCCGCTCCGCCTTGGTAAACGTGGCGGAGGACAGGCCCGCGTGCTTCAGCGCGGCGCTCTTGGCGGCCTCCATGCCAATGTCACCGGATTGGTTCACGGGAGCGGAGCGCTTCACGTTGGCCGGGCCGCTGAGCACCTGGCCGGTGTAGGCATCCACCCGATATTCCAGCTCGCCGTGACCGGGGACCTCCAGCTCCACCTCATAGTGGGCGGGTGTCTCGTCCAGCTCCGGGTCCACATCCGCATCGGCCACATCCGCCGTGGTCAGACCCGCATAGGTGGCTGCCGCCTCCAGAGCCGCCGTCATGCCGATGGGCATCCCCGGGGCCCCGGCCTCGATCAGGTCCCGTAGCTCCTCCACGGACAGCTTTGCCAGCCCCTCGAAGGTCAGGCTGCTGTTGAGGGCCATGGCCTGCCGGATCAGGGCGGCCTTGCCGGTGGAAATGTGGTTGGCCTTGGCCAGCTTTTCCAGGTCCTTGTCCTGCTGCACCGTCTGGCTCAGGACAGCGGCCTGGGAGTCGCCCAAAGCGCCGCCCGCAACACTGGTCAGCTCCTGCTGAAGGCGCTGAGCCCGGGCCTGGTCCTTATCCTCCACGGAAATGAGAATGGCGGAGGACAGCGTGTCCAGATATCCGCACCGCACCAGGCTGCCCACAATGGCGTTGACGGCCACATCCGCCTTGACGCCCTTCAGGTCCCGGCCTCCGTCCATATCCGCCAGCACGGCGGCGGCCTCGTCGTTGAGGGCCTGGCAGGACACCACCTTTTCCCGGCTGTTCACCCGCAGCTCGATGCTGGGGTTCACGTCCAGGGACACCACAGACGTTACGGCGTGGGCCTGCTGCACCAGCACGCCTCCGCCCAGCAGCAGCACCGCCAGGCACGCCGCCATGGCCTGCATCCATTTCTTCATACGTTGATTTTTCTTTTTCATAGGGACTACCGTTCCTTTCCGCTCTGTACAGCGGGAGAGCACGCCAGCCACGTCGTCCGGCGCGGTCTTGTCCAGTGCGGCGGAAAGCCTGCGTTCCATCAGATCGTTGGTCATCGGGCGTCATCTCCTTCCATGTAAGCTCGCATCTTTTTCAATGCTCTGTGATATTTTGACAGGACGGTGGCCAGCGGCAGCCCCAGCGCTTCTCCGGTCTCCCGGTGCTTCAGGCCCGCTGTGTGCAGCAGAACGATACGACGCTCCTCATCTCCCAGAATAGCCAGGGCATCCTGCAAAAGCAGCCGCTCCTGGGCGTCCAGCCCCGGTCCGTCGTCGGGGATGGCATGCCATTCCCGGTCCTCCATGGTCACCTGGCGGTCTGCCCGCCGCAGGTGCATCAGGCACAGATTCCGGCATACCGCCAGCACCCACCCGATGGGAGAGCCTGTGGGACGGTACCGGTCCGCCGTGTCCCAGATGTGCACATACACATCCTGGGTCAGGTCCTGGGCATCGTGGGCATTGCGGAGATAGGACAGAGCCAGACCGTACACCGCCGTTCGGGTGCGGCGGTATAGCTGGGCCAGATCGTCGCGGTTCCCGGCAGCCACTCCCGAAAGCAGCCGTCGAAGCTCCTGCGCCTCCTCCGCGGGGAGGGATGAAGTTGTGTTGTCTATCCTGTGCAGCATCTCATTTGTCTCCTGTCATATGGATAATGCACGGCAGGGCGGTTTTATTGCGTCCCCCCGGAGAATTTTTTTATTTATTTTATCACGTTCCGTTTTTGTTTTCCACTCCTTGTGCCAAACAGGAAAAAGAGGTATAATAAAACGAATACGCAAAGGAGGTCGTCCCCATGAAGCTGATGGTTGTCGACGGCAACAGCATATTGAACCGCGCCTATTACGGCATTCGCCCGCTGTCCACCCGGGAGGGCCTGTATACCCATGCGGTATACGGCTTTATCACCACCCTCCAGCGGCTGCTGGACGAGGAGGAGCCGGAGGCCCTGTGCGTCACCTTTGACCGCCGGGAGCCAACCTTCCGCCACCAGGCGGACGCGGACTACAAGGCCCAGCGCAAGCCCATGCCGCCGGAGCTGGCCATGCAGCTGCCGGTGATGAAGCAGGTGCTGGCGGCCATGTCCGTGCCCTGCTATGAGTTGGCCGGGTACGAGGCCGACGACCTCATCGGCACCATCAGCCGCAAATGCCAGGCGGTGGGGTGGGACTGCGTCATCGTCACCGGCGACAAGGACAGCCTGCAGCTGGTCACGGACCGGACCAGGGTGAAGCTGGTATCCACCCGCATGGGCCAGACCACCACAAAGGACATGACCCCGGAGACCTTCCGGGAGCAGTACGGCTTCGATCCCATTCATATGATCGACCTGAAGGCCCTGATGGGGGACACGTCGGACAACATTCCCGGTGTGCCGGGGGTGGGGGAAAAGACCGCCATGGCCCTGGTGCAGCAGTACGGCGACATAGACGCACTGTACCGCCGCCTGCCGGATATCGACGCCAAGCCCAACGTCATCCGCAAGCTGACGGAGGGGGAGGAGTCCGCCCGGCACAGCTATTGGCTGGCCACCATCGTCACCGATGCGCCCCTGGCCTTCGACCCGGCGGAGAACCTGCGCAGGCCCTTCCGGCCGGAGCTTTACGACCTGTTCCTGCGGCTGGAATTTCAGAAGCTCATTGACAGATATCACCTGCGGCCCCACCAGGAGACGGCAGAGAAGCCCGAGTACACCACCACGGTGGTCCCCGTGGAAACGGAGGAGCAGGCCCGGACTCTGCTGGAGGAGTGGCGCAGGGCCGATCACGTGGCCCTGTACGCCGCAGCAGACCTGACGGCCATCTCTGTCCATTGGGATACCGGCGAGAGCACGGCACAGACGGCGGAGCTGTGGTCCGGGGGCTATCAGGGAAACTGGAACGCCCTGCTGGGGGCGCTGCTTTCCGGGGACATCCGGAAAATTTCTCACAACGTGAAGGATCTGATGCGGACGCTGCTGGACGGCGGCCTCCCGGCGGAGGGCTTCGTGTTTGACACGGCCCTGGCGGCGTATCTGCTGGATGCCACGGCAGGGGGCTATGACCTGCCCCGGCTGTTTGTGTCGTATTTCAACCAGGAGCTGGAAAAGCCCGCCCATCTGGAGCCGGACGCCTTCTCCCCTCTGGGAGACCGGGCTGCCGCCTGGGCGTCGCTGCACAGCTATGGCGCAGCGATAGAGGCCCTGTATGGTGTGCTTTTGCCCCGGCTCCGGGAGCAGGGCATGGAAAAGCTGTACTTCGGTGTGGAGCTGCCCCTGTGCCGGGTGCTGGCGGATATGGAGCGCAGCGGCTTTCTGGTGGACGGCGGAGCCCTGGCCCGGTTCGGTGCGGACCTGTCCGACACCATCCGCCAGCTGGAGGAGCGCATTTACGCCGCCGCCGGACAGCAATTCAACATCAATTCCCCCAAGCAGCTGGGAAAGGTGCTGTTCGAGGACCTGGGCCTGCCCCACGGGAAAAAGACGAAAACCGGCTGGTCCACCAATGCGGACGTGCTGGAGAAGCTGAAGGATCAGCCGCTGGTGGCCGACGTGCTGACCTACCGGCAGTATGCCAAGCTGAAAAGCACCTATGCCGACGGGCTTCTGAAGGTCATCGACCCCGACGGCCGCATCCGCACCAGCTTCCAGATGACGGTAACGGCCACGGGCCGCCTGAGCTCCACGGAGCCCAATTTGCAGAACATCCCCACCCGCACGGACTTGGGCAGCAAAATGCGGGAGATGTTCGTGGCGGCCCCGGGCCATGTGCTGGTGGATGCGGACTATTCCCAGATCGAGCTGCGGCTGCTGGCCCACATCTCCGGGGACGAGGCCATGCAGCAGGCGTTCCTGTCCGGGGAGGACTTCCACACCGTCACCGCCGCCCGGGTGTTCCATGTGCCCCAGGACCAGGTGACCCATCAGATGCGCTCCCGGGCCAAGGCCGTGAACTTCGGCATTGTCTACGGCATCTCCGCCTTCTCCCTGTCCCAGGACATCGGCGTCACCGTGGCGGAGGCCAAGGAGTATATGGAACGGTATTTTGCCACCTATACCGGCGTGAGACAGTATATGGAGCAGGTGGTGTCCCAGGCCCGGGAGCGGGGCTATGTGGAGACCCTGTGGCACCGCCGCCGGGCCCTGCCGGAGCTGAAAAGCTCCAATTTCAACATGCGGTCCTTCGGCGAACGGGTGGACCTGAACATGCCCATCCAGGGCACGGCGGCGGACATCATCAAGCTGGCCATGGTGCGGGTCCACCGCCGCCTGGCGGCGGAGGGCCTGGAGGCCCGGCTCATCATGCAGGTTCACGATGAGCTGATCGTGGAGTGCCCGGAGGCGGAGGCGTCTCGGGTGGAGCAGCTTCTGCAGCAGGAGATGCAGGGGGTGGCAGAGCTGTCGGTGCCCCTGCTGGCGGAGGCCCACACCGGTCACAACTGGCTGGCGGCCAAGGGCTGACCGGTTTTAACGAGAGTAAGGAGCAAACGCAATGACTGATTATTTTGCTGTGCAGCTGCCCCCGGAGCAGATCCGGGCCATCAGCTCCATCGGCCTGGCCCACCTGGGGGACGCCGTGTTTGAGCTGTTGGTGCGCACCTGGCTGTGCGCCGGGGGCAAGGCCACGGGCAGAGGACTTCACCGGGCCACCGTGGCCCTGGTCTGCGCCCCCCGGCAGGCGGAGCTGGCGGAGAAGATCCTGCCCCTGCTGACCCAGGAGGAGCAGGACGTGTTCCGCCGGGGCCGCAACGCCAACGTCCATTCCATCCCGGCCCACGCCAGCCGGGCCCAGTACCAGCAGGCCACGGCTCTGGAGGCCCTGCTGGGATACCTGTATTTACAGGGCAGGCACGACCGGGTCAACCAGCTGTTCTGCCGGATGATGGAGGAGGAGTAACATGCCGCTGGACGCCATTTGCCTGAGCGCCGTGGTCCGGGAGACCGCCGCCCAGGTGGAAAACACCCGCATCGAGAAGATCCAGCAGCCTGCCCGGGATCAGGTGGTGCTGCTGCTGCGGGGCGGGCGGCGGCTGCTGCTGTGCGCCGGAGCCACCCAGCCCCGCCTGCACCTGACGGCTCTGCTGCGGGATAATCCCTCCCAGCCGCCTATGTTCTGCATGCTGCTGCGCAAGCACCTGGCGGGAGGGCGCATCGTGTCCGTGGAGCAGGAGCCTCTGGAGCGGGTGGTGACGCTGCACATACAGGCGGCGGACGAGCTGGGAGAGCAGCGGCCCTGGCGGCTGATTCTGGAGGCCATGCCCCGCCATGCCAACCTGATCCTGGTGGATCACCAGGGACGCATCACCGACTGCCTGCGGCGGGTGGATTTCGAGATGTCCCAGCAGCGACAGGTGCCCGTCTCTTATACACCTCTGACGCTGCCGACGAATAGAGAGGTGTAGATCCCGGCGGACACCGAACTTTTAAAAAAAAAAAATGAAGAGACATTAAGAAACAAAGCACAGATAGCAGAATAA
>OJJY01000666.1_pt1 | contig 11889 bp, 12 predicted proteins | sample 1596421 | NCBI WGS metagenome assembly OJJY01 (sample SAMEA4350151, study PRJEB24818) | metagenome | biome: human; feature: gut; material: faeces | place: Denmark | collected 2013-09 | reverse complement strand
CATCAGGGGTGTCTTTCGTTTTCAATCACCGCATTTTCAGAACTTTTATGAAAGTTCTGAAAATGCTTGCTCAGCTTGTCAAAAAAGGGCACCGCCCTTTTTTGACAAGCTGAAAAGGGCTATCCGGCTTTCCGCCGGATAGCCCTTTTTGCAATTTTTCTCCGGCTTTACAGCTTGCTTACCCGCAAAGCACGGATGGCGTTGAGAACGGCGATGACCATCACGCCCACGTCGCCGAAGATCGCGGCCCACATGTTGGCCGTGCCCACGGCCACCAGCAGCAGGCACAGGGCCTTGACGATCAGGGCAAAGGCGATGTTCTCATATACGATGCGGATGCACTTGCGGGAGATACGGATGGCCTTGGCGATTTTCAGGGGATCGTCGTCCATCAGCACCACGTCCGCCGCCTCGATGGCCGCGTCGGAGCCCATGGCTCCCATGGCGATGCCGATATCGGCCCGGGACAGCACCGGCGCGTCGTTGATGCCGTCGCCTACAAAGGCCAGTTTGCCGCCGGCCCGGCTCAGCAGCCGCTCTACCTGGGATACCTTATCAGCAGGCAGCAGCTCGCTGTGCACCTCGTCCACGCCCAGATCCTGCGCCACGTGATCCGCCACCTTGGCCCGGTCGCCGGTGAGCATTACGGTTTTTTCCACGCCGATACGCTTCAGGGCGGCGATGGCGTCCTTGGCATGGGGCTTCTCCACATCGGAGATGACAATATGGCCGGCGTACTGGCCGTCCAGGGCCAGGTGGATAATGGTACCCACGCTGTGGCAATCGTGCCAGGCAATGCCCAGCTTATCCATGAGCTTATCGTTGCCCACGGCCACGGTGACACCGTCTACCCTGGCCACCACGCCGTTGCCGCTGAATTCCCGGATATCCGTGACCCGGTCGCGGTCGATATGACCGCCATAGGCCCGCTGGAGGCTGCGGCTGATGGGGTGGGAGGAGGCGCACTCTGCCAGAGCGGCGTATTCCAGCACTTTCTCCCGGGGCAGTGAATTGTGATGCACGCCGGTGACGTCGAACACGCCCTGGGTCAGGGTGCCGGTCTTGTCGAACACCACCACCTTGGTTTTGGACAGCGTTTCCAGATAGTTGGAGCCCTTGATGAGCACGCCCTCGTGGCTGGCGCCGCCGAGACCGGCGAAGAAGCTCAGTGGGATGCTGATGACCAGGGCACAGGGGCAGCTGACCACCAGGAAGGACAGGGCGCGGTACAGCCAGGTACCCCAGTCTCCGTCAAGTCCCGCCAGCAGGCGCACCACCGGCGGCAGCACCGCCAGGGCCAGAGCAGCCGCGCACACGGCGGGAGTATATACCCGGGCAAACTTGGAGATGAAGTTCTCAGACTTGGACTTGTGGGAGCTGGAATTTTCCACCAGCTCCAGAATCTTGGACACGGTGGACTCGCCGAAGGCTTTGGTGGTGCGGATCTTCAGCACGCCGGTCATGTTGATGCAGCCGCTGACGATCTCATCGCCATCGGTCACGTCCCGGGGCAGACTCTCGCCGGTCAGGGCGGCGGTATTCAGCGTGGAGGAGCCCTCCAGCACCACGCCGTCCAGCGGCACCTTTTCGCCGGGCTGGACCACGATAACAGCCCCCACAGGCACCTCACCGGGATCCACCGTGGTCAGCTGGCCGTCCTGCTCAATATTGGCATAGTCGGGCCGGATGTCCATCAGGGCAGTAATGCTGTGGCGGCTCTTGCCCACGGCATAGCTCTGGAACAGCTCGCCAATCTGATAGAACAGCATCACGGCCACGGCCTCCAGAAAGTCGCCGCTTTTTTCGTAAAACGCCAGTCCGATAGCGCCCACGGTGGCCACGGCCATCAGGAAGTTCTCGTCGAACACCTGACCCCGGACAATGCCCTTGCCCGCCTTGCGGAGGATATCATAGCCGATGATCCCATACGCCGCCAGGTACAGCAGCGTTCCGGCGATACCTCCGATGGAAAACAGCTTGATGACCAGAATGATCACCGCCGTGGCAATGATGCGCCAGAGCATTTTCTTTTGCTTTTTGGTCATGATCCTTCCCCTCTTTCAGCGGAGCGTGCCGGAAGAAATTCCGGCACGTCCCAAGTTTTTACAGATAGATCTCGCAGTCGTCCTCGACCTTCCTGCAGTTTTTCAGAACGGCTTTCATCACGGCCTTGGGGTCCGCGCCCTCCCGGAATTCCACGATCATTTTCTGGGTCATGAAGTTCACCACGGCATCCTGCACGCCTTCGGTTTTCTTGGCAGCCTCCTCCATAAGGTTGGCGCAGTTGGCGCAGTCCACTTCAATCTGATAAGTCTTTTTCATAAGATGCTCCTTTTCCTGCCCAATGACCACTTGGTTCAACCATTAAGCACTTGTTTAATCTTGTTGACTGTACTATAATGGATGCAGCGGCAGAAGTCAACGGCTTTTGCCCCATTCCTGCCGTTCGGGCGAAAAGAACTGCCGAACGGGTGACTTTTGAAAAGGAGCGTGTGCGCTATGGATCATATGGAGCTGCCTCACCGGCACGGAAACAACGAGGAGCTGTCCCGCCTGGAGCATTGCATGCAGGAGGCGGAGAGCTTTCAGGCGGTGGCAGGACTGTGCCGCCTGCTGTCCGACGCCGGCCGGGTGCGGATCTTCTGGCTGCTGTGCCACTGTGAGGAATGCGTGGTGAACCTGGCGGCCATGGTAGGCATGAGCAGCCCCGCCGCCTCCCACCATCTGCGCCAGCTGAAGGACAGCGGCCTTATCATCAGCCGCCGCATCGGCAAGGAGGTCTACTACCGGGCGGCGGACACGGAGGTGGCGGGCCTGCTGCACCAGGTCATCGAGCGGACGGTGGAGGTCACCTGCCCCCGGGAGGAGGCGGTGTCTCACGCGCCGCATTTGCCTCCTCTGGACGCCCACGCCGGGGAGCACGCTGCCGGCCTGACGCCCCAGCAGCGCAGCGCCATCCACCAGGTCCACGACCTGCTGACGGAGAATCTGGACAGCCGCATCACCATCGAGCAGCTGTCCCGTCACTTTCTCATGAACCCCTCCACCATGAAGGAGCTGTTCAAGGCAGAGTACGGCAGCTCCATCGCCGCCCACATCCGGCAGCACCGGATGGAGAAGGCGTCGTCCCTGCTGCTGGACACCGGAGACAGTCTGGCACAGATCGCCCGGGCGGTGGGCTACGAGAGTCAGAGTAAGTTTTCCGCGGAGTTCAAAAAGGTATTCGGCATGCTGCCCTCGGAGTTCCGGAAGCTCCACGCCGGACGCTGAAAGGGGAGGGGCCCTATGACCTATCATATCGCCATCTGCGAAGACGACAGCCGGGATGCCGGCTATGTATCAGAGCTTCTGCATCATTGGGCGCAGCTGCGGGGCTGCGCCGTGACGGAGGAGCGCTTTCCCTCGGCAGAAGGCTTCCTGTTCCGCTATGAGGAGGACCGCTCCTTTGACAGGCTGAAGCGGCGGGACCCCATATGGGGTCCGGCCGCTTCGCGTATTCAGGGGACTGGCCAGAAGAATGTACGCCTGCTTCGTGCCCTTAGCCCGGAGGCCAGGTCATGTCGCGGCCGGAGAGTACGTGGAAGTGCAGATGGTGCACACTCTGACCGGCCTGCTCGCCGATGTTGGACACCACCCGGTAGCTCTCCAGGCCCAGCTCCCGGCACAGCCGGGCGATGACCTCAAAAATGTGGGCCACCACGGCGCTGTTGCCGCCGTTTACCTCCGCCACGGAGCCAATGTGATCCTTGGGGATCACCAGAAAGTGGGTGGGAGCCTGGGGGGCGATGTCGTAAAAGGCATAGCACAGCTCATCTTCATACAGCTTGTTGGAGGGAATGTCCCCGCCAACGATCTTGCAGAACAGGCAGTTGTCGTCTCGCATGGTCATGCTCCTTTCTCTATGATCTCTCTCCCGGATTCAGGAGATTTTTTCGGAAACAAAATCGTCCACGGCTGCCAGGGCGTCGTCCACCTTCAGCAGCTCCGTGCCGCCGCCCATGGCGGAATCGGGCTTGCCTCCGCCCTTGCCGCCGCATACGGCGGACACGGACCGGACCAGGTCGCCGGCCTTGATGCCCCGGGCCACGGCCTCCTTGCCGCACACGGCCAGGAAGGACACCTTTTCGCCGTTGATGCTGGCGATAACGGCCACCACGCTCGGGTCCTTATCCCGCAGGAAGTCGCCCATGGTACGCATGGCGGCCACGTCCATGCCGGTGCGGGTGGTGGTGATAACGTGCAGGCCCCTCACGGTCTTGGCGGAGGCCAGGAACTGCTTGGCCTCGCCCAGGGACGCCTCGGCCTTCAGCTTATCCAGTGCCTGGCGCAGCTGCTTCATCTCGTTGGCCTGCTGCTCCATGCGCTCCAGCAGTCCGGCAGGTGCGGTTTTCAGGAACTGCGCCGCCTTGTGCAGCACGCCCTGGCTGCGCTCCATGCCCTGCAGGCTCAGCTTGCCGCAGGTGGCCTCGATCCGGCGCACGCCGGAGGCCACGCTGGTCTCAGACTTCACCCGGAAGGGACCGGCCTTGGCGGTGTTGTCCACATGGGTGCCGCCGCAGAACTCGATGGACACATCGCCCATCTCCACCACCCGTACGGTGTCGCCGTATTTTTCGCCGAACATAGCCACGGCGCCCTTTTTCTTGGCCTCCTCAATGGGCAGCACCTCCGTCACCACGGGATAGCCCTCCAGGATGGCGTCGTTGACCAGCTCCTCCACCTGATGCAGCTGGTCCGGGGTGATGGCCTCAAAGTGGGTGAAGTCGAAGCGCAGCCGGTCCGGCTCCACCAGGGAGCCTGCCTGGTGCACGTGGTCGCCCAGCACCTTTTTCAGGGCCGCATCCAGCAGATGAGTGGTGCTGTGTGCCCGGCGGATGGCTTTGCGGCGCTGGGTGTCGATGGCGGCGTGTACGGTGTCGCCCACATGGAGGGCGCCCTCTGTCAGCTGCCCGTAGTGCATGAATTTGCCGCCCTTGTTCTTCTGCACGTCCGTCACGGTGAACAGCATGCCCGGGGCGCTGATGGTGCCGTGGTCGGCCACCTGGCCGCCCATCTCCGCATAGAAGGGAGACTTGTCCAGCACCACCACGGCGTCGGACCCGGCGGGGATCTCGCCCCGCAGCTCGTCCTCGGCCACCAGAGCCACCACCGTGGCGTCGAGCTCATCGTGGTCATAGCCCACGAACTCCGTGGCCGGGATGTCCTTGCCAAACTCCACGCCGGCCCAGCCCAGGTCGCCCAGGGCCTTCCGGGCCTCCCGGGCCCGCTGCTTCTGCTCCTGCATCAGCTGCCGGAAGCTCTCCTCGTCCACGGTCATGCCCTGCTCGGCCACCATCTCCGCCGTCAGGTCGATGGGGAAGCCAAAGGTGTCATACAGCCGGAAGGCGTCCGCACCGGAAAACACCTTCTCGCCCTTGGCCTGGTGCTCCGCCAGCAGGTCGGAGAAGATCTTCATGCCGCCGTCGATGGTGCGGCCGAAATTCTCCTCCTCGGTGCGGATGACCTTGGTGATATACGTCTGCTTTTCCCGCAGATCAGGATACTGCCCCTCGTTCTCATGGATCACGGTGTCCACCACCTGATACAGGAACGGCTCATTGACGCCCAGGAGCTTCCCATGGCGGGCGGCCCGGCGCAGCAGCCGCCGCAGCACATAGCCCCTGCCCTCGTTGGAGGGGAGGATGCCGTCGCAGATCATAAACGTGGCAGAGCGGATGTGATCGGTGATGACCCGCAGGGACACATCCCGCTTTTCCGTCTCGCCGTAGTGAGCGCCGGTGAGCTGGGACACCTTGTGGGTGATGTTCATCACGGTGTCCACGTCGAACAGGCTCTCCACATTCTGGCACACGCAGGCCAGACGCTCCAGTCCCATGCCGGTGTCGATGTTCTTCTGCTTCAGCTCGGTATAGTGGCCCTGGCCGTCGTTGTCAAACTGGGAGAACACGTTGTTCCAGATCTCAATGTACCGGTCACAGTCGCAGCCCACGGTGCACCCGGGCTTGCCGCAGCCGTACTCGGGGCCGCGGTCATAGTAGATCTCGGAGCAGGGGCCGCAGGGGCCGGAGCCGTGCTCCCAGAAGTTGTCCTCCTTGCCGAAGCGGAAAATGCGCTCCTTGGGAATGCCGATCTCCTTGTTCCAGATGTCGAAGGCCTCGTCATCGTCCAGATAGATGGAGGGGTACAGCCGGTCGGCCTCCAGGCCCACCCACTGGGGGCTGGTCAGGAATTCCCAGCTCCAGGCGATGGCCTCGTGCTTGAAATAGTCGCCGAAGGAGAAGTTGCCCAGCATCTCGAAATAGGTGCCGTGGCGGGCGGTCTTGCCCACGTTGTCGATGTCGCCGGTGCGGATGCACTTCTGACAGGTGCACACCCGGTGGCAGGGGGGCTCCTCCTCGCCCTTGAACCAGGGCTTCATGGGGGTCATGCCGGCGTTGATGAGCAGGATGGATTTGTCGTTCTGGGGCACCAGGGAAAAGCTGGGCAGCCGCAGATGGCCTTTGGACTCGAAGAACGACAGGAACATCTCCCGCAGTTCATTCAGGCCGTGATAGGGATGGGACATGGTTCATTACTCCTTTATTTCAAATGTATTTTACTGATTTTCTTCTGTGGGGCACAGGGCGGCGATCTCTTCCTCCAGGGCCCGGTAAAACCGGGCAATGTGCCACCCATCCGCCAGGGCGTGGTGACCTGGATAGATACAGACAGCTGGGTCATGCCACAGCGCATGAACAGCTGCCCCCAGCTGACCCGGATGTTGCTGTCCGCCGGAGTGCAGGCCGGGTGGGTCAGAGCCGTATAGTTCAGCCACGGCAGGCACGAGGCAAAGATGCAGGGGCTTTCTGCCTGCCGGTCCGTTTCAATGGTGCCGCCCTGCCGGGCCGCCGCCTGCTGCTGGCGGCCCATGGCGATATAGTCTTCGTAGGGGATACGGGCCGTCTCCATACGGCAGTATGCATAGCTGCCGTCTGGCTTCAGCTCGGTGAAGGACACCGGGCATTCGTCGTACTCCACCACCTGGCCGTCCTCAATGCGCCGCCGCAGCTCCGGCACCCGGTTCACCGCCCGGTGAATGACATACAGCATGGTCAGGAAGATGGGCTTGTGCTCCGCCCGCAGCCGCAGCTCCAGAGCCGTCACATCCAGCTGCACCGTTACCCCGGCGTAGGGGAAGGTGTAGCCGCTGAACAGCTGAAACTGCTCCCGGCGGGGGTCACGGTCCATAGAGATCACACGTCGCTCCATATACGCCTCCTAAAACACAAAAACGCCCCGCCCCACATAGGGGCGAAGCGATGCTTCACGGTACCACCCTAATTAACGGCCGCAGCCGTCGTCTCAGTCATCCGGTAACGGGGATGGGGCGTGCGGCTCGTCGCCGCCGGCTCAGAGACGGCCCTCTGCCAGGCGTCCGGCGGGCTCACACCATCCCCGTCTCGCTTGCGGCGCATTTTGCGGCAGATTTTTCTCGTCATTGCCTTTATCGCTTGTATTTTACCACAGATCGCGCCGTTGTCAAGCACTTCAAACGGACCTTGGCCGCATTTTTCCGGTGCTGCCCGGGATGTGCTGTACCCCACATCCGGTTTTTCTCTCCTTTTTTCCGAAAAACGGTTGCCGGAACGAGGAAAATATACTATACTGTTTATTTGACGGTGCCGTTGGCACAATTTACCGGAAACAGGACGAACAATATGAAAACAAGTGATTTTAATTATGAATTGCCGCCGGAGCTGATCGCACAGACGCCTATTCAGCGTCGGGACGCTTCCCGGCTGCTGGTGCTGGATAAGAATACAGGCGCATGGCAGCACCGGCATTTTTACGATCTGCCGGAGTATCTTCGGCCCGGCGACTGCCTGATTCTCAATAATTCCCGGGTGCTCCCGGCCCGGCTGCTGGGGCACCGGCTACCCGGCGGCGGCGCCTGCGAGGTACTGCTGCTCATTGACCGGGGTCAAAAGACCTGGGAGTGCCTGGTGCGTCCCGGCAAGCGTATGCGTACCGGGGCCAAGCTGTCCTTCGGCCACGGAGAGCTGACGGCGGAGGTGGTGGAGGAGCTGCCCGGCGGCAACCGCCTGGTGCGGTTCGACTATGAGGGGATTTTCCTGGAGGTGCTGGAGAAGCTGGGCAAAATGCCCCTGCCGCCCTACATCAAGGAGGAGCTTCAGGACCAGGAGCGCTACCAGACCGTATACTCCAAGGTCAATGGCTCCGCAGCGGCCCCCACGGCGGGCCTGCACTTTACCCAGGAGCTGCTGGAGCGAGTGACTGCAATGGGTGTAAAGATAGGTTACGTTACACTGCATGTGGGCCTTGGCACCTTCCGGCCGGTGAAGGAGGACGAGATCGAGGGCCACGAGATGCACAGCGAATACTGCATCATTCCCCAGGAAACGGCGGATCTGATCAACGAGACAAGGAAAAACGGCGGGCGGGTCATCTGCGTGGGTACCACCTCCTGCCGCACCATCGAGAGCTGGGCTGCCGAGGATGGGACCATGACGGCCAGCGCCGGGTGGACGGATATTTTCATCTATCCCGGCTACCGATTCAAGGTCATGGATGCGCTGATCACCAATTTCCACCTGCCGGAATCCACCCTGATCATGCTGGTGTCCGCCCTGGCGGGCCGGGAGCATATCCTGGCGGCGTACCGTGAGGCGGTCCGGGAAAAGTATCGTTTCTTCAGCTTTGGCGATGCCATGTTCATTCAATAAGGAGAAGCTATGTTCAAAGTCATCAAAAAAGAGGGACACGCCCGGCGTGGCGAGTTCCAGTGCGCCCATGGCGGCGTGGTACAGACTCCGGTGTTTATGAACGTAGGCACCCAGGCCGCCATCAAGGGCGGCGTAGATGCCTTCGATTTGCGGGACCTGGGCTGTCAGATCGAGCTGTCCAACACCTATCATCTGCACCTGCGTCCCGGCGACGATGTGGTGCGTCAGATGGGCGGCCTGCACCGGTTCATGCGCTGGGACGGCCCCATTCTCACGGATTCCGGCGGATTCCAGGTGTTTTCCCTGGCCAGCCTGCGGAAGATCACGGAGGAGGGCGTCACCTTCGCCAGTCACCTGGACGGTCACCGGATCTTCATGGGCCCGGAGGAGAGCATGCGCATCCAGTCCAACCTGGGCTCGGATATCGCTATGGCCTTCGACGAGTGCGTGGAGAACCCGGCAGAGTACGATTATGCCAAGGCCAGCTGTGAGCGCACGCTCCGGTGGCTGGAGCGGTGCAAGGCGGAGCACGACCGGCTCAATGCTTTGCCCGATACCGTGAACCCCCGGCAGATGCTGTTCGGCATCAACCAGGGAGCGACCTATGAGGACCTGCGGGTCTGGCACATGCAGCAGATCGCCAAAATCGACTGCGACGGCTTCGCCATCGGCGGACTGGCGGTAGGGGAGCCCACGGAGGTCATGTATCAGATCATCGAGGCGGTGGAGCCCTATATGCCCGCCCACAAGCCCCGGTATCTCATGGGCGTGGGCACGCCCAGCAACATCATCGAGGGGGTGGCCCGGGGCGTGGACTTTTTTGACTGCGTCATGCCCGCCCGCAACGCCCGCCACGGCAAGCTCTTTACCTGGCAGGGGGCCATGAACATCAAGAACGCCAAGTACAAGCTGGACGACCGGCCCATCGACCCGGAGTGCGACTGCCCGGTGTGCCGCCGGTTCAGCCGGGCCTATGTCCGCCACCTGTTTGCGGCGGAGGAGATCCTGGCCATGCGCCTGGCGGTGATGCATAATCTGTACTTTTACAACAAGCTGGCCCAGCGCATCCGCGACAGCCTGGACGCCGGGTGCTTCGCGGACTTCCGCCGGGAGTACAGTGAAAAGCTCAGCGGAAGGATCTGACGGTTCTCTCTGAGCAAGATTTCCGAAAAAACTCGCCTGTCCCCCTTGCAAAAGGGGAGAGAGTTATTGTATAATAACACTATATTCGTAAAGAAGGAGTTTTTGTCCCATGATTGAATTTGCCTATGCCGCCACGTCCGGCACTGCCAACCCCTCCGGCGGCGGTATGTCTATCCTGATGATCGTCCTGATGGTCGCCATTTTCTACTTCATGCTCATCCGTCCGGAGAGCAAGCGGAAAAAGCAGGCCGAGGAAATGCGCAGCTCTCTGCAGAAGGGCGACTGGCTGACCACCATCGGCGGCGTGTATGGACGCATCGTGGCCATCACCGATCGCACCGTGGTCATCGAGACCAGCGAGGACCGGGTCCGCATCGAGTTCCTGAAGTCCGCCATCGGCTCTGTGGGCACCCTGGACGAGCAGGCCGCTGCTGCTCAGCGCGGCAGCCGCAAGTCCAAGAAGGCCGAGAAGCCTGTCGAGACCCCTGCCGAGACCCCCGTGGAGGAGACTCCCGCCGAAACTGAGGCCGAGGGAAAAGACAATCAGGAGTAATTTCTCCGTCATAAGCAGACCTCCCCTGCATACGCTTAGAAAAAGCGGCAAGGGGAGGTCTTTTTATGTCTGTGCTGGGGGCTATCCTGGGAAAACGGACCTGGCTGGGAGCGGGCGCTATTTTGCTGTCGGCGGCAGGTGGCTGCGCTCTGGGGGCGCTGCTGATGGTGAAGGGGGTGCTGCCGGAAACCGGGACATTGGCCTGGAGCTGTGGCTGCTGGGTGCTGGCATCCTTCGCAGGGGCACGTCTGGCCATCCGGGGCAGGGGAGAGGGGACCCTGCCAGCGGCGTTGGCAGCGGCTCTGGCTGCGTACCCACTGGCATGGCTGGCAGGCGTCGCTCTGGGAGACCCGTCCTTCCGGGAGGGCGGCCTGTATCTGACTGCCGCCCTGTTTGCGGGCGCCGCGGCGGCGGGGCTGCTGGGCAGCGGGAGGCCCCGGAAAAAGCGCCGGGACCCCCGCGCACCGATCCGGAAGCCCGCAAGGCGGAAATAGGCCATGGTGAAAATCACGAAAATGCACCGGCGGCGAAAAAACACTTGACGCCGGACTATACAGATCGTGATCATCTGTGAGGGCAAGATATGGGACACGGTGAATGCTCCGCATCCCATATCTTGCCCTTTTCCGCCCATGCAGGGCTATTCTGCGTCTCCCGCCCAAGCGGTTTACATAAACCAGTTTACATAACAATTTAACATAACTCACAAACTTGCTTTCACTGCCTAAAAAAGCCTTGCGTCGGCGGTGTTTTTGGCCTATATTAGAAAGCGACCCTTTTGCTGGGCTAATGGCTTCTATTTGCCCTGCTTGTCTCATAGAATCAGATGAGGTGAGTGCGCAAATGAAGCTGTTTCCCGTAAGGACGCAGGCCCCGAGGCTTCCGGCGCTGGTACTGGTGTGCCTGCTGCTGTGCCTGGGTGCTGCACTGGGCTTTGCCGTCTGCCGGGCTGTGCCCCAGCAGGACCGCCAGGAGCTCAGCGATTATCTGCATGAATACGCCCAGGCCACGGCGAATGGCCAAGGGCCTTCGGCCTCGGCGCTCAGCGTGGGCGCGGCCTATTTCCGATATCCGGCGGCTGCGCTGCTTCTGGGCCTTACGGCAGCGGGATTGGTTCTGCTGCCGGTTCTGTCCGTGGTACAGGGCTTTTTTCTGTCGTTTTCCGTGGGCTGCTTCGCCCGGGCATTGGGCCGCGGCGGCGTGTATCTGGCCCTGGCGGCCTTTGGCCCCCGCTGCTTGTTCGTTCTGCCCTGCACCCTGCTTCTGACGGTGCAGGGTTTATCCGCCGCCGCGCACCGCCGCAGCGGACAGCGCACCGGCCTGCCGGATGCCGCCTATTGGCGGCGGTCAGGGCTGTGCTGCCTGATACCTGTCTTCTTATACACATCTGACGCTGCCGACGAATAGAGAGGTGTAGATCTCGGTGGTCGCCGTATCCTTAAAAAAAAAAAAAAGAAGATACCCAGAAAA
>OJJY01000659.1_pt1 | contig 12012 bp, 10 predicted proteins | sample 1596421 | NCBI WGS metagenome assembly OJJY01 (sample SAMEA4350151, study PRJEB24818) | metagenome | biome: human; feature: gut; material: faeces | place: Denmark | collected 2013-09 | reverse complement strand
GCACGATGCCCGCCGTGAGGGTGATGCCCACGCCCATGGCGGAGTTGGTGATGGTGCTCATGATCTTGGGCAGGATGATGTCGCACAGGGTGGTCATCGCCGCACAGAACAGGTCGATGAACAGGGTCATTTTGTACTTTGCCAGATAGGGCAGGAAGCGCCGGATGAGTGCGCCGCTGCTGGTATGCCGCGCTGCGGGGTCTTTGACGTTTTGCATAGTTCCTCCAATTTTTATAGCGGGCTTGCCCTCTCAGTCACCTTCGGTGACAGACTCCCCTTTTTGTCGCTTGCGCGACATCTTCCCCCAGCCGGGGGAAGTCTTTCCTCAAAGGGAGAGCCTTTCGCCTACCGGCAAGCTCCAAGCCTCTCCCTTTGGGAGAGGTGGCATTGCGAAGCAATGACGGAGAGGGCAAAGCCGTTTATTTCTTACTATAATCCCTCTCGCCGTAGATGGCCGTGCCGATGCGCACGAGGGTCGCGCCCTCGCGGATGGCATTCTCGAAATCGCCGCTCATGCCCATGGAGAGGGTCTCCATCTTCACGTTGGCGTAGCCGCGCTCTCCGGCCTGCACGAACAGCCGATACACCTCGGCCAGATACCGGCGGTTCTGGGCATCGTCGTCGTTGACCGGGGGAATGGCCATCAGGCCCTTGACCCGGATATGCTCTTCGGCGGCAGCAGCGTCCAGCAGGGGCCAGAGCTGCTCCGGCGAGACGCCCGACTTCGACGCCTCACCGCCGATGTTCACCTCCAGCAGCACATCCTGCACGATACCGGCCTTGGCCGCCTCCTTCTCGATGGCGGTCAGCAGGTGCTCGCTGTCCACGCTCTGGATGAGGCTGGCCCGGCCCAGCACCTTCTTGATCTTATTGGTCTGCAAATGGCCGATGAAGTGGCTGGGCTTGCCGCAGTAGGCTCCGGCGTCGAAGTTTGCGCAAAGCTCCTGCACATGGTTTTCGCCAAAGACGTCGATGGCAAGGGCCGCGCTGGCGGCGACGGTGTCAGCGGTGCGAGTCTTGCAGGCGGCGCAGAGCTGCACCCCGGCAGGGTCGCGGCCCGCCTCCCGGGCCGCGACGGCCATCTTTTCCCGGATGGCCTCTACGGCCTCCCGCATCTCGTCCAGATTCTTTTCTGCCATAAAGCTCAATCCTCCTCGGTATATTTTGCGCGCTCGCCGCCGATGAGCTTCGGGCGGGTGCGGGCGCAGAGAATATTCGCTTCGCCGATCTTCGAAAGGCTCAGCCGCACCGGCACGGCCACCCGGCGCAGATGCATCCCGATGAGGGTGCCGCCGATGTCGATTCCGGCATGGGCACGGATCTCTTCGACGGCGATGGGGTCACGGAACTGCTTCCAGCAGGTGGTGGCCCAGCTGCCGCCCGCGTGGGGGCGGGGCACGACGCAGACCTCCTCCCAGCCGTATTTCCCGGCGGCCTCCCGCTCGAGGATGATGGCCCGGTTGAGGTGCTCACAGCACTGTGCCGCCAGCCAGATCCCGTTTTCGGCCAGCACCGGCGCAATGCCCGCGTAGACCGCCTGCGCAGCCTCAAGGCTGGAATCCTTGCCGATGTGCCCGCCGACGATCTCGCTGGACGAGCAGCCCACCACAAAGACATCCCCCTTTTTCAGCTTTGCCTGCGCCAGCAGCTCGGTCACAGCCTGCCGCGCCTCGTTTTCGATCTGCTTTTTGAACTCTTCCGTCATAAAAAAACACCTCGTTTACACTCTTGCCGACAGCAGGCTGGCCGAGCCTGCCGCACCGAAATACACTTTGCTGCCCGCCGGGCAGACTGCGGTGCAGCCGTCCATCTCCCGGCCCGTGAAGGTCCGCTCCCAGCTGCCGTCCGCCGTATCCACCGCCTCAGCGTATGGCGCGTCCGCCGACAGGCCGAACAGCTTCTGCTGCATATTTTCACCGGCCCGCAGGGCGATGCTCCGCAGCAGGGTGCGATCCGCGTTCTTTTCCAGCCAGCTGCTGCGCGCCCAGCGGTAGCTGACATAGAGGATGCCGTCCTCGTCCAGCGCCAGTGCGCCGGGGTAGCCCGGCAGGCCGGAAAGGAAGCTTTTGCAGTTCTTCCCCCCGGCAGTCAGCTCCCGGGCGTCGGCGTCCACGGCCCAGACGCAGCGGCTGCCGAGGTCGGAGACATAGAGCGTCCTGCCGTCCTCCGAGAGGGCCAGCCCCGACGCGCCCGCGATGCCCCCCAGCACCCGCTGCACCGAACGGTCGGCCGGGTCGTAGACGTAGACCCAGCCCGTACCGGTGTGGGCCAGAAGCTCGGTGCGCAGCGCACCTTCCAGCCCGTTTTTCACGCTGGTCTCCGCCGCGGCGGCAAAATAGACTTTTCCGTCCGGGCCGACCTCCACCGCCGACAGCGCACCCAGCGGTGCGCCGTCCAGCTGGGTGACCACCGGCTCCACCGAGGTGCCCCAGCTGTCATGCCGGGCACGGCAGAGGGTCCCGCCGGTGCGCGTCACGACCGTCAGCCACAGATCCCCGTTTCCGTCAAAGGCAAAACCTGTCAGCTCCCCCTCCACGGACAGGATGGCCGCATCGTGCCCGCCGTCGGTGCGGACCAGATCGCTTTTCCGCTTTTTCATCGATGCACCGTCGTAGGCCGCAGCGTAGACAAGGCCGTCCTGTGTGCGGACACAGTCCACGCCCAGATAGTCCCCCAGCTTCCAGCCGTCTTTGCTGTCGGCGGACAACTCCGTCCGGGCTGCGCCGGTGTCCTGCCGGACATCCGGGACGGTGTAGGCTTTCGGCGGCGTCTCAATGGGCCGCAGCAGCAGGCCGTAGGCCAGCGCCGCCAGCAGCAGCAGGGCAAAGACATTGCTGGCCACCCGGAAACGGGTCAGCAGAGCCTCCCGCTCGATGGCGGCCTGTGCTTCCAGCTGGGCCTTCCGGCGGGCCGCTGCCGCCGAGGTGCGCTGGGCGCGGCGGAGCCACCGGTCTACGAAAAGGGCCACGTTCGGCCCCACCGTGAGGGATGCGATGAAGAGGAGCAGTACCAGCTCTACGAATCCAATGCGCATGAACAGTTTTCCTTTGCTGTGTCAGATTTTGAGTGTTGCTTTTATCATTGTAGTATAGCACACTTCGTTTTTTTTTCCAAGACAGTGCCGGACTTGACACGCCCCTTGTGCCCGGGCTGGGATGTTTTCCCAAAAAATCTACCCAAAATTCACAGAAATTCCTAATTGATAGGGTATGATAGAATCAGACTTCGTATCCAGCTCCGCCGGGCTGCATCTGAGCCGTCCCGGCGCTTTGAGAGATATAAGCTTATGAGGAGGAATGCCTTATGGCAAAAATTCTGATCGTTGACGATGAGCCGCGCATCCGGGAGCTGATCCGGGAGAATCTGCAATATTCGGGCTACACCTGCGAGGAGGCCGGTGACGGCTCTGCCGCCCTGTCCCTGCTGTCCGGCGGCGGTTATGATCTGGTCATCCTCGATCTGATGATGCCCTTCATGGACGGCATGACCTGCCTGCGGGAGATGCGCACCCGCCGCATCAACACCCCCGTTATCATCCTGACCGCCCGCGGCGAGGAGTACGACAAGCTGGCGGGCCTCGAGGGCGGTGCCGACGACTATGTGGTCAAGCCCTTCTCCCCCCGGGAGCTGGTGGCCCGCGTCCGGGCAGTGCTCAACCGCACCATGCCCCGCACCGAAGCCTCCGACAGCACCATGACCTTCGGCGAGCTGTCCATCGACACGGCCAGCCACACCGTCAAGGTCTCCGGCGAGGAAGTGAGCCTGACCCCCAAGGAGTTCGACCTGCTGGTCTTCCTCGCCTCCAACAAGGGCATCGCCCTGAGCCGGGAGAAGATCCTGCAGAAGGTGTGGAACTACGACTACTTCGGCGAGGACCGCACCGTGGACACCCACGTCAAGATGCTGCGGGGCCATCTGGGCAAGTGCCGCAGCTACATCGCCACGGTCTGGGGCATCGGCTATAAGTTCGACCCCGACGCGGCGCGTTAAGCGGAGGTTCTGCTCTTCATGCGGCAAACGAGCAAGACACGGCGCACCATCGGCATCCGGGGCCAGCTCATGGGCTTTCTCTGCTTCATCTGCTTTCTGCTGGTGGGGCTGTTCTGGTTCCTGAGCACCCAGCTGCTGGAGCCTCTCTACACCACCCATATCCAGAAGCAGCTCACCGAGCAGGCCGAGGCCATCGTCGCCCGGATGGATGAAGCCATCGAGCGGGGCGAGACGCTGTCCTACTGGGCCTTCGGCAGCCAGCTCTACGTCAACAACACCTTCTTCAACTCGCTGCGGGACGACATCTTCGAGACAGGCGGGATGAGCAGCTTCTGCATCGACATCTCCGACACCACCCTGCGGCAGATCTTCAAGGTGGACAACCTCTCCTACTGCAACCTCCACCGCACCCGCCCCACCGACTCCTCCGACGAGAAGGCGGCCTACACCACGGCCCGCGCCATGCGCCAGCTCTGCCGGGAGAGCGGCGGCGCGGTGGTGCGGAAGATCAATCCCCCTTCGCCCTCCGGCTCGGTGCAGCTGATGGTGGGGCGGATGACCGCCGACGGAAATTACACCGTGCTGGTCACCACCAGCCTCATGCACGTCGCTGAGGCCGGCAAGGTACTGAGCACTGTCCTGCCGCTGGCTGCGGCCCTCATCTTTGCCTTCTCCATGTCGGCGGCGTGGCTCTTCAGCGAATGGTTCACAAAGCCCCTGCGCGCTCTCTCCGGGGCCGCACGACAGGTGGCACAGGGCAACTACGCCGTCCATGTGGACTCGGTGCGGAACGACGAGCTGGGCGATCTGGCACAGGAGTTCAACCACATGGCGAAGGAGGTCCAGCACGCCTCCCAGATGCAGCGCGACCTGCTGGCCAACGTCTCGCACGACCTGCGCACCCCGCTGACCCTCATCAAGGGCTACGCCGAGACGGTGCGCGACCTGACCGGCGACGACAAAAAGCACCGCGACGAGCAGATGAACATCATCGTGGACGAGACCGACCGCCTGACAGCCCTTGTGTCCAGCGTCATGGAGTTGAGCAAAGTGACCAGCGGCGCGCTCAAGTGTGAGAAGGTCCACTTCGACATGGGCCAGCTCTGCGACGAGGTCAGCGAGCGGTACGACGCCGTCTGTGCCCAGAACGGCTGGCAGCTCAAGCTGGAGCTGCCCGACGAGGAGCTGCCCGTCTGCGCCGACCCCGACATGATGCAGCGGGCGCTGCACAACCTGCTGGGCAACGCCATGCACCACATCGGCGAGGACGGCATCTTCGTGCTGCGGGCGCTGCGCTGCCCCGAGGGAGTGCGCGTCGAGGTAGAGGACCACGGCCCCGGCATCTCGGCGGAAGACCTGCCCTATATCTTTGACCGGTATTACCGCTCCCGCTCCGACGCGGGCAAACAGGGCACCGGCCTCGGCCTCTCCATCACGAAAGCCATCTTCCAGCAGCACGGCTTCCGCTTCGGCGTCCACTCCACGGTGGGCAGGGGCACCGTGTTCTGGTTCATCATGACCGACGCCGAAGAAACTTCGGCATAACAAAAAACGGACAGCGACCCAAAGTCGTTGTCCGTTTTTCTGTTTTGCTCTCGTCCTTCCGCCGGGGCCTCAGGTGCGGGTCGTGGCTTCCATGCAGTGCTCCGAGGGGGCGTAATACTCCATCAGAGCGGTGTAGTTCTCGAAGTGGTGGCAGAACGCCGCACGGATCGCATTGTCGGGGGCGCTCCGCATCGACACGAACATCAGGATGTACTTTGCAATGAGGCTCACCGCCTCGCTCTCAAGGCCGTAGCAGAGGCCCACGGCCAGCACCGGCACCACGATCTGCTGGGCACGGATGGGGATGCTGCCCGTATCGACCCGCTTGAGGACGGCACGACTCATGGTGGACGCCGCCCAGACGGCGTGGGAGATCTTCCAGTAGTCCATGTTCTTCAGGTGGGTGAGGGTGCGCAGACGCTGGATGACCTCGCCGTCGTCGAGGATCTTGTTCTCCGTCACCTCTTCCTCCGAGCGGATGAAGGTGCACTGGACCATGTCCATCAGGGCCGCCTCGTAGTTCTCGTGGTAGTTCTCCCGGGAGATGAAATATTCCTCCATCTTGAGCATAAGCTCATGGGTCTCTTCGTTGGTGGCAAGCCAGCTGAAATCCAGCGGCACGGGGCCGAAATCGTTCCTGCCCATCTCGTTGAGGTCGTTCAGCTCCTCTTCGTTCCGGGTGGAGGGGAGGAAGCGGTCGTTGCCGTTCCGGTGGTAGCCCCATTCCTCGGGCATCAGGCAGGGCACGATGTCGCCGCTGGAGACGATGTTGAAGATATTGCTCTCGCCCCAGCTCTCCTTCAGGGTGCCGTCGGCGTTGTGGTTGTTGTCGTAGTCCTGCTGCAGGTTGGGGTAGTCCTGCGGGCCGAGGGCCACCGGCGTGGCAAAGGTGTAGACGAAGACGTCCTCCCGCGCCAATCCGGGCAGCTCTTTGTTGAGGCGGGCGGCGAGAAGGTTCGCCACCGCAGCGCCCCGGCTGTAGCCGCCCATCCAGAGCTTGACAAGGCCCAGTCCACCCGCCTTCTGGGCTGCGGCCAGATAATTTTTCAAATCGGTGAACACCTCGTTCACCGGGATGATGAAGCCGCTGTGGGCATGGCCTGCGCCGGTGTGCAGGTTGCTCACCCACTCGCCGCCATAGCCGCCGCCCCGCAGGATGAGCGCCACGATGGTGGTTCGCCTGCCATTCAGGGTGATGGTCTTGCGGGCGGTGGACCAGCCCACAAAGTCACCGGCCTTGCCCACGTCGATGTCGTAGTAACGATACTTCGCATCGCCGTAGCCCAGCTTCGTATAGGCCGCGTCGAGGCTGTTCTCGCGGCCCACATCCCCGTTGGCCCAGTATTTCGCCTCGCTGGCCCATGTATTGAACGCCGCGCCCACCATGCCCAGCGTGGCCAGCGCCAGCTGGTGGTCATACTGGAGGGACGAGTGCGCAAAAAAGCTGTCGCTGTAGTAATATTCGTGCTCAATGTCCATCTGGCTCAGCTCGCTGCGGAACGACAGGCTGTATTTTCCCGACGGCACCGCGCGGCCCACCGTCTGGTTCTTCGCGGCTGCCTCGGCCCGGGGCAAAGTCAGCCCGGGCGCAAGAGCGGCACTGCAAGCCAGCGCTTTGCAGAAATCACGTCGTTTCATGTTCTTTGCCCCCCTGCTGTTATGATAAACTCCATTTTATTTGAGGTTTGCTATAGTATACCGTATTTTGCCTCCGGATACAATCGTCAATTCTACAGTTCTGCATGAAAAAAACGGACCGCAGTGCTGCGGCCCGTTCTCTCACGATTCTTAAAGAGGCTGTGCGTCCATCTGGTGGCAGAAGTCCACGATGTGATGGAACATCTGTTCGACCGCCGGGGCCATCGCCGTGGGGCGCTGGACCGCCAGACCCACCACGCGGTCTTCCTCCGGCTCGATGGGGTAAATCTTGACGGCTGCAGTGCAGCTGCGCAGCAGCATCCGGGGCATGATGGAGATGCCAAGGCCCGCTTCCACCATCGCAATGTTGGACTGGTCATCGATGACATGGCAGCGGCGCTCTGTAGAGATGGAATATTTCTTGAGGAACTGGCGCATCTCGGCGTCGGTGGCGTCGCACTGGACGACGAAGCTCTGGCCGTTCATCAGCTCGGGGGTCATGATGCCGTTTGGCGGCTCGGGCCAGTCCTGCGGCACGATGCAGAGCAGCGGCTCCCGGAACAGCTCCGTCAGGTTGAACTCCTCCCGGCAGGTGGCGGACAGGAAAGCCAGATCCACCTGGCCGGTGCGCAGCCACTCCTTCACATCATCGTAGGTGCCCTGATAGACCTCCACCTCGATCTGAGGGAAGCTGGCCATAAAACTCTTGAGGATCTGGGGCAGCAGACCGGCGCAGACCGAGTTGAACGCCCCCAGCTTCACCTTGCCCTTTTCCAGACCGTTGAGGCGGGCGATGCTCTGCTGCAGGGCTTCGTCGCTGTTGAGCACCGCCCGGATGGACGGGTAGAGCGAGGCGCCGTAGCTGGTCATGGTCACGCCGTTTTTGCCGCGGTTAAATAAGGTAAAGCCCAGTTCTGCCTCCATCACCGCGATGGCGTGGCTGATGGCAGAGGGGGTCAGGTGCAGCTGCTGAGCCGCCTTGTTAAAGCTGCCCTGCCGCGCAACTGCATCGAAAATCTCGTAGGAAAACAGCGTCATGCCCCAAGCCTCCTTCCGTTTTTCAGTTCGGAGACGCCCGTTCTTCTGTGAATCTTTTTCACCTTGTAGATGCTATGCATCAATTTTCTTTTTGAGTGTACTATCCTATCTCCGCTTTGTCAAGTGTCCGGACCCCAATTTTGGACGTTGGCCTAAATTTCTGCTCTTAAAACGCCATTTATCGGGTATATTTGCGCCCTTTCGGGGCGGTTCTCGGTCATTTTCCACAAATTTTCCGGGCGGAAACTTCTCGGCTTCCGAAATTTCATCGTTCTCTTAGGGCCGTTTGAAAAACGCCCGGGACTCCTTCGACCACCTCCTGCGCAACCGGCGGCTGAACACCATCATCTCTCCTGCCATCATGGGCCTCGGCAGGGAGCTTATGGCGCTGGTACGCAACCTCTAGACTCTGATTCTGGTCCTTGCCATCATCGTCGGCAACATCTCGGCGACCTTTGCGGGCGCTTTCGTCATCCTGCCGAACTACTTTGTCGATCACTTCAGAAAGAGCGACCTGAAAGACCTCATCGTCCGTTCCGCAGAGCCGGTGCTTCTGGGCAAAATGTGCAGTTCATCCTGAATGTGGCCTTGGGCGAAAAAAAGAATGTCGTGGCCGCCTTTGCCGGTGACTTGGAGGAGGCTTATGCTGCGGGCGTCGCCTTTATCCGTGAGCAGTCTCAGTGCCCCGTCGTAAGTGGAGATCGAGGCTTATCTCTCGCAGATCCCCCCAGACAAGACCATTCCGGAGCAGTGGTGTCCCCAGATCTATGCCCGCATCCTGAAAAAGCACAAGGTAATTTTAGTCACGACCTCTCTGGACCACGAGCTGGAGATTCTGACCGGCATGGCCGCCACCGGTGCACAGTTTATGATATTCTCCACCGGCCGCGGCGCACCGCAGGGCTTTCCTACCATGCCCGTCCTGAAGGTGTGCGGCAACCCCAACACCTACGAGCGGATGTCGCACGATATGGACATCAACGCCGGCCGTATCATCACCGGCGAAAAGAGCATCGAGGAGGTAGGCGAGGAGGCCTTTTCCGCCATTCTCGACCTGCTCTCCGGCAAGCAGACCAAAAATGAGACCCTCGGCTATCACAGTTCCATCGATATTTACACTCTTGGCCCGGTCATCTGATCCACAACCGCCCAAGAGATCTCCTCCTATTTCTCCTGTTCGGGCATAACACCCGAAAGCAGCGGGACCGCTGCAAAATGATAAATACCCCCAAATACTGGGTGTCCAGTATTGGGGGTATTTACTACAAAAATTTTCAGATTTGTCGCATTTTCCGGCCTATTTTCAGCATATAACCATAGAAAAGCCCACGATTTACGCCGCGTTTTCAACGGTCAATCGTGGGTTTTTCTTTGGTGCGCTCGAGGGAACTCGAATCCATGGCCCTCTGATTAAAAGAGCCCACCGGGCAGAACACTCTGATTTTAGAAGTTTCGAGTTTACGTCATTTTTGTGCAAAGCATCGTGATTTTTCACTGTGTAATTTCTGCACCCTTTGTCGTATTTTGCAAGTCAGAGTACCCATTGCATCCCTTGAAACCGTGCAAAAACAGTGCAGAAACCGTGCACTTACTCTGGGACAAATGAAAAATGATGATTTTTGATCCATGACTTGGTGGCGATTTGAGTGACCACAAAGGTATATTTGATATATAGGAAGAAGAATGCCCACTCGTCTGAGGAGTTCTCAGGGGAGTGGGCAGTTCTGTATAATGGCATTTTGTATATGTCACTTGCCACTTTTAGCATGGAGGTTGCCAGTTTTTGAGATGAAGTTGACTCTTTTAGCATAAAGGTTGCCATTTGGGGAAAGAAGTTTCTGCTTTTTTATATGGCAAGTTTCCGCACTTTCCGCATTACTTTCCACACTTTCCGTACCCCATGAGATATGAACACCTGCTAAACTTTTTCAGAGGTTGCTACTTTTTTGAGGTATGGTTGCTAAACCTTGCGCAAAGGATGCTACATCTTAGTCCAAGGTCGCTAAACATAGCGCACAGAAAATCCCGAAATAATATAATTAAACTTATGATAATTCGGATTATATTATTTCTTGTAAACTGCATCTTCCTGAATCAGAATCAGGTTGGAATTCTCCGCTGCCATTTCCACCAGTCGATTGGTAAAGCCGCTCTTGGAGAACAGCCCATACACAATTTTGTAGCCACTAAACGCCGCTGTAAGTTCTTTGGACTGCCCCTTTTCCTGCAAGGCAGCGTAGACCGCCACATCCACAGGTTTCGCATGGTACTTGCACTCACCGAGGAACAGCCGCTTATGCTGATGGTCCACCGCTGCAACATCGATCTCTGTGTCTCCCTCGTTGTCGTTGCGCCAGTAAGAGCCAATGCGTGAGGGCGCAAATTCGATCTGCCCCTTTCGGCACAGTTCCGCAAAGATATTCCGGCAGATGCTCTCATAAGCGAAAGCCACAAATTTTTGCTTAAAGTCTTTGCCCATCTCGTCCAGCACGATCTGTTGGTTGTCCAGTTCCAACTCCCCCTTGAACGGGTACACATAGCGGAACCAGAAGCGGATGAAGTTGTCCGAAACATAGTACAGACTCTTCCGGGAACGCTCTGGATTCTTTTCGGTGATGGGAATGTTCTTGATAACAAAACCAAGGTCGATCAGTGTTTTCAGGTACGGCGTAATAGCTGACGTGTCCTGCTCCATCGTCATACCGATCTTGTTCAGCTTGTGGTTGCCGTCCGAAATCGCTTTTAGCACAGAAAAATAGTTGATAGGCGTCTGCACTTCCTCGTTGAGCAGGAAATCCGGTTCTTCATACAAAAAGCCATTTTTTGACAGTACCACACGCCGAATCTGCTCCACCAGCGGCTCGTCCGTCTGGAAAAACTCCATATATTTCGGTACGCCGCCCGTGATGGCATACTGCTCCACAGCCTGCTCAAACGACAGGTTCTGTGCCGCATACACATCCGTGAATTGCAAAGGCATCAGCCGAATCTGCGCCGTTCTGCGGCCATAGAGCGGACTGTCGTAGGCAAGTGCGTGTTTTTTCATCATGCTGATGAGGGAACCGCAGAGAATTAGCATCACGTTATGGTCTTTCAGCACTTCATCCCATGCGTTTTGCAAGATGGACGGGAAATCCGGGTTCGTCTTGACCAGATACGGAAATTCATCAATAACAAGCACCTTTTTCTCGTCCGAGTGGTCGTTTGCTACCACTTGGAATAAATCCAGCCAGTCGGTGAATGTGACCTTGCTGAGCATGGGATTCTTCGTTGTACGGGAAAGCACTCCGGCAAACCGCTTCATGCTCTGGGCTTCGCTCTCTGTGGTTGCCAGAAAGTAGAATGCGCGTTTGTCCTTGATAAACTCTTTAATCAGCGTTGTTTTTCCAACACGCCGCCTGCCGTAAATCACCACAAAACCGCTGCCACGCTCTAATTCTGCATTTAGCGTTGCCAGTTCGGATGTTCTGCCGATGAAGTCCATACCGTTCACCTCTTGCTTAATATAATTTGAATTATGATAATATCGATTATATTATAGCTGTTCTGCGCAAAACCGTCAATAGGACGAAACATCGAATTTTCAACAACTTGGACACTACTTATTTATTCTGCATCAGTTTTTTTCAACTTTGTAAGCTCTTTCGTAATTCGGTTGGTCATTTCATATTGTTCTTCAGTTGTATAAATATAAGAGATTCGAATGACCATTGTGCCAACAATTGCATAGGAGCCAGTATACAAAATCGTATTATCAAAACCGTGCAGGTACTCACAACGAGCTTCAGCATCCTCCAGTGT
>OJJY01000643.1_pt1 | contig 12388 bp, 23 predicted proteins | sample 1596421 | NCBI WGS metagenome assembly OJJY01 (sample SAMEA4350151, study PRJEB24818) | metagenome | biome: human; feature: gut; material: faeces | place: Denmark | collected 2013-09 | reverse complement strand
ATCCTGTATGCTGTACTCCCCCAGCTTGGCATCCATCCTTCCTTCCGGTGTCTGGATTGTGCAGCCGTATACAGGTATATGTCCGTCATTTAGGCTCCGGTCAATCCAGACCTTTCATCTGCCACAGCTTGGGTGAACCATGGTGGGGCTTCATATTCCGGATCGTCCGTCAGCTGGAAAACTTCCACAACTAAGGGTTTCTTTCGGTACCTCATCATTCTCACCTCCCTCCATTTCGCCGGCACAAATTACATTTTGAAGTATCTGTATTCAAACTTCTTATAGGCATCCATATACAGTTCATTCTTATCACCGTTATATGTCAGCTCATAGTACATGCCATCTGGTACCGTAGTGCTAAGCAGCGCCTTGTTATTCTGCAAGGTCTTACAACTCCATACCAGATACACATCATGTACAGTCACCTGCTGCCGATCTGTAACATCCATGTGACTATTGGTATACTCTGCAACTTTTGCTTTACATAATCTCAGAAATTCTTCATTCTCCATGTTGTTATTCCTCCGCAAAAATCCAGTCTTCTGCAAGCATATCTGCCTGGGATGCAAACCATCCCATCTGTACACCGGTAGTTCCCACAAAAGCCACTGCTTTGTTGCCGATTGCATCATGTTCACAATTCACAACTTCGTCATTCACTGTCTTGTAAGAAATGTCGGTCGCAAGCTGAATATACTGTTTCTTGCCATTCCAGCCTTTACGCGCAACTTTCATCCCTCTTTTTAGATATTTAATTGCTTCTCCGAATGAAAATGTTGCTTCTCCTCCAAGCTGAGGGCAGTTGGTTCCATCCGCAAGAGCCCATTCATCAGAAAGAATATTCTGCAAAGTATATTCAACGTTCTGTGTCTCACGAATATCCAATTCCTGTCCATCTTTGGTGTGCATGATGATTGCTTCTTTCTCTGGATTCCAGCACCAGTACCCTCCCCATGATGGTAATTTGACTTTACTTCCACATTTCATTGCTTTTAATGCTTTTTCAAATTTCATGTTTCATGTCCTCTCTTTCTTAAGTTTTAAAAATGGGTATAAAAATACCACCGGCCATTTCTGACTGGTGGTATTAGTCCATGTTTAATCTTGTTCCACAATTATCGCATCGGAAACATTTTGTTGTTTTGCAATCGCCTACAGGGATCATTACTCCTTTTTTGCAATGGTTGCATATTACTTCTTCACCATTTCTCATTTTTTTAATTCTTTGAAACAATTCCTCTACTTCGTTCATATAGCTACCTCCATTTATAATCCGGATAATCCCTCTTCACTGATTTAATTATATCACGCAGCTCTTCACCGGTCAATTTGTCAACACCTTTTCGGTGCTTTATTTCCTGTGCCCTACAAACGCATTCAGACCATTGGTTTCCGCCAATATCATATCTGTGATGCGTAACTTCATGTACAAGAGTTTCTGCCGTCTTTTGGACTGTAGCAGTTTTAGTTGCATAGATATAAATATTATCTTTGATTTGCATTCCAAATGTATTTTCGGGCGTGTCAACTTTGTAACACATTTTGATTTTCAGTTCTGGATGTTCTGAAATGTACTTTACAGTCTCTCGTCCAACATTAGACTTATTCAGATTGTTCATCAGCCTTCTTGTAGTAATAACATCTTTTTGTCCATTGTTAAACTCAGTAAAATGTTCTGAAAACCTCGATTTATGTGCTTGCCTTTCCTGTTCTGCTATTTTCTCCTGTGTTATTTGTTCTGCCTTTGCGTTTTCAGCTTTTGTCGGCATAAACCTGCCTCTCAGGCCATCCTGCATAATGCGTTGTTTCTGTTCCGGAAGCTTCATTTTCTCAGAAAAATCTTTATAAGTCTGCATCTGTCCCCGATACTTTGCTTTTGCGAGAATGATATCTTCCGGATCTGCGTCGCCTTCCTGAAGAAGTTTTATCTTCTGGCGCTGCGCACGCATATTGCGTTCCATCTTCCGTTGCTGTTGCAGTGCTTCATATGTGGTGTACTGCTTTCCGTTGTATTCTTTCGGTGTGTTCTCCTCTTTTAGCATCCGTGTAAGCTGTTCGTCTGTATAAGTTCTTATTGATCCCGGAGGAAATGGTTTATAGTCATGGTAACAGTTAATTCCCTTCAGTCCTGTTATTTCTCCGAGTCCACATACTGTGATTAACTGCTGCATCGTCCATACGCGTCCCTGCCACGGCTGATGTGTAGGTCTCGCTCCAACGTGATAACTGACTTCATACTGATCTGTATTGAGATCTGCAGCCACCTGTTCATTAATCTTTCCCTGCACCTGCCTGAATCCAGTGAGGACTGCCCTTCTGACTGCCACATTTACTCTATCCCGGTGTCCCGAATCATATTCTATGTACCGGATGCCCGATCTTGTCATCTCCGTAATCGTCCGGTTCAGAACTGCATTATAGTCAAACGCTCCAGACTGGATATCCATCACTGCATTGTCCAATGTGGATCTATAATAATCCAATAACGGAGATGACCTTATCTTTCCGGTTGCCGGATTCTTGATTGCAAAGCCCATAGAGCCGGTTATATTTTGATACTCACTCATCAGCTGCTGCTTTGTTGTTTCTATCAAGCTCTGCAAAAACGTGTTCTGGTCAAATGGTATCTGTTGAAAGTCCGCTATACGGTATGCCCGAGCATGTCCGTAATATTCTTTATACGTTTCGTCCGAAAAGATGCGGTCCATCTCTTTGTCTGATGCTTCCAACGCTTTCTGAATCCATGCTGTAACCTCCTCTTTCGCCATTCCAAGCTGTTGTAATCTGCTGATCTGCCAGTCTGCAGTAGCTGTAGACACTCCGTTTTCTTTTATTCGCCGAACAATGTCAGACATGATCCTCACTTCCAGCTCAGAAAAGATATTTTCCGTTTTGACTGTCAGCTTTTCAATTTCTCCCTGTGTCATTCAATCACCGTGTTATCTTCCACCTGTTGAACTGCTGCCTTTGCCTGTTCCTCGGTTTCCCCGTACCACTTCTTCCGATATTCCCAAAGCGGCATTACTCCCATGGAAACGTCCTGTCTGTCTGACTGTCGTTCAGATTCCACATCTGTCACAATAGAATCATCCCAGTCGAAGGAAGTCTGATATGTTCCAGACGGGCACAAATGGTAGATATCGCACCAGAATGCAATTGCATCTACTAAATCCTCCAGGGCATGTTGCAACGCCGTCTGGCAGCTCTGTACAAAAGAATAGGACCGTTGTTTGCTTGCCTTTATCTCTTCCGCAGTCTTATCCGTGTTATTCGGATCCGAAATCGTTCCATAAGCCAGATTGCATTCAAATTCAATCATCCTCATTAGATGGTTCCACCCATTGAAATACGATTCATCTCTGATGTCTGGCGAAAAGATATCCATGAGAGGCTTGTCAACAGCACCGGCATTATATTCAACTGCCCGGTACAGTCTCTTTTTGCCAGCTGGGTAGATCGGTTCGCCCGTGCTCTGATTTGTTCCCAGTAAGCTTCGTGCAATATGAACTGCAGATTCTTTGCTTCCATATTCCCAGTTGATTTGAGAATATCTTCTGTCAGCTTCCTGTATATGTTCCACAGCTCGTGAAAACACTGATGCTCCAAGCGGACTTTCTGAATCCTGGTTGTTTCCAAGTGGTACTCTGAAATATCCAAACGGTAGCTTTTCCACCCCGGAAAATGTTATTTCCTGTGCGAGATCCGACCATTTCGGCACCGAATTAACCGGTATCTCTGTTCCGATCATTCCATCTGTTCTGGAAACAAAAGCTTTATTACGAATATTTAGAAGTCCATCTTTTAATGTATGTACTTCTATTCTGCTGTATATTTCATTATTCCGACGGAACTGATCCAAAAACGCGCATCTTGTGATTGTTTCGGTATCAAATTCTAACGGAAAGAAATTGTCTGCCTGTATGTACTGGATAGAAATACCATTCATAGTTACGTAAGGCTTAAAGATCAGGCCGCCTTTTGCATCTGCATATTCAGCCTGAATCCTTAGTTTTTCAATTACTTTCTGATACACCCTATCAATGTATGAGGCTTTCGCGCTTCCGGATACCTCGCTTTTTACTTCCAGTACAGTCAATCGTGCAATCTCGCCTGCCACTGCTGCTGCAACTCCCGCGCTCTGTGTATTTTCGTTGAGCCATGGTGCTTTGTCTTTATATAGTGCCGACCACATTTCAATATGTTCTGCTGTTCTCCCACTCATTGCATAATCAATCTGCTCATCCTTGTCCAGGATTTTACGCAATGCCTGATACATATTTGTATAATTCATATTAATCACCCGTACCTGATGAGCTGACTGATCAGCCGCTCAAACGTATATTCATAACTATCTAGTGAGTCAATGTCACTGGTTCCATCATCGAGTCTTACATTCTTTGTCAGTTCTTTCGGATCCCAGACTGCTGTGCACAGTGCTGTTACAAGGCTATCGCACTCACCGTCCATATAAGCGAAACGGCCTTGTGCCATAAGGATTGAAGTTGCGTTAATACGATCGTTAATTTCCGTTTTTAACGCATTTTCCACTCTTATCCATCCAAGGCCATTTTTTCTAAGACTACTACGTATTCCTGCGATCAAAGTCTGCTCTGCACTATCTGCATAAACTACAGTCACATATCCGTACCGGCCTAGTATCTTCTGTACAAAATTACAGAACATCTTTCCCAACATATCCGGATCTATCTCCAAAGGATTGCCATTCTCATCTTTACAGTTGATCCACTCAGATGCCAAAGGCACAACCATCTGAAATCCCCTCGTAATTGCTGTGGCAGTAAAAGAATGTCCTGATCCAGAACCACCGAAGTCAATGCCGAGATTGATCTCCATGATATCTTTTGGTTTCTCTTTTAATGCAAAGCCAAATTTCTTGGTACTGATATCATCTGCAAATCTGCGAAAAATCAGACCATTTGCCACAACACGCATTCCTTTGATGTCGCGCATATACCAGATAGAGTTGACATCATATCTGCTTTCTATTTCTTTCAGACGTTCCGAGGTGATGTTAATGTTGTCATAGATAGTACAGTGCATGTAATTATAGCCGCCAGGGAAGTTCCCTTCTTCCTGCTGCCGCTGGTATCTGTCAATGTATTCTGAGTAAATAGCAGCTCTCGGATTATCCGGGTTAAGATCCCAGAATACTTTCAAGTGCTTAGCTGCCAGTTGTCGGTTAAATGCTTCTTTGATGGTATTGTCGTGGTGAAGATTGATCTCGGTAGCAATCCACATGCCATAAGAGTTACCACGGATTTTCTTGTAACTGTCCTCTTTAGCTCCTCCGGCAAAGATCACAATCTTCTGTTTGTTGTGCGTTGCTGGCCCTTTGATGAATAGTGCTTCATTGTCCTTGTATTTTCCCCAATGGCTCTGACCGCGGAATATCCATTCAAGTCCCATTCCATTGCAATCACCAATGTTCATTTTTGCGTTCGCCATCGTAGACCCTGTTGCAAGGTGGATCTTGTCTGGTGTAGTCTTTAACTCATGCGCAAAAGCAAATACATTATCAACTGTCTTACCAGCTCGAACTGCGCCTTCTGCCACGTTATAGGAACACTCCTTGCATCTGCGGATATATTCCTTATGTTTCTCAGAAAAGCGATATAAAATAGTTTTCTTTTTGGTAAATCTATTCGCTGCTGCCATAGATCTCGCCCTCTATGTCATCCAAATTTTCAATCTCCTGATTGTTTCCGGTAATTTTGTCCGTCTGTGCTCTCATCTGTGCAATCCGGGCGCGCTGTTCCTCTGTTCCCATGTCCATATGGTCAGATAGCCACTGTAAAGCTTTCATCCGATCGGCAAGTTTAATGCTTGATCCGTTCTTTCCATGCTTTACCTCAGCTATGATAGTTCCGTCCACTTCTGTCGAATCCTTGAAGTGGATTATATTTACAGTTTCCATGAGTGTCTTCTTTTTTCCTGTCTTTGGATCTTGTACCTGTACAGGTCCGTACATAGCCATCACGGGAACTTTCTCCGTTCCGAATTTCACGTAATCTGTAATATCGGAAAATGCAATATCCATGTATTTTTGGAAGATATCTGCTTCAGAAAGAAATTCTCTGTTAAGACGATTTTGCTTTAAGCGAATGATTTCTTCTTTTACCTTGTCATTTCTCAGCATCCTGCTGCCATTCTGCATTGCGTTTTCGTAGCTACATCCATATGCTTTTTGATATGCTTTTGTCGCGTTAAAACAGCGTGTGTAATATATGCAAAAAAGCCGCTGTTTATCGTTCAGATCCGGATTTTCTATCACGGACTCAACTTCGTCTTCAGCAGTCTTTTTCTTTTCAGATTTTTGTGTGCACACTTTTTCATTTTTTGTGTGCACACTTTTTTTGTCATCTTTCGACCATTTGTATCTGGTTTTCCAGGACTTTACTGTATTTATTGTTACACCGTATTTCTCGGCAATTTCTTTATATTTCATTCCCTTGCAGTAGTCTACATATGCGAGATCACTATTGGGGGCTCTTACCTTTTCATTCAACCCTCACCACCTCTCATTCATTTCGTTTTTGATAATTGTTAAAATACAGTCCTGCCAGTACCATACACGACAGCCGATTGCTACCGTGACGAAAGGAGGTGCTAACACATACAGTGAGTCCATGCCTAAAGTATGTATGCGCTGGTGCTGTGCACGCTGTACGAAAATTGGCATTAGAAAAGCACCCCGAAGGGTGCCTCTCTTGTTTCAATATGTTTTTTACGCTTTCTGTGTTTTTGCTAAAATAGCCTCCTGTAATACCTGCGAAAAATTAATCTTTCTTTTTTCGGCAAAAGTATTTAACCATGCCGGAATAGTTACATTTTTTCTCACTGCTTTTTCACCATACTGCTCTGCATATTTGTCCATATCAAGCAATACGATATTTACCTGCCCGTTTTCACGTGGTTTTACATCTGCATATGCAGATGCTTTAGGAATCTCATTACCTTCTTCTAACTCGTCAAGTACCCATCCGCTTGCCGCATCAATGGCCATTTCAAAAGCCTCTTCAAGGTCATTCCCCTCCGTGACGCATCCGGGTAGATCTGGAAATTCTACAGTGTAGCCTCCTGATCCGTCTGAAAACGGATAAAAGACCGCCGGATAAATAAGTTTCATTGTTGCTCCTCCTCTTCTCATTTAGGATCATGTTAAGATATATTATTAGCGCGGCTGGATTTTATATTCCAGCCTGACGCTTAATTGATTTTACTGTATCCATATGTATATCACCGCCATGTTCGGGTATCGTTACCTTCCCTGGCTTAGTCGGATGTTTGTATTGATGGTGCGAACCCTTCTGAGCTACTTGATACCATCCATCCGCCAGTAAAATCTTTTCGAGTTCTCTGAACCGCATCTTAACAGTGCTCCTTTCTGTTGTTCTATGTTTATATTATAATACGCACTATGCGCACTGTCAAGTTTTTTATACGCATTATACACATTTTATAAAAAGGTGTCCGAATTGGACACCTGAATATTCAAAAGCGGAACTGCTGCCAGCTCCGCTTCTTTAAGGAGATACTATTATGAAAACCTGCATTCACGCGCTTCCCTCACGTGATCGGAACAGATGGGCTTGAACCACCGACACGAGTGCTGAAATGCCTCTGCTCTACGCTGCTGAGCTATGTTCCGGTATGCTTTTCGGACCAGCCTCTAGTCATCAGGATAAGCAATAACCTTTTCCCTCAGGGATAATTGGTACTCATATGGGAAAGTACGTATGGAACGCATTGGTTATCTCCAATTCGTTCAGGATATACTATAGCATCTTTCATCGTGACATGTGTGACATTCGTGACAAACTTTAATTTTTTTCGAAAAATCTTTGAAATTCTTTCTTCAAACCTGTCTCTGTTGTCTTCCGTCCCATCCGATCTGCTACCTGCTGCCACGTCATATCCTCGAAGATCTTATACTTGATGATACGCTGCATCCGGAAGGGGATTGATATCATCCATACTTCCGCCTGCAGTTTCAGTTCTTCGGCTTTCGCTTTCTTCTTTCTCAGGATCTCTTTCTTTGCCCTGAGCCTGCTGTCATCTGCATAAGAGTATGTCGTTCCCTGTACCTTGAAATGCTGTGGGTTATAGGGAAATTCTGGATTACTTCCAGATACTGTCTCATTTGCAGTGATACTCTTTTTGTCTTCCAGCTTCCTGATCTCTGCCTCTGTCTCTTTGATCACCTCACATGCATCTATGTATTCTTCCAGAATTCTCTTATCCACGATGTCAGCCTCCCCGTTTCCATTCCTTTTTTGTTTTCTTATCTCTGATCCCTGTTATCTCCAGACCTAAAAGACCAGCAGTATTGTTCAGGACTGTAAAAGCATTATAAATATGCGTTGGCATGTGTCCTGCTGCCTTGATGGCCTTTCCCTGCGTTGGATCCGGATAACCTTCATGGTTCTTGTATGTCATCACTATTCACCTTCATCCTTTACACACATGTCCCAATACCTGCATGTCATACAGCAATGTCTGCATTGTTTCTTTCGTGACTTAAATATCCAGTGTATCAAACGTTTCATCCTGTTCCACCGCCTTCCGCGATTTTGATTGCCTCTTCTAATTTTATCACTTCTTCTACATGTTCTCCGTTTTGCGGATTAGAATAAAATTCTTTGCTTGTAGCGACCATAAAAGCGTTCTCTTTAAGTTGTTCTACAATCCTATCTGTATCGAATACTGTCGGCTGTTCGTCAATGACTTCGCAAAATAAACATGCTGGAAAACTCTCCCTTCCCATATTCAATGTTGCCTGAATAGATTCGATTAATAAATCAGCATCAATCAGTTTCATATTCCTCACACTCCTCCGCATATTCATAACGGTCCATCATGTCGCACCGGTTATCGCAACCTTCCTGTCTCTCACAGTGGATACAGCACTCTGTTTTTCCGTCCGGGCATTCGATTTTGCAATATCCCATATTCAGTCCTCCTTAAAACTAGGCCACACCGTCATATTATCTACTTCACAATCACAGTTATTGTAATTAATGTCTTTTGGCGCTTGTACTTTAGTGATTTCTTTAGCTTTTTCCTCAATGTCCGCTTCTCAGCATGCAAAATAACAGCTCTATCATCGATTTCTTCCGTAATCCATAATGACACGGCATCACGACTGCAAGTTTCCACTTCTTGTCTGTATTAATCGGAGTAGGTGATTCAAATTCATCTGCTGCCGTTGTATATTCCGGGACCGCGACCATCACTCCGACGTGTGTAGCTGATTCTGGAAAGTTCTCGTGTATATGTTTCCAGAACTTCCCGTTCCGCATGTCTTCCAGAAGTTCTTTATAGCACTGCATCGTAGTTACTATGTAATTCTTTTCACCAAGAAAATTCAGCCCGTTCCCACTATAGAAGTCTTCTTTACAGCTTTTAATTTCATAGCAAACGAAAATCCCCTTTTCTATTTCTGATACAGAACATTGATTTGCCGGAATGAACTGCATGTAATCTACTCTTTTGGGCTTTCCTTTTGCCGCCCATGGATCAATGCTCACTTCTTTCGCCCAGTATTTCCCCATGCCGGAGAAATACTGTCTTTCTAAAAGTTCGCATAACATCTTTGTCGTCTCTCTTCTATTCATATCTATTCTCACTTAAGGTCTGTGCATAAACGTGTCAAAATCCAGATTCTGTTCTCTGATTCTTCCCTTCTCTAACGGGTAGGTTTCGTTCATCATTGCTTTTACATCCTGTAGTTCTGCTATAAGAGCATCAATACTCTCTGTCCTTGAAAATGTCAAGATAACTTCTGCCTGAACCGGATCCCATTCATCTTCTACTGGAACTTTCTCGCCTATTTCATGTGGTGGCTGTGTAATGCAGCACAAAGCTCCGATGTTGTTGCTAAGAGCTCCCGTCATTCTGATATCGCCTGTTCCGAACTCCATTTTAGCTTTTCCTTTAATCATTCACTTCCACCTCGCTGTCTTCTGGCATTTGGAAAATGGTTTTCTCCTGAAGTTTCTTTTTCAGTTCATTGATAGCTACTTTTTCATAGTATGTGACTTTAATGCCGCCCATGCCCGCTGGCATCAGCCGAAGCATTTCATATTCTGCGTGGGCTTTCTGGAGCATATCCAGTACCTTTACAGCTTTTTGCTTGTTACTGTATTCTCCAAGCAGATAACTGCATCCAGTGATATATGATGTTATAACTGTTTTTACAAGTCCTTCTGCAATCTCAATGCCTGCCAAAGCATTAAGATTTGTCAATACTTCTTTATTCTGGCTTCTGATCAGCATCTTTCTTCCTCCTTGTCTTCTTTGGTTCCCACAGTTCGCATTTCAGGCATCTGGCTTTACTGACTACCAGCTGTCCGCGGATCATGGTTGCCTGTTTGCAGGTGGGTTTTGTGTATACTGCAAAGTTTCCGGTTCTTTTTGCATGTTTGCAGGTATCAAACTTTTCTTTTTCCACTTCTTCTTCCTCTCTTTCCCTTTTCGTATTTCGAACAGATTTCTTCCGGTTGTCCCATGTTCCGGGTGTGACCGGTCTTTGAGTAATAATCACATTCGTACGGCAGTTCTTTGTTGCGTGCCCGGTAGATACAAGTTTTACACTCCGTAACCTTCTTCTTGCGTGGTGTTCTCGGTGTTGGCTGGATATCCAGATTGTATTTCTTCTTCCATCTGGAAACCGTGGTGCTGATCACACCAAATGCCTGTGCTATTTCTTTTGCGGTCATTCCCTGCTGCAGGCACCGTTTCATCTTCTCTTCGTCGTATTTCCCAGTATCGTGGTTATAAGCCGGTTTCAGGTCATATCGCTTTAGCAAGCGGCGGATGGTTTCAAACGATGTATCTAGGCTGACCGCCATCTCTGTCTGCGTCATGCCCTGATCTATACATTTCTGCATAATTTCTTTTGTGATCGTGTCTTTGTACATAAGCTACCTCAGTCCTATTACACATGTGATCCAGAGCGTGCACCGCACGATTGTAGCCGCGATATCTTTTCGTCTTGCAGCTCCGCACGCGGCAAGGATTGCATATATAATTATCAACAGTAAGATAATTAGTTTTAGTGTCTCCAGTACTGTCGTTATCATCTCGTTCCGCTCCTTTCATCGTTCCGGAAGAACTGTTTCAGCATCACATCTTTCCAGTTCTTCCTGTGGTGATCACAGGTATCATCATCCTCTATCAGGATGCCTTTTCGGTCGCAGAGACCATCATCGTTATCCCTGCAGGTTTTACATGTTTTATTTTCCATTCTCTACCTCCTGACTATAAATAACTCTTTCCGAAGATCTCCCGGAACTGCTGCCGGGTATGTTCCTTTTCGAATTGTCTCTGTGCTGTTCTTTTCAGATACAGATCAGCTTCACGGTATCTGTGCACTGCTTCTGGTCCTTCACGGTGACATTCTGCACACAGATGTACTTTCATGCCATATTCTTCCGATTTTGTCCGGCTGCCAGTGCCGAAGAAGATATGATGATCTTCTATTCGTTGCCTGCTGCCGCAGAGATAACAGATACCGGGCTGATCTCCGGGAAGAATGCTTTTCATATGTTTCTTTCTTTTTTTCTTTGTTGTTGATTTCGGAAACAGCAAGCCTTCCTGATCCATTGTGTTTCCTTTCTTTGGGAGAGGTATACAGGTACCTCCCCCGGTGTGTTGTATATGGATTTTAGATTGCACCCGTTATTTTGATGTGTCCGATTCGGACACCTTTGCTCCTCTGCTGCATCCGTCAGTTTCTTTTAATGTTCCGTCCATCCCTATTCCTGACCTGCAATATGATAGATCTGTTACTGGGTGGGATGCCTTGTACTCGCACTCTTTACAGAGGACGATCTCCTGGTATTTGGTCATTATTTTACGCAGTTCGCTTTCTTCAAAATCGTTGATCTTATTGTACTGGTTCAGGATATTACAGAAATGTTGTCTCATCTCACATTCTTCCGCGCAGTAATCTTCCAGTTTCTCCTGATCTGTGATCTCTTTTGGCCTCTGACATATGTGATCGCAGATGTAACCCGCCATATTCTCAACAATTTCGTCCATTTTTGTTCTTCTCATTTCTTTTTTCTTTCTTCGGACACCACCGGGGAGCTGTTTTTATTGTTGGTCTGGTTTCTCGTTCATTTGTTCCAAAACATACAAAGCATCTTGCTTTGCTTCCGAAAGCTTTTGCTGGAAGTCTTTCGGAGACCGGATGCTCGCAGTAATATTCGCCCCGTCCGTACGAAGAATAAATTCCTCCTGATCTGTGATGCATTATCAGATACTCACATTCCGTACATTTAGTCTTCATTTCTGTACTCTTTTCAGAAACTCTACAAGTTCTGTTTCGCTATTCGGGTACTTGTTGTATTTTGAATGATACGTC
>OJJY01000637.1_pt1 | contig 12492 bp, 10 predicted proteins | sample 1596421 | NCBI WGS metagenome assembly OJJY01 (sample SAMEA4350151, study PRJEB24818) | metagenome | biome: human; feature: gut; material: faeces | place: Denmark | collected 2013-09 | reverse complement strand
CTCACCTCATGCAGCGATTTCCTTGATGAAAAACCCTACGGACAACTCACCTCTGAAAATTTTTTCAGTAACAAGGAGGATCTGGACGCATCCCTCAATTCGCTATACTCGGTCATTGCAGCTTCACAGGCCAGCAACAATCACATCGGTACCAATTTTCTAGCGGGCGATGATATCTCCACCCATCCGTCCAGCAACAAGCAGTCATTGCGGGAGTTTGACCAATTCAGTCCCACTGACAACAACACATGGATGGTAACCCTGTGGGAACAACGCTTCAAAGTGATCAAGGCGGCCAACTTTATCATAAACAATGCTGGCCGCACACCGGAAGTGCCACAGGAAACCATTGACAATGCCATAGCCCAGGCCCGCTACTGGAGGGCATATTCCTATTTTTACCTGGTAACTACTTGGGGAAAGGTCCCCATGATGCTGGAGGAAAAGATCGATTTCAACACTCCTCTGGAAACCGAGGAGAAAATCTACGAACAGATTCTGACCGACCTGAAATATGCCGAAGAAAAATTGCCGCCACTATACACGGAAGAACCGTACGGACGCAACGGCATAAATATCGCCGTCAGCCAGGGAGCGGTAAAAGCAACGCTTGCATATGTGTACATGTGCATGGCGGGATGGCCGCTCAACAAGGGGACAGAATATTACAAGATGGCCGCAGACAAGGCCGAAGAAGTTATTGACGCAGCAGATGAAGGTACCTACTACTATAAATTGCTTGATGAATACAGCCAGGTTCACTCTATAGCCTACAACCACAATAATCCTGAACTGCTGCTGGGCATATATTACAACCGGGACCGTACACCAAACTCAATCCCTGTGACCGACATACCCCTGGAGGTCATACAACATGGCTGGGGTGATACGAACGGGGAGATCAAGTTCTGGAAAGAGTTTCCGGAAGGTCCCCGCAAGGAGGCCACTTACTTCCCTAAAATCATACTGGCGGACGGACAGCCGCGTGACTGGTGGGAGGACCCCAGCAACCAGCGGGAGGTGGTGGCACCGGTCTTCATGAAAACGGTCGAGTCGGCTACCCGGGGAAAAGAATTCGATTACACGGATCCGACCTCCCTGCCAAGCAACGGGGAAAAGACCGTACAAATCATCCGCCTGTCACAGGTATATTGCTGGTTTGCCGAATCTACAGCACGTTCCGGACAGGTTACCCCAAAAGCGGTGGAGATGTTAAACCGCGTCCGCAACCGTGCTGACGGTAATCAAACGGATATGTACAACATTGCCATGCGTGCCGAGCAACTGGCTGAAGCTGCCTACAACGAACACGGGTGGGAAATGGCCGGATATTATTGGGGGGGACTTGCCTGCAGGGCAAGGGACATGTTCCGCATGTACCGTTTCAAGGAGCATTTCGAATACCGTAAACAGAATCCGGAAATAGAAGTGGCCCCAGGGGTATTCCGCAAAGAGAAGGTGCCTGTAACCGGCGCATGGGATGACTGCAGGATGTATGCGCCTTATCCATACGAAGACGCAATTTTGAATCCTAACCTGCAATAACACACATGTTCATCGACAGACTGGAAAAGACTGCGTGTGTCAATGAGGAGCTGATTCTCATTGATACACGTCTTGCCGTCTTAAAATATGGAGTCATGGTAAATCAGGCAATCATTAACTTGTATACACCAACTTCATACCGGGGTATCAGGGTGAAATGCATACGGTAGGGAAACAACCTGCCAATAACAGGTAACCTTGAAGACACGCAGATAATAGGGAGGGCACTCCACTGTATGGGAACGACAAAAAATGAAGAATTCGCTTTATAGTGGACTGGACTTCATGTGCAGAGGTAACAAAAGACCTCTGACCATAAAAGTAAAGCTGGCGAAAAGAAGAACGCTACTTTAATAGTGGAGAATATTTTACTATTTATAAAATAGGCTTAGTTTGTTTTGTATGGGTGAAGAAATGAACAAAACTTACAAATCTATTGGGAAATCTTTTCTTGAATATTAAAAGTTTATTTGTTTAAGCTTAACAAGAAAGGAATAGCTTAATAAGCTGTCCTATTATTCATTATAGTTTGAATGTTGTTTTTATAATTGATTGTTGGTGTTTACTATCGGTATTCTTTATGTTTTTCTCTCATTCTTGCCAGCCCACTTTTGAGGCAAGACAAGAATTGTGCAGATATGTCTGCCTTATTAGAGAATTAAACAATTGAAGTTGCGCCTGTCAGATGTACAATAGATAACAGCATTCAAAGAAAACGAAAGAACAAAAAATTTTTGGATAGTATTTCGTACAAAGAGGAAACATGGACACTGGTAACTACTCCCATTAATAAAACCTAAATGATAAAGGACCTCCTCAATGGGTAATATAGTCATCAAGCCTCAATTTAAATTTACTGTCCCATTCGAGAACGGCAAAGCAAAGATTGCCTTCTCCGGTGAAAACAAAGAAGTGCCCGATTTCAATGGTGAAAAGCATTACTGAGATAACCTTGATTAGTATTATATAAAATGGGATTAAAGTTTAAAATAATCTTTGGCTATGGTATTCTGATAGCCTTACTTATAGTTACAATTTATATATTCCGTAAAGAACAAATGAATCGTAACACCCTTCACCGAAACGAGAAGGAACTTGTCCATACTTGGCAATTGACAGAAGAAATCTGTATAGACCTTTTAGAACTTACCACAGAAGGCGAGATGGTGAGTGTTTGGAAAGAAAAAGACTATCTATCATATACAGAAAAACGGAAATGCATTTGTGATACACTACAAGTTCTGAAGAAAGACACTCATATACTTGGGCTTCAGAGCAGAATTGATACATTGTGTCTTCTTTTAGAGAAAAAGGAAAAGATACTTTATTGGATAATGAACACTTTTTATCAATTGAAGAATTCCACAGATATAATAGGTGAAAGAATACCGACAATCATCTCCCAAATCAAGAATATGCCAGCATCTTCCGATAGTGGGCAAGAAAAAACGTTTGAAAAGAAAAAAACTATCTGGTCCTTTTTTCGCAGAAAAGAGAAGCAATCGGCATATTTTAAACAAAAGGAAGAAAAAGAGACGAAAGAAACCCCTTCCAATATCACTACAGAAATGTTATATTCCTTAAACCGTGAAGTGGCAGAAAAACAGGATATGCAACGAAAGGCTTTATCGATTCAAATGGACAGCCTTTATACAAACAATCAGAACCTTAACCGGAAACTTAACAGTCTGGTCCGTGAACTTGAATCGGAAACTAACCATCGTATTTCCAACCGTTACAGAGAGTTGGCAGTGGAAAGAGAAAACTCTGATTCCATCATTGCCATATTTACAATATCTATTACATTGATAACCATTATATTGTATATCATAATACATAGAGAGTTAAATAGAAAATATAGGTATGAAAAAGAACTGGAAGCATCGGATGAAAGAAATAGGGAACTGTTGCAGTCAAGAAAAGACATGATGCTTTCCATCGCACACGATCTGCGTTCCCCACTAAGTACCATAAAGGGTGCTGCAGAACTCTTGCCGGAGGAGTCTGTACCGGAATGCCGGAGTGAATACCTGGAGAGTATATCACACGCATCCGACTATATGCTTACACTTGTTGAAACACTTATGAATTTTTACCTGCTGAATACGGAGCAGAACCGTTCCCAAATCTCGGTTTATAATCTGGAATCCCTGTTCAAGGAAGTCGCTGACAATTTTGTTCTGCAGGCGAGAAAGAAGGACCTTCGCTTTTCAAGCGAGTTCCTTGATATGAACATTGTTGTCAGCGGGGACCGGGGACAGCTGCAACAGATCATAAGCAATCTGATTGCCAATGCGCTCAAATTTACAGAAAAAGGGGGCATATGCCTAAGTGCCGAATATCACGGCGGTGAGCTGCGCTTTTCAGTACAGGATACAGGCTGTGGGATGGACAGCAAGGATACCGAACGGATATTCACAGCCTTTGAACGGCTTGAAAATGCCCGTAACGTACCGGGATTCGGACTTGGCCTGACCATATCATACCGTCTTGTTTCACGGATGGGCGGCAATATCCGTGTTGAAAGCCGCCCGGGGGAAGGCAGTACATTCATTGTCATTCTTCCCCTCCGGGAGGCGGACGAGAAATCTCCGATAGAGGAAAACGAGCCTGTATCCGTCATTTCAAGACTGAACGGCATTTCCGTGCTTCTGCTTGACGATGATATCAGACAGCTCCGCATAACGGGAGAAATGCTCAAGCGGCTCGGGGCGGACTGCACCCCATGTGCCACCAGCCGTGAACTCATAGCCCGGATAAGGGAGAAAAGCTATGATGTGTTGCTGACAGATATCCAGATGCCTGAAATGGACGGATTCTCCATTCTTGAGCTGCTCCGTTCCTCCAATATAGGCTGTGCAAACACTATTCCTGTAATAGCCCTGACCGCCCGTGTGGATGATGACATGAATTACCTCTCATGCGGATTTGCCGGCTGTATCCGCAAACCGTTCTCCATAGACAGGCTGTTTGCCGGCATATCCGGAATCATCGGAACGGTAAAGGAACGGGTATGGAAACCGGACTTGTCCCTGCTCTTTGCCGGAGAGGACAACCACAGGGAAACGCTGCGAATCTTTGTCGATGAAAGCCGTAAGGAACTCTCCCGGCTGCACGATGCGCTGCATGGAAATGACAGACAAGCCCTTCGGGATATCCTTCACAAGAACCTGCCGCTTTGGGAAACCGTGAACCTGGACTATCCGATGGAAACGCTTCATGAGATTGTCACAACGGATCCGGACAAATGGCAGGAAAAGCAACTCAAAGAAATATACAGGATTGAACAGGCTGCATCGAAACTGGTCATCCATGTTGAAAAAATGCAGGAGGAAGCACATGAAAAGAACAATACTGATAATTGAAGACGATATAATATTCAGCCGCAGCATCAGCAATTGGCTGAAGAAAAAAAATATGGAGACGGAATGCGTGGCACATCTTTCCTCTGCACGCAGGAAACTTTCATCCGGGGAGTATGACCTTGTCCTCGCAGACCTGCGTCTGCCTGACGGCAACAGTACGGAACTGTTAAGATGGATACATGAAAAGCATCTGAATATCCCATTCCTCATAATGACCAACTACGGCCAGGTTGAGAATGCGGTGGAAGCCATGCAGCTTGGTGCCGCAAACTACCTTTGCAAACCCATACAGCCGGACAGACTGCTGGAGTCCATTGGCAAGGTTTTCAGCCGTATAAAACATGATATAAATGAGTTCTACCACGGAGAGAGTGACAAGGCCCGGGAGATGTACCGCCAAATAAGCCTGGTTGCGGCTTCCGACATATCCGTCCTTCTTCGCGGGGCTTCCGGTACAGGCAAGGAGCACATAGCCAGGGAGATGCATGAACAGAGCCGCAGAAAGTACAAGCCGTATGTAACGGTCGATTGCGGGGCCATTCCCGAAGAGCTTGCCGCATCTGAATTCTTCGGCCATCGCAAGGGCTCGTTCACCGGCGCTGACAGTGACAAGCCCGGACTGTTTCAGGAGGCTGACGGCGGAACACTCTTTCTTGACGAGATAGGCAACCTTTCCTATAAGACACAAATGCTCCTGCTTCGTGCCCTGCAGGAAAAATGCTACAAGCAAGTCGGCTCCACGAAAGAACGCCGCTTTGACATCCGTCTGTTGGCCGCCACCAACGAGAATCTGGAGAAAGCCATAACGGAAGGGCGTTTCCGTGAGGATCTGTTCCACCGTCTCAACGAGTTCACCATCAGAGTCCCCCTACTGTCCGAATGCCCGGAGGACATACTTCCCATGGCAAAATTCTTCCTTGAGCGTTTTTCCAAGGAACACAGGGTCTCACTCCAGGGATTCGACAGCCTTGCCATAGCCGCCATACGGGAATACGGATGGCCGGGAAACATCAGGGAACTGAGGAACACCGTCCGCAGTGCCATGCTGCTTGCCACCAACGGCTGGATAACAGCCGGCAACCTGAAACTTGACCTGAGTGTAAGACCGGAAGAGAATGTGATTCTCTCGGAAGACGAGAAAGAACGGCAACTGCTCGTGAAAATGCTTGAGCAGACGGGAAACAACCGTTCCAGGACGGCCAGACTCCTGAACATGAGCCGTACGACCCTGTACGAAAAGCTGAAAAGATATGGAATCATCTGATGCGGGCAAGGGTGTCGGAAAATCCGACTCCCATAGGATTAACTCTTTTTGTCTTGCATTCCGACAGGTTTCCTTTTATGTTTGACATTGGAAAAACAAGCCATAAAAAACGATGAGTTATGAAGATACACTCTCTACGCGGCAGACTGCACATGCAGATCTGCGACTTTGAACACCGGGAAAGAATGTGGAAAACAGGACCGGCGCAGGCCATGGGGCTTCCCCCAAAAAAGGCAGCGTTCACAGGATCATAGAAACCTTTCTCCTTGTCCCGATAACAGACGACCTTTACAGGGAAACCGGCAAGGTCATCCGTTACAGACAAACACTTACGGGCAGTTTCACATTATTATACAGGAACAGGCCTTTTGCGGTCATATTTCTGCCCAATCCGGGAACCGGAAGGGTATTCATAAAATATCTGAACTCCAACGGTGTACAGTGTACAGCTTTGAAAGAGCTGTGGGACACGGAAGAGATTGCCGGATTTATCCGCCAGAACCTTTCCTGAAAGCCTGTCCAATGCAAGGGGGCTTACAAAAAGTGTACATATTCCTTACATTATTGTAAGGCAGGTGTACATTGTAGGTTTACACCCGACAGACAGCGTGGAATTTATCTGTCTGTCCGCCTGATATTTATAAGATTTCATGCCGGTTTCCATATATGAGGCATGGCATTGGCCCATACATAAACCGGATGTAACACTTAAATCAGGAGCGTATGGAAACATTAATAAGCAGCCGTCTGTTCGGACATTTTGCAGAAACCTTCCGGGAAGGGAAAACAATCACAGAGAACAAGGTAACCGATGCCTATGGAGAGTTCATATCCCAACTCTCCCTGCTGGCAAACGGAGAACAGGCAGTGATGGACAAGTTAAGGCATCTCAGGATATTGGAACTGGAACTTGCTCTCTACAGAGACATACCGGGACACCGTCCTGAGCATATAATGGAAATATATCTTACAAAAACGACTTCCCTTGTCAAAATGGAAATCGAGCTCCTTCTCTTTTCAGTGGAGCATCCGGAGTGTCAGGTCTCCTCCGATATGCAGAAAAAGCGTTCAGGCGTCCCATCCTTACACTGGAATGGTTCCACCACCAGCCTTATGGAGCTGATAGCCTCACTGGACTACTCCGGTCTTATCACCAATGACAACGGTGCCCGCCAATCCTTTGCCGGCCTGGTTGCCGCATTTGAGGAATTCTTCAACATCACCCTTCCCAAGCCATACGACCTTCGTGCCGACCTTGCCCGCAGAAAGAAGAACCTCTCCGTCCTGCTTCCAAAACTCAAGGAGAATTATGAGAAAAACATAGTAAAATGCGGTCTCGGACAGCGTTGATACCGGGCAAAAAGCACCGTGTCCTTCAAAGTCATCTTTTGTCAGGGATAGTCACCCCGCTCCGTTTGGTACATAGCGGAATTCTCACTTATTTTGCCCCCATGAAAAGAAACCAAGAAAACATATGTCCTATGGCTAAAATCAAACAGACCGGCAAGCCGGCACAGGCTGCCGCCGGACAACCATGAAAGGGCGGGCGCAAGCCGAAGGATGAATCCGAACTTCATTCCTATTATTACGGGTTCCGCCTGGATGAGATACAGAACATCGAATTCGAGAGGCTTTACGCGAATTCCGGCGCGAAGACCAGGTCGCAGTTCATCCTCTCGGCCATTTTCGGCAGGCCGCTGAAGGTGGTGAAGATCGACAAGGCCGCCACGGACTTCTACATCCGGCTGACGAACCTGCAGAGCGACTACCGCCGCGTGGGAGTGAACTACAACCAGGTGGCCAAGGCCGTCCACAGCGGGGAGCTGACCGAAAAGAAAGCCCTCGCCCTGCTTTACAAGCTGGAACAGCTGACCGTGGAGTACATCTCGCTGAACAAGGAGATCATCCGTCTCACCAAGGAATTCGAGCGATGGTTGCAAAGATAACGTCCGGGGTGTCCGTCTACGGGGCGCTTTATTACAACCAGGAGAAAGTGGACAAGGGCAAGGCCCGGACCCTGGCATGGAACCGTATCATGGAGCGTCCCGACGGCACGGCCGGCATTCCGGAATGCATGCGCAGCTTCGAGGCCTACCTTGCCGCCAACCTCCGGACGGAAAAGCCGGTGATCCACCTCTCGCTCAACCCCCATCCCGACGACAGGCTCTCCGACGGACAGCTGGAGGCCGTCGGGCGGGAATACATGGAGAAGCTGGGATACGGCGACCAGCCCTACATCATTTTCCGGCACGAGGACAACGCGCGCCCCCATATCCACATCGTTTCCCTGCGCATAGACGAACAGGGCAGGAAGATCCGGGATTACAAGGAGTGGGAACGTTCCATGAAAATCTGCCGGGAGCTGGAACAGAAATACGGACTGGTCCCGTCAACGAAAGAGGAACGCAAGGCCTCCGGTGCCATGACAGCGGTGGAATACCGCAAAGGCGATCTGAAACACCAGATCGCAAACGTGGTCAGACCGGCCCTGCAGGATTACCGTTTCCGCTCATTCAGGGAATTCAAGGCCCTGCTCGGACTCTTCAACGTGACGGTGGAAGAAGTACGCAAGAGTGTCGACGGAAGGACATGCCACGGGCTGGTCTATGCGGCACTCGATGAGAAGGGCAGACGCTGTGGCGTGGGCATCAAGTCCAGCGACATCGGCAGGAGCGTCGGTTACGAGGCCCTGAAAAGGAAATGCGCCCGGAGCAAGACGTGGATGAAGGCACATCCCGTACAGGAAAGCACAAAGGAGGCCATCCGGGAAGCCCTGCGTCAGGACACCCGTCAGGGATTCCTCCGGCTCCTGGCCGAAAAAGGCGTCGTCCCCATACTCTGGGAAAACGAACAAGGCGTGATTTACGGGGTGACCTACATCGACCACGGATCGAGAACGGTATTCAAGGGCTCGGCCCTTGGCAGGGAGTTCTCCGCCTCCGTCCTGAACAGGCTGTACGGTACGCCGCTTCCCATGGCGATCCCCCATGGGGATGCCTCCTTGAAAGAGGAAAGGGCAAGAGGGGAAACCGGACTTGCGGAAGGGCTGCTGGATATCCTCACGACGGAATCCCGTCCTTATCCGGGCGAGGAAACCGTGGAAGGCCCCTACGGAAAGAGAAAAAAGAAACGGAAACGCCGCGGCCCGCATATCGGCTAAAAGGGTTTCCCAAAAGATAAGACATAAGCAAAGTATCACCTGTAAAACAAGTAAAACATGTCACAAGAAGATGCCAGGGGACTCGGCAAGACCACCGACTTCATGCGGGCGGTCAGCATCCTGTTCCTCGTGATGAACGTCTATTATTTCTGCTATCCGTTTTTCCACCGCCTGGGATGTACCAACGGCATGGCGGACAGGATCCTTCTGAACCTGCAACGGGACACGGGGCTGTTCACCCATTCGCTGGTGACCAAGTCCTTCTGCCTGATGTTCCTCCTCTTCTCCGCAATGGGGGCCAGGGGGCGCAGGGAGATGGAGATGTCCCGCCTGCGCATCGGCTGTGTCCTCATTTGCGGGCTGTCGTTCTATTTCTCAAGCGAGCTGCTGCTCACTTCCCCGTGGGACATCCGGCTTGTCACGCTGCTGTACGTCTCCGCCGTCACCGCGGGTTACATCTGCCTCCTGACCGCAGGCATGTGGGCCGGCCGCCTTCTGGGAAGCCGGCTGATGGATGACGTGTTCAACGAGGAGAACGAGTCCTTCATGCAGGAGACAAGGCTGATGACGAACGAGTATTCGGTGAACCTTCCGACCCGTTTCCATTACAACAGGAAATGGCATGACGGCTGAATAAACGTGGTGAACCCGTTCCGGGCAACCCTCGTGCTGGGCACGCCGGGCAGCGGGAAATCGTACTGCGTCATCAACCAGTTCATCAAGCAGCAGATAGCGAAGGGCTACGCGCTCTATTGTTATGATTTCAAATATCCGGACCTGAGCACCATCGTCTACAACCATCTGCTCCAAAACAGGGACAAGTACGCGGGCGACGTCCGGTTCTACGTGATCAACTTCGACGACCCGCGCCGCAGCCACCGCTGCAACCCGATCAACCCGGCCTTCATGTCGGACATCGCGGACGCCTACGAGTCGGCATACGTGATCTTATTGAACCTGAACAAGACCTGGATACAGAAACAGGGCGACTTTTTCGTGGAATCCCCGATCATCCTGCTGGCCGCCATCATATGGTACCTCAAGATTTTCGATGGAGGGAGATACTGCACCTTCCCCCATGCCATCGAGCTGCTGAACAAGCCCTACTCGGACGTGTTCACCATCCTGACCTCGTACCGTGAGCTTGAGAACTACCTCTCACCCTTCATGGACGCCTGGAAAGGCGGGGCGATGGAGCAGCTCCAGGGCCAGATAGCGAGCGCGAAGATACCGCTCTCGCGCATGATCAGCCCTTCGCTCTACTGGATCATGAGCGGGGACGACTTCACGCTGGACATCAACAACCCTGAGCAGCCCAAGGTATTGTGCGTGGGCAACAACCCCGACCGGCAGAACATCTATTCGGCGGCCCTGGGACTTTACAACGCCCGCATCGTCAAGCTGGTCAACCGGAAGGGAAAGCTGAAGAGCTCCATCCTGGTGGACGAGGTGCCGACCATCTATTTCCGGGGGCTCGACACGCTGATCGCCACGGCGCGGAGCAACAAGGTGGCGGTCTGTTTGGGAGCGCAGGACTTCAGCCAGCTGGTACGCGACTACGGTGAAAAGGAGGCGCGCGTGATCCAGAACACCATCGGCAACATCTTTTCCGGACAGGTCGTGGGAGAAACCGCGAAGAACCTCTCGGAACGCTTCGGCAAGGTGCTCCAGCAGCGCAAGTCCGTCAATATGACGAAAGAGGACACTTCCACCAACATCAGCACCCAGCTGGACTCCCTGATACCCGCCTCCAAGATATCCAACCTCTCACAGGGGATGTTCGTGGGAAGCGTATCGGACAATTTCGGAGAGACCATCAGGCAGAAAATATTCCACGCCCGGATCATGGTGGACAATGCCGGGGTGGAGGCCGAGACGAGGGCGTACAGACCGATACCCGTCATCACGGACTTCACGGGAGAGGACGGCCGGGACCATATGCAGGAGGAAATAGAGCGTAACTACTACCGTATCAAGGAAGAGGTGGGCGACATCATCCGCCGGGAGCTCCTGCGCATAGAAAACGATCCGAATCTGAGCCACCTGCTGGAGACGGACGAGGAATAACAGACTGATATAAAAACAGGATTGCCCTCCGGCAATCCGCCATTCAATAACCGTTTAATTTTAGTTTTATGACCGAGAAAAAGAAAAACATCGCCCTTCAGGGAAAACCCTGTTTCCCGTGGGTGGGAGGAAAGAGAAGACTGCTGCCGGTACTCACCGAATCCCTGCCGGCAGATTTCGGAAAGATGGAAACCTATGTGGAACCCTTCGTGGGCGGCGGCGCGCTGTTCTTCTGACTAAGGCAGGCCCATCCCGATATCCGCTGCGTGATCAACGATTCCAACGAGAGCCTGGTGAACGTGTACCGTGTCATCCAAAACTCCCCGGAGGAACTGATCAAGGCATTGGATGGTATCCAAAGAGAATACCATGCCTTGGCGGAGCACGCGGACAGAAGGGCGTACTTCATGGAGAGACGCACATTCTTCAACGAGGGTGGTCCTGACGATGTCACCCGCGCGGCGCTGTTCATCTTCTTCATGCGCACCTGCTACAACGGCATCTATTCGGTAAACCGCAGCGGCAAGCTCTCCGTGACGTTCGGTGCGGGCAACCGCGCGAAAATACTGGAAGAGGACCTGCTTCGCCTGAACCATAAACTGCTGCAGGGAGTCGTCATCCTGGATGGAGACTACCGCCGGACAGCGAAGTATGCCGGAGAGAAAACCTTCTTCTACTTTGATCCACCCTACAAGCCGGTCAACGAGTCGGGCGGCTGCACCTCCTACATGCCGGACGACTTCGACGACCACGACCAGATCCGCCTGGCCGAGTTCTGCAGGGACTTGGGGAATGTCGGCAGCAAATGAATGCTCTCCAACTCGGACCCGCGCGAAAAGGACCCGACCAATACCTTCTTCGACGACCTGTACGACGGCTTCCATATCCAACGGCTGAGCATCTTCCGCTCGGTCTGCTCCATCGCCGAGAAACGGAAACCGGTCAACGAACTGCTGATAAGAAACTATTAATAAACGTGAGTTCGAAATAAAAATAAATATATTTCACTTATAATTAGAAACATAGCGATAAAAGTATTAAATTTATAGTGCTGAATTATAACATTTAAACGATTACCACTATGTTTCCAG
>OJJY01000630.1_pt1 | contig 12590 bp, 9 predicted proteins | sample 1596421 | NCBI WGS metagenome assembly OJJY01 (sample SAMEA4350151, study PRJEB24818) | metagenome | biome: human; feature: gut; material: faeces | place: Denmark | collected 2013-09 | reverse complement strand
AGTATCCAGTTCTTCGGGCTTACCAATATGGGCCAGAATTGCTGACCAGTTATCGTGAGAGTAATTCATCGGCACGTTAAATCATATCAGGCGTAATACCACAACCCTTAAGTTAGCGCTTATGGGATCACTCCCCGCCGTTGCTCTTACTCGGATTCGTAAGCCGTGAAAACAGCAACCTCCGTCTGGCCAGTTCGGATGTGAACCTCACAGAGGTCTTTTCTCGTTACCAGCACCGCCACTACGGCGGTGATACAGATGACGATCAGGGCGACAATCATCGCCTTATGCTGCTTCATTGCTCTCTTCTCCTTGACCTTATGGTCAGTAAGAGGCACTCTACATGTGTTCAGCATATAGGGGGCCTCGGGTTGATAGTAAAATATCACTCGGGGCTTTTCTCTATCTGCCGTTCAGCTAATGCCTGAGACAGATAGCCTCAAGCACCCGTCGCTATTAGATCGCTCTCTTTAACCCATTCTGTTTTATCGATTCTAATCCTGAAGACGCCTCGCATTTTTGTGGCGTAATTTTTTAATGATTTAATTATTTAACTTTAATTTATCTCTTTATCGCAATTATTGACGACAAGCTGGATTATTTTTGAAATATTGTCCTAACAAATAACGCCGACTGACAAGAAATTAATTATTACTTTTCCTAATTAATCCCTCAGAAATCCTCACCTTAAGCTATGATTATCTGGGCTTAGGGTCACTCGTGAGCGCTTACAGCCGTCAAAAACTCATCTCACCGCTGATGGCGCAAATTCTTCAATGGATCGTAAAAAACGAGTTATTCCTACACTATAATCTGATTTTAACGATGATTTGTGCGGGGTAAAATAGTAAAAACGATCTATTCACCTGAAAGAGAAATAAAAAGTGAAACATCTGCATCGATTCTTTAGCAGTGATGCCTCGGGAGGCATTATTCTTATCATTGCCGCTATCCTGGCGATGATTATGGCCAATAGCGGCGCAACCAGTGGATGGTATCACGACTTTCTGGAGACGCCGGTTCAGCTCCGGGTTGGTTCACTCGAAATCAACAAAAACATGCTGTTATGGATAAATGACGCGCTGATGGCGGTATTTTTCCTGTTAGTCGGTCTGGAAGTTAAACGTGAACTGATGCAAGGATCGCTAGCCAGCTTACGCCAGGCCGCATTTCCAGTTATCGCCGCTATTGGTGGGATGATTGTTCCGGCATTACTCTATCTGGCCTTTAACTATGCCGATCCGATTACTCGCGAAGGGTGGGCGATCCCGGCGGCTACTGACATTGCCTTTGCACTTGGTGTGCTGGCGCTGTTGGGAAGTCGTGTTCCGTTAGCGCTGAAGATCTTTTTGATGGCTCTGGCTATTATCGACGATCTTGGGGCCATCATTATCATCGCATTGTTCTACACTAATGACTTATCGATGGCCTCTCTTGGCGTCGCGGCTGTAGCAATTGCGGTACTCGCGGTATTGAATCTGTGTGGTGTACGCCGCACGGGCGTCTATATTCTGGTTGGCGTAGTGTTGTGGACTGCGGTGTTGAAATCGGGGGTTCACGCAACCCTGGCGGGGGTAATTGTCGGCTTCTTTATTCCTTTGAAAGAGAAGCATGGGCGTTCTCCAGCGAAGCGACTGGAGCATGTGTTACACCCGTGGGTGGCGTATCTGATTTTGCCGCTGTTTGCATTTGCTAATGCTGGCGTTTCACTGCAAGGTGTCACGCTGGATGGCTTGACCTCCATTCTGCCATTGGGGATCATCGCTGGCTTGCTGATTGGCAAACCGCTGGGGATTAGTCTGTTCTGCTGGTTGGCGCTGCGTTTGAAACTGGCGCATCTGCCTGAGGGAACGACTTATCAGCAAATTATGGCGGTGGGGATCCTGTGCGGTATCGGTTTTACTATGTCTATCTTTATTGCCAGCCTGGCCTTTGGTAACGTAGATCCAGAACTGATTAACTGGGCGAAACTCGGTATCCTGGTCGGTTCTATCTCTTCGGCGGTAATTGGATACAGCTGGTTACGCGTTCGTTTGCGTCCATCAGTTTGACAGGACGGTTTACCGGGGAGCCATAAACGGCTCCCTTTTCATTGTTATCAGGGAGAGAAATGAGCATGTCTCATATCAATTACAACCACTTGTATTACTTCTGGCATGTCTATAAAGAAGGTTCCGTGGTTGGCGCAGCGGAGGCGCTTTATTTAACTCCACAAACCATTACCGGACAGATTCGAGCGCTGGAAGAGCGCCTGCAAGGCAAATTATTTAAACGCAAGGGACGTGGTCTCGAACCCAGCGAGCTGGGAGAACTGGTCTATCGCTATGCCGATAAAATGTTCACCTTAAGCCAGGAAATGCTGGATATTGTGAACTATCGCAAAGAATCCAATTTATTGTTTGACGTTGGTGTGGCTGATGCACTTTCCAAACGCCTGGTCAGTAGCGTACTTAACGCCGCAGTGGTAGAAGGCGAGCCCATTCATCTTCGCTGCTTCGAATCCACCCACGAAATGCTGCTGGAGCAATTAAGTCAGCATAAACTGGATATGATCATTTCTGACTGTCCGATAGACTCTACGCAGCAGGAAGGCCTGTTCTCCGTGAGAATTGGCGAATGTGGCGTGAGTTTCTGGTGTACAAATCCACCACCAGAAAAACCGTTCCCGGCTTGTCTGGAAGAACGGCGACTTTTGATTCCTGGGCGACGTTCAATGTTAGGGCGCAAATTGCTTAACTGGTTTAACTCCCAGGGATTAAACGTAGAAATCCTCGGCGAGTTTGATGATGCCGCGTTGATGAAAGCTTTTGGTGCGATGCACAATGCAATCTTCGTTGCCCCAACGCTTTATGCATATGACTTTTATGCCGATAAAACTGTCGTAGAAATTGGTCGCGTCGAGAATGTGATGGAAGAGTACCATGCTATTTTTGCTGAGCGGATGATTCAGCACCCGGCGGTACAGCGAATCTGCAATACGGATTATTCTGCGCTTTTTAGTCCAGCGGCGCGTTAATCGGCACCTCCCCCCAAAGTTAAGGTGGGGGAGATAGATTAGTTGTACATAACCACGATTTTGACTCGGCTCATTATTTGCCCGCTTGAGACATTATTTCCATATGTACGCGGGCGAATAAATAGAGGAATCTGATTACTTCCTTCATGGGGATGCTGAAAAGAGTAGTAATTGCTTTTACCATACTGGATTTCATTCGTACCATCATTGGAGAGTTAAAAGCCTACTTGACCCGCACCGTCCTCACTGTTTTCTAACTCATTTTTTAATATGCTGGTTCCTGACTCCTGTATCGTCACTGGTTCAAAGTAATATTCAACATCACTGGGTTCAAAAACTAATTCACCTTGCTCGCCCTGGATGCAGTCAAATCTTATATGATGAAACTGATAATTTTCATTATTGATACGAGACAGTACAAATCGTCCAGTGTCGATGGATTGATCTTCAAAACCACAGGTCATTAAATTTACCTGTAAAATAGTATTTAAATTATAATTAAAGCGGACGCTATTACAATTAGTATTATTCCCTGTACATGAACTCACTTCAATTTCGAACAACAAAGGAAAAGGAGTTCCTGGAAAAATATCTGCGGTGTTGGAACTATCTGATACAGATGCGATAGAGTATGGAATGGTGAAATTTATCGCAGATAGCATTTCTTCTAAATTATAAGATGACCTTCCTGGAAGCTCTATTTTTTTACCGTCAGATTCAAAGGGGAAATTAATAATATAATGACGACTTCCGACTTTAAACCTTAAAGCGTTCTGTGTTAAAAAATGAACTTTAATGGCGTTGGTCGTCTCTTGTAAGTCTGCACACTCAATGATATTTCCGGTGTTTTCAATTTTTTCGGCGGTGAGATTACCTTTCATACTCAGTGGCTTGAGTATATATGTTCCACGTTGTTCCCCGACATTGGTCAATGCACAGGGAGCACTTTGCACAATAAAAGAATATAGACTCAAGGTGATTAATAAAAGCCACTTCATAGTAAACTCCTTTTACTGGCATATATATGTTTTGTTTTCATCGATAACGTGTTGAAAAGTAATAGTACAGAATAAGTTCTGTTCATCATTGAGAGCAACTTTTATTCCAGTGGGAATTTCATCTACGCGAATAAAAAGGCGACTACCCTGGCCAACGACTCCAATATTATTTTCCTGGAGATCCAGTACGTCATAGCCAAAGGTTAATGGCGAACCATCGGGACGCAGTGCCTGTATATACCAGGGCTTACGTTGGTCAGTTGTAAACTGCACATAAGAAACTGCTCCACGGTAAGGTGCAATAATTTGACGATTGCCCCGCAATTCTGTTTCACTTTCACTGTTTGCTATATCAAGTACCAGATGGTTTTCACGATGAGGTATTATCAGGTCGTAAACAACCTGGCCTTTGCTGTTTGTTCGATTGTATTTTTGTCCATTAATATTCGCACCTTCTAACCCAGGCGCATCCAGAATTGCAAATGTATCGGATAACTGGTTAGTGATATTAATACCACCGGGCCAGACAACTAATCCACTACTAATACTTCCACCACTTTGCCAGGCGTTTTTAGAATGACTATAGCTGCCATCTATTATGGCGATGGGAGTTCTCCAGCTTAAATTCGTACCAAGCGAGGTATCATTATTTTGTTGTTGCTGATTAACATATATACCATAATTTAACTGATCATGTTCACCGGCTATGCCAGTAATTCCAGTATTGTTGGAGGAATAGCCATCTTTGGAAAATGAGGTCGAATTCGATAAGTTAATTTGGTGACGTGTTTTGGCAATATCATCCCCCCAGTAGAAAGGAATGGAGATAAACAGATTAAAACGCTCCTCTTCTTTATTATTTTCATCATAAGATTGGCTGGCAGAGAAAGTATAACTAATGTGTTGCCAGTTATTGGAGTAACTGAATTGGTAATCTTTAGCATTTCCACTTCGCCCCCAGTAATTCCGCCAAAGCGCACTTAATGATACATTTCCCAGATTATTGGATAAAGGTTGCATAATATTAGCAGAAAGGCTATTTTTTCTGCCAATATCATAAAAATCATCATAATCACTCTGATGATAGTGTTTATCATTTTCGTAAAGATGGTCGCTGAATGTCCTGTAATCCTGCGAAGCATAACGCCAGGCGGCCACGCTAAATCGAGTGGCTGTTTGTACTAGATATTTATTATAGGCGACCTGATAGCTCGTACCTTCGTGTCTGGTATCATTATTTAACTTACTACTCGATCGGGCAGCGTAAAAAGAGATGGCACCCAGCGGTGTATTCCAACCATTTCCCAGAGTTATAGCATTATAGTTATCGGATAAAATCGTACCCGATTATGTGATCAGGTTGTTATTATTTAGATTAATGTTTAAATTTTTTAATTTCTTGATGTGAAGTTGATGAAAGTTTAATATTCTTAATTATTCCCTTCTTTATAAGAAGAGCAAGGTGCCATTATTAGAGTGAGAGAGTAGGATGTTTCAGAGTATGCTTCAGATTATTTTTTATTCCTCTGTAGTGAATTAATAATCATCACAGTTAATTTCATTCTGAAATTACTTCTTTTTTGAGATTTTTTAATTTTGATGAGCTATGTTTTTCATAAGGAACATAGACTCGTTGATGCTCTGAAGGTATTTTCTCATTTCCGGGGATGTTTTGTCGTAATCGTGCATAAACTTTTTCAGTTCTTTATACACATCATTATTTAGCTTTACATTGTCGCGAACTAAAGTTTGTACCAATGGTATCAAAATTTCGAAACGGGACGGTTTGTCATCAATACTTGCCAGGGTTTTGAATACTCCTGTGTATCTGTAACCTAAGTGCTTATTGACAAGTTGAGTGGTCCATCGACCAGGCATAATATCTTCACAGAGCAAATTTTTTATCATGGTATTAGTGAACGATGTTCCAAATATGTTGCTTTTTTTAATGAAGAGGTTGTTTATTTCTCCATTTGAAAAGATGGTGTTTGATAAGTCGCTTTCAAAACATGATATATTGGATAATACACAACCAAAATAATACCCATATGAAAGGTCGCTCTTTTCTATTGTTATATTTGATAGCGACATTTTATGTATATTGATATTAGGGGCAGTCAAATACTGGATCTTTTGATCGTTAAGTTCATACATCTCCAGTGATTTATTATAGGGTAATAAAAGTATAAATTCCTTTATATTATCTCCGCAGTAAGAAAAGACGACATCAAATTTATTAGTGGCCATGTTTTCAGTTGAGCAGTAAGCTGATTTTTCTATTAACCGACTGGGCACGCTTTTAAATAAAGATAATTTTCCACATAGTTTTGAATATGCCGAATTGCTAGTTTTAAAATTCTGCCATGTTATTTCCTGGTTATCATCTTTCGATGAGGAGGGGATTTTATTGCATTGTTCATTATATAGCTCAGGGAAAATATTATTTTTAATAAGCTTTTTGATTTCCTGGTTAAGATGACTTTTTTTCTTGTCTATTGCACTGTATTTTGCGTTTTGTGACGTTTCCTGATGATCATAAAATGACTGGAGATTTCTGCAGGCCTCATAAAATATTTCAGGAGTATATAGCTGTGGGTATATTTCTTGGTTGAAGTTTGCCTTTAAAAAATTAACGAATTTTTCATGGCATTCTTGGTATATCTTAATCTCTTCAGAAAGACATTCGCTTGTTCTGTCATCAAAAACATCCAATCTAAGTAATGTGATACCTTTGTGTTTAAAAAAATAAAATTGAACTGTATGTTCTATGAGTTTACATCTATAAAAATATGCATCTCTCAGATGAGTATATTGAAAAAAATGATGAAGGACTGGAGATGGTTTAGGCAAGTTATGGCTTCTAAAAAAGTCATCAAACAAAATTAAGAACTCTGTTTTATACTCGCAAAATACTTTTACTAACTCATTTTGTCTTGTTTTATTTATTATTACATCATCTACTATATTTGATTTATAAAGACAATGTGGCGAAGTTGAGATACCATTTGTCATTATCAGTCCTTGAAGTTGATGAATTTTTATTAATTTAATTTATGAGTGAATGTGACTACTATCAAAAATAGCTCATTAATTTTATGAAGTAGAATATAAATAGGTATTTAACCTGTGTTGATTGTTGTTAATTATTTACAAGATCTAATAAGGAGATATTTATGAATGGTTAAAGTGTATAGGAATTTAATTCAAAAATAGAGTGGTCTTAAGTTTAATACCTCAATGTGTATCACAATATCCACATTCTTTGTAGGGGAGTCTGGAGATTGAGTAGATATTCTTGTTCAGAATGTATCAGCCGATGGTTCTACGATTCTTAAGCCACGAAGAGTTCAGAAAGTGTAACGGCATGTCTGCAAAAGCCAGCATCTTTTGACTATCTGGCAACCGGTAGTGTGTTCTCTCACGCATCATAAAAGCAGCAGGCATAAAAAAACCCGCTTGCGCGGGCTTTTTCACAAAGCTTCAGCAAATTGGCGATTAAGCCAGTTTGTTGATCTGTGCAGTCAGGTTAGCCTTATGACGTGCAGCTTTGTTTTTGTGGATCAGACCTTTAGCAGCCTGACGGTCCACGATCGGTTGCATTTCGTTAAATGCTTTCTGTGCAGCAGCTTTGTCGCCAGCTTCGATAGCTGCGTATACTTTCTTGATGAAAGTACGCATCATAGAGCGACGGCTTGCGTTGTGCTTACGAGCCTTTTCAGACTGAATGGCGCGCTTCTTAGCTGATTTGATATTAGCCAAGGTCCAACTCCCAAATGTGTTCTATATGGACAATTCAAAGGCCGAGGAATATGCCCTTTTAGCCTTCTTTTGTCAATGGATTTGTGCAAATAAGCGCCGTTAATGTGCCGGCACTCGTTACGTAGTGATGGCGCAGGATTCTACCAGCTTGCGGGGTGTGAATACAGCTTTTCCGCGATAAAAATTGCAGCAGGCGGTCAGTTTCTTCCCGTGATTTGCGCCATGGCAATGAAAAGCCACTTCTTTCTGATTTCGGTACTCAATCGCCGGTTAACCTTGACCGCTGTACAAGGTATACTCGGACGATTTTCACTGTTTTGAGCCAGACATGAAGCTGATACGCGGCATACATAATCTCAGCCAGGCCCCGCAAGAAGGGTGTGTGCTGACTATTGGTAATTTCGACGGCGTGCATCGCGGTCATCGCGCGCTGTTACAGGGCTTGCAGGAAGAAGGGCGCAAGCGCAACTTACCGGTGATGGTGATGCTTTTTGAACCTCAACCACTGGAACTATTTGCTACCGATAAAGCCCCGGCAAGACTAACCCGGCTGCGGGAAAAACTACGTTACCTTGCAGAGTGTGGCGTTGATTACGTGCTGTGCGTACGTTTCGACAGGCGTTTCGCGGCGTTAACCGCGCAAAATTTCATCAGCGATCTTCTGGTGAAGCATTTGCGCGTAAAATTTCTTGCCGTAGGTGATGATTTCCGCTTTGGCGCTGGTCGTGAAGGCGATTTCTTGTTATTACAGAAAGCTGGCATGGAATACGGCTTCGATATCACCAGTACGCAAACTTTTTGCGAAGGTGGCGTGCGTATCAGCAGCACCGCCGTGCGTCAGGCGCTGGCGGATGACAATCTGGCTCTGGCAGAAAGTTTACTGGGGCACCCGTTTGCCATCTCCGGGCGTGTAGTCCACGGTGATGAATTAGGGCGCACTATAGGTTTCCCGACGGCGAATGTACCGCTACGCCGTCAGGTTTCCCCGGTGAAAGGGGTTTATGCGGTAGAAGTGCTGGGCCTCGGTGAAAAGCCGTTACCCGGCGTGGCAAACATCGGAACACGCCCAACGGTTGCCGGTATTCGCCAGCAGCTGGAAGTGCATTTGTTAGATGTTGCAATGGACCTTTACGGTCACCATATACAAGTAGTGCTGCGTAAAAAAATACGCAATGAGCAGCGATTTGCGTCGCTGGACGAACTGAAAGCGCAGATTGCGCGTGATGAATTAACCGCCCGCGAATTTTTTGGGCTAACAAAACCGGCTTAAGCCTGTTATGTAATCAAACCGAAACACGGAACCGAGAATCTGATGAGTGACTATAAATCAACCCTGAATTTGCCGGAAACAGGGTTCCCGATGCGTGGCGATCTCGCCAAGCGCGAACCGGGAATGCTGGCGCGTTGGACTGATGATGATCTGTACGGCATCATCCGTGCGGCTAAAAAAGGCAAAAAAACCTTCATTCTGCATGATGGCCCTCCTTATGCGAATGGCAGCATTCATATTGGTCACTCGGTTAACAAGATTCTGAAAGACATTATCGTGAAGTCCAAAGGGCTTTCCGGTTATGACTCGCCGTATGTGCCTGGCTGGGACTGCCACGGTCTGCCGATCGAGCTGAAAGTAGAGCAAGAATACGGTAAGCCGGGTGAGAAATTCACCGCCGCCGAGTTCCGCGCCAAGTGCCGCGAATACGCGGCGACCCAGGTTGACGGTCAACGCAAAGACTTTATCCGTCTGGGCGTGCTGGGCGATTGGTCGCACCCGTACCTGACCATGGACTTCAAAACTGAAGCCAATATCATCCGCGCGCTGGGTAAAATCATCGGCAATGGTCACCTGCACAAAGGCGCGAAGCCGGTGCACTGGTGCGTAGACTGCCGTTCTGCACTGGCAGAAGCGGAAGTTGAGTATTACGACAAAACTTCTCCGTCCATTGACGTCGCTTTCCAGGCGGTCGATCAGGATGCGCTGAAAGCGAAATTTGGCGTAAGCAACGTTAACGGCCCAATCTCGCTGGTGATCTGGACCACTACGCCGTGGACTCTGCCTGCGAACCGCGCAATCTCTATTGCACCTGATTTCGACTATGCGCTGGTGCAGATCGACGGTCAGGCCGTGATTCTGGCGAAAGATCTGGTTGAAAGCGTAATGCAGCGTATCGGCGTGACCGATTACACCATTCTCGGCACGGTAAAAGGTGCAGAGCTTGAGCTGCTGCGCTTTACCCATCCGTTTATGGGCTTCGACGTTCCGGCAATCCTCGGCGATCACGTTACCCTGGATGCCGGTACCGGTGCCGTTCACACCGCGCCTGGCCACGGCCCGGACGACTATGTGATCGGTCAGAAATACGGCCTGGAAACCGCTAACCCGGTTGGCCCGGACGGCACTTATCTGCCGGGCACTTATCCGACGCTGGATGGTGTGAACGTCTTCAAAGCGAACGACATCGTCGTTGCGCTGCTGCAGGAAAAAGGCGCGCTGCTGCACGTTGAGAAAATGCAGCACAGCTATCCGTGCTGCTGGCGTCACAAAACGCCGATCATCTTCCGCGCGACACCGCAGTGGTTCGTCAGCATGGATCAGAAAGGTCTGCGTGCGCAGTCACTGAAAGAGATCAAAGGCGTGCAGTGGATCCCGGACTGGGGCCAGGCGCGTATCGAGTCGATGGTTGCTAACCGTCCTGACTGGTGTATCTCCCGTCAGCGCACCTGGGGCGTACCGATGTCACTGTTCGTGCACAAAGACACGGAAGAGCTGCATCCGCGTACCCTCGAACTAATGGAAGAAGTGGCAAAACGCGTTGAAGTTGACGGCATCCAGGCGTGGTGGGATCTTGATGCGAAAGAGATCCTCGGCGATGAAGCTGATCAGTACGTGAAAGTGCCGGACACATTGGATGTATGGTTTGACTCCGGATCTACCCACTCTTCTGTTGTTGACGTGCGTCCGGAATTTGCCGGTCACGCAGCGGACATGTATCTGGAAGGTTCTGACCAGCACCGTGGTTGGTTCATGTCTTCCCTGATGATCTCCACCGCGATGAAAGGCAAAGCGCCGTATCGTCAGGTACTGACCCACGGCTTTACCGTGGATGGTCAGGGTCGCAAGATGTCTAAATCCATCGGCAACACCGTTTCGCCGCAGGATGTGATGAACAAACTGGGCGCGGATATTCTGCGTCTGTGGGTGGCATCAACCGACTACACCGGTGAAATGGCCGTTTCTGACGAGATCCTGAAACGTGCTGCCGATAGCTATCGTCGTATCCGTAACACCGCGCGCTTCCTGCTGGCAAACCTGAACGGTTTTGATCCAGCAAAAGATATGGTGAAACCGGAAGAGATGGTGGTACTGGATCGCTGGGCCGTAGGTTGTGCGAAAGCGGCACAGGAAGACATCCTCAAGGCGTACGAAGCATACGATTTCCACGAAGTGGTACAGCGTCTGATGCGCTTCTGCTCCGTTGAGATGGGTTCCTTCTACCTCGACATCATCAAAGACCGTCAGTACACCGCCAAAGCGGATAGCGTGGCGCGTCGTAGCTGCCAGACTGCGCTGTATCACATCGCTGAAGCGCTGGTGCGCTGGATGGCACCAATCCTCTCCTTCACCGCTGATGAAGTGTGGGGCTACCTGCCGGGCGAACGTGAAAAATACGTCTTCACCGGTGAGTGGTACGAAGGCCTGTTTGGTCTGGCAGACAGTGAAGCAATGAACGATGCGTTCTGGGACGAGCTGTTGAAAGTGCGTGGCGAAGTGAACAAAGTCATTGAGCAAGCGCGTGCCGATAAGAAAGTGGGTGGCTCGCTGGAAGCGGCAGTAACCTTGTATGCAGAACCGGAACTGGCGGCGAAACTGACCGCGCTGGGCGATGAATTACGATTTGTCCTGTTGACCTCCGGCGCTACCGTTGCAGACTATAATGACGCACCTGCTGATGCTCAGCAGAGCGAAGTACTCAAAGGGCTGAAAGTCGCGTTGAGTAAAGCCGAAGGTGAGAAGTGCCCACGCTGCTGGCACTACACCCAGGATGTCGGCAAGGTGGCGGAACACGCAGAAATCTGCGGCCGCTGTGTCAGCAACGTCGCCGGTGACGGTGAAAAACGTAAGTTTGCCTGATGAGTCAATCGATCTGTTCAACAGGGCTACGCTGGCTGTGGCTGGTGGTAGTCGTGCTGATTATCGATCTGGGCAGCAAATACCTGATCCTCCAGAACTTTGCTCTGGGGGATACGGTCCCGCTGTTCCCGTCGCTTAATCTGCATTATGCGCGTAACTATGGCGCGGCGTTTAGTTTCCTTGCCGATAGCGGCGGCTGGCAGCGTTGGTTCTTTGCCGGTATTGCGATTGGTATTAGCGTGATCCTGGCAGTGATGATGTATCGCTCGAAGGCCACGCAGAAGCTAAACAATATCGCTTATGCGCTGATTATTGGCGGCGCGCTGGGCAACCTGTTCGACCGCCTGTGGCACGGCTTCGTTGTCGATATGATCGACTTCTACGTCGGCGACTGGCACTTCGCCACCTTCAACCTTGCCGATACTGCCATTTGTGTCGGTGCGGCACTGATTGTGCTGGAAGGTTTTTTACCTTCTAAAGCGAAAAAACAATAATAAACCCTGCCGGATAAGGCCTACAGATTGCTGCGAAATCGTAGGCCGCATCCGGCAAAAATCCTCAAAATATAAGAGCAAACCTGCATGTCTGAATCTGTACAGAGCAATAGCGCCGTCCTGGTGCACTTCACGCTAAAACTCGACGATGGCACCACCGCCGAGTCTACCCGCAACAACGGTAAACCGGCGCT
>OJJY01000617.1_pt1 | contig 12758 bp, 7 predicted proteins | sample 1596421 | NCBI WGS metagenome assembly OJJY01 (sample SAMEA4350151, study PRJEB24818) | metagenome | biome: human; feature: gut; material: faeces | place: Denmark | collected 2013-09 | reverse complement strand
AATCACATGACAGACAGCTATGTGGAAGGGATTCGAAATGAGAGATTATTCACTTTTTATTTTTTTAAATTTATAAATTTAAAGTTTTCAATTATGAACAAGAAGTTTCTAAGTGTGACCCTGTTCAGTGCCTTGATGTTGGGTACTGCAGGTACGTTCACGTCTTGTAAGGATTATGATGATGACATCAAGGACTTGCAGGAACAACTGGACAAGAAAGCTTCACTTGATGACCTGAATGCAAAAGTTACTACGTTGCAGACGGCTGTAGATGAAGCCAAAAGTGCCGCAAACGAGGCCAAGAACAAAGCTCAGGAAGCTTTGGACAAGGCTAATTCGACAGAAGGCGGAGTATCCGAGGCAGATTTGACTGCTTTGAAGAAAGAACTGGAAAAGCAAATTGAGAAGTTGGCTTCTTTGGAGGCAGTTGAGACTAAAATCAACGACTTGAAAGAAGAATTGGAAGGCGGCTTTGTTACAGACGAAAAACTAAAAGACTTGGCTGCTGAGGTTGATGCATTGAGCGCTCAAGTTATGTCTATTATCGGACATCGTTTGACTAGTCTGGCTGTAATTCCTACAAGTCATATCAATGGTATTGCTGCTATTACATTGACTACTCTACAGTATACTCCACAAGAGTACAAGGCAATGGCAAAACATGCAGATGGTCCTCAAACTGACGAAGATTCTGAAGGAACGTTTACCGCACATTCCAAAACTCCTGTACTTGACCACGTTAATAAAGCTGGTGCTAATCCATACACGGTATCTACAGACAAAAATGAGGCTTACTTCCACGTTAGCCCCAATATGGGTGTACGTACAGAGGATATCTATATGCCTTCTTTCGATTGCATCAAATCTGAAAACATCCTCACCAAAGCTGGCGCAACGATTTCGGAGAACTCTCCTATCCAGCCAACTGGCTATAAAATAGAAGACAATGTATTGACAGTACAATTCAAGAAGACTGTTGCCGAATCCATCAATGAAGCAGGCGGTCATGCAAGTGGAAAAGAAACTTTCTACATGGCTTCTCTAAAGGCTCCTATCGCTAAGGAAAACTTGACTGCTGATGAAGCTAAAGCCCTTAAGGAAAATGGTACTCAAGTTTATGTAAACTCTGAATATGTTCGTCTGCACGAAACAAAAGTGGCTCCTTATATCGCTAATGCACGTACGATGTACGGTGAAACTATGGTCGGTAAATTTGCTGACGAAGTTCAGACTGATGGTGAAGGTAGATTCTATGTACACTACCACGACTCTATTTGCGCATACGAATCACAAGCTAACAACATGATTGACGTTTATGCACAGTATGACAAAGTCCTTGACTTGAAGAAATTGGTAGAGGTTTGTACAACGGAAATCGGTGCAGAAGACCATAACCAACATGCAGAGTTGAAGGCATACAAAGACTACGGTCTGACATTCCGTTTCTACAAGGCTACTGAAGAATATATCACTTTAGGTGGTCCTGAGAATAACAGCAACAAGACTGACCAGCAGAAATTTGCAGAAATCGACTCTCCTATGAATGGTCACATGACTTCAAAAGTCTATAGCCTTGACGGTGTATCTGCCACTGCAGTAGGCCGCGAACCGTTGGTACGTGTAGAGTTGGTGGATACTGTAAACAATGCTTTGGTAGCTATGCGTTACATCAAGGTGAAATGGGTGAAAGAAGAAGGTATGCGTGAAATCGGTTTCACATACGATGATACCATATTCAAATGTGGCGATTTCGCAGATAGAATTGGTACTGTAGCCATGAACGAAGTTATCTACAACGGTGCAAAAGAAGGTGGTATGACCAAACAGGAATTCCACGCCATTTACACTGACGAGGGTTTCGACGCACAAGATGGAGTAGATTATGGTAAGGTTAAACTTATTAAGAATACAGAAGAGGGCGTTGAATCTTACAACATTGAGTGGACTTTGACTCACGCTGACATCGTAAAGAAATATCCAGAATGGAAGAATCACGAAGATATGGTATTCACTAAGACATTCTTCTGGAAAGATCCGACAAAGGCATATCCTGCATTGAAGATTACATTGACACGTACTATCTACAAACCTACATTCGGTGGATATGGATATGACAATCGTTATTGGAAGAAAAACACCAACAACACTGTATTCAATGTGAACCCGGTAGTTTATGGTGCTGTGGAATGGAATCCTGCATGGAATGAAACCACTGGACACGTATTGACTGGCGATAAGACTAACAATAATCCGACCGTAAATATCTACACTGACTTAGTGAACGGTTTCTTGAACAAAGACGGTGTAAAACCTGCTACTGGTGCATGGGAATACCTGTACTTCCAGGATAAGAACGTTGCGAATGTGAAGAATCCTTATTCTCCTACATTTGAATTGGAAGGTGTACGTTTTGAATTCGATGCTGAAAAGTTGGCTGGTAAAACTTATAAGTACTTTGATGTTGCCAGCAAGACATTCAAGGATGGTGCTGTTACATTGAGTACTGACAACACAAAATTGTACATTGCAGGTGAATTGGCTGCAACAATTGACAATTATAAGGACAACCTCTGTACTGTCGTAGATAATCCTCTGAAAGGTCACAAGACTTATAACATCAAATTGCAAGAAGCTGATCCGGATGCAGCATCCAATTTCGGAAAAGACACCAAACCGACAGAAGCTGCCAAAGCTTTGGTAGGCCAGATTGTTCCTGTCAAATTGGTTGCAGACCTTTGCTATGGTGATGCAACTCCGGGACATCCGGCTGCCCATACTGAAGTTATCAAGGCTTATGATGCCAACATCATTGAACCGATGACTATCACAGTGAATAAGGAAGAAGGAGAAGTAACTGATGCTGTTGTTAACGGTAGCTCTGTAGATGTAACAGGTGCTTATACTTACACTTGCTGGAATGCAGACGAAAACGGTAATTTCTACACTGCTTCTGAGGCTCCCAATGCAACAGCTCTGCAAAAAGAACTGTTCAAATTCTACGAATGTACTCCGAGCAACTGGATGACTGATCAAGTTAAGACTAACCTGAAACTGGTAGACGGCAATTTGCAGCCTGTGGCTGGTTACAAGGAAGGTAGCCTTCCTGCCAACACAACTGTAGTTTACAACGTAGATGCAACAACTGGTAAGGAAACACTGACTTACTACAACCACAGTGGTACTCCTGTAAACTGGGATTATGAAATCTATGTTCCTATCAAGTTCGGTTATAAGTGGAAGACTTTCACTCAGGAATTCAAAATCCACGTAAATGAAAATGCCGGTACTCCCGCAGGAAGATAAGAGACAACTCTGAAAAGAGATGCCAAGAAAGTAAACAGACAAGAGAGAGTGCTTCATCCGATTGAAGCACTCTTTTTTATAATATAACAACTAAAAATATGAAACAAACAGTCATTATAGGAATATTGTTGGGAATACTGCTACTAACCGGATGTGACAACAACGAAAAAGAACATGATTTTGTCGGTATATTCACTACTGCCAACGGCATAAAGTTTGAGCTTCGTCCAGATTCTACATCAATCATAACTTTCAAAGATTCTATGATTTACGAAAGTTCTTGGAAAATAAGCAAAGATCGTAACAATGAAACCTATGCCAACATAGAGTTTGCTGGTTATCAGAATTATTATTATTTGAAAAATGGTAAGCTTTATCGCAGTATACGCGAAATGAACCATGATGCCTTAGGTGAAGAGGTGAAGTATCTAGAATGATTTCCGCGCCTCTCATCACTCTCTAGATTTTTTTTCTCCCTACTTTGCTTCCACACTTCCACCCACCTCCTGCATTCCCCTATCCATCAGCATTTGAACTGCTGTGGAAGCAACAAAAAAAGGTGGAAGCAAAATTTGCTTCCACCTACTCAAAACGCTATAGTTTTACCGTAACCTACTCGTCTCTACCATAATACCCCGTGCAAGGTACATAAATCGGTTGGTTCAGTTTTCCTGCATTCTCGAGCTTGCCTTCGCTGCGAAGCAGGCGAATATGAAGCTGTGCAGTAGAGCGCATCATTCCGCAGAGGCTCTGAAAATCACTGCGCGTAAGGAACTGATGCGTAGAGAAGTAGCCCGTCAGTCGCCTGTCAATCTCCTTGTCACTCAGCTTTTGGGAATGCTCATTCAGCCCCAGCGGTTTAACTTTGATGGCACCTATCTCATTCTTCAGCACCTGGTCGGCACGAAACTTGATGCCCTTCAGCTTAATCTTGGTGGTTTTTCGTTTGGTCGCAGCGGTCACCGGCTCCGTGCTCGTCAGTACGGGATGAAAATAGCCGATACCGTCCAGATGCACCTGCCGCCCCTCGGCAAGGTCTTCCCCCATGACGTGCGACAAGGCATCCAGTACCGCCGAGACATCAGTCTCCGTCAACGAGCTGCGTTCCTGAATTCTGCGACGCAGTTCGTCGGTAGTGGTAGAGCCGTTCAAGCGGATGCGTGGATGAAGTATCTTTTCTTCCCGCTGTTTGTCTTTTGGTTCCGGAAGTTCATACCAATCAAATAAAATTGCCATAGTTCAATGTCTTTTAAGTTGTTATATAATAAATTTGCGCCCTATGCGGAATAGGTGCGGGGTGCGTACTTCATCCGTAAAAGCTATGGAAAGAGAGACGCCTAACGACCATGAACAACTCTGCTTACGGTCGTCAAGCGATTGCTTCATGGCCGTAAGCAGAGTTGTTCATGGTCGTTAGGCGTCATCTATTCCCTATACAAAAGTAGACAAACAAAGGGAGAAAAGCAAAGGAATGCCAGTGTTTTGACAAAGAAACTCACTTGCTTTTAACACTTCTCTGCATGAGTCGTGGAGACTTGTATCCATTTAATAATTATTCCGCAGAATGCTTGCTTTCAGCTCTTCAATGTAGTATCTTTACGAGAATTATATTTACTTAAACAAGCTGACAAACAGAATGAAAATTACCTTGATTAGAGCAGAAAAAGGGAGCGGAAAGGAAGCCCTCAGCACCCTGGAAGCGGATGCACTGATTAAAAAACTAAAAACCGAAACCAAAGCCGGACATGTATCGACCCTCCGGGCCATCCTTCCTCAACTGGAGGGCACTTGCGCCCAATACGAACATATAGACAAGTTGCCCCGCATCTATCCCGCCGTGGAATATAGCCGTACACAAGAGGGGGAACGGTGGATGAAGAACTATAACGGACTCGTACAACTGGAAGTAAACCGTCTGTCGGGCATTGCCGAAGCGGAATATGTAAAGCGACAAGCCGCCCTGCTGCCACAGACCTTTGCCGCTTTCTGCGGTTCCAGCGGACGGAGTGTCAAAATATGGGTATTGTTTGCCCTGCCCGACGGCACGACGCCGAAGCGGGAGAGCGATGCCACCTTGTTTCATGCCCACGCCTACCGTATGGCGGTGAAGTGCTACCAGCCCTTGCTGCCGTTTGCCATTACATTGAAAGAACCTTCCCTTACCCAGAGTTGCCGCATGACTCTGGACGGATATCCATACTACAATCCTGCCGCTGTGCCTTTCTGCCTGGAACAGCCCCTCAGCATGCCCGAGGAAGAGAACTTCCGGCAACGAAAACTCGCAGAAAAGAACCCGCTGTTGCGGCTGCATCCGGACAGTAAAGCCTCGGACACCTTTGCCGTACTCTTCGAGTCGGCCCTTAACCGTGCATTCCGCGAATTGGACGGCTGGAAACGGGACGGGGATTTACGGATACTGCTGGTGCCTCTGGCCGAACATTGTTTCAAGGCAGGCATTCCCGAAGAGGAAGTAGTCCGCCAGACATTGATGCACTATTACCGGGAAGCGGATGAATTCATTGTCCGTCAAACGATTCATAACCTATATCAAGAGCTTAAAGGCTTCGGGAAAAAGAGCAGTCTGACGCAAGAGCAGGAGAGCGTTTTCCGGCTGGAAGAGTTTATGGGCCGCCGGTATGAGTTTCGCTACAACACCGTTCTGGATGATTTGGAATACCGTCAGCGCGACTCCGTCCATTTCTATTTCAAGCCTGCTGACCAGCGTGCCCGCAGTACGGTCTCCATGAATGCCCTGAAGGAGGGTATCCGCGTATGGGACCGCGACATCAACCGTTTCCTAACTTCAGACTACGTACCACTCTATAATCCCGTCGAAGAATACCTTTACGACACCGGCCGCTGGGATGGGAAAGACCGCATCCGGGCATTGGCCGACCTCGTTCCGTGCCACAATCCTCATTGGCAGGAGCTGTTCTACCGCTGGTTCCTGGGCATGGTGGCACACTGGCGTGGAATGGACCGGCAACACGGAAACAATACTTCTCCTCTGCTTGTCGGTTCTCAAGGGTTCCGGAAATCCACCTTTTGCCGCATTTTGCTGCCACCGGAGCTGCGTTTCGGCTATACGGACAGCATCGACTTCAAGAGCAGGCAGGAAGCAGAACGCAGTCTGGGACGCTTTCTGCTCGTCAACATTGACGAGTTCGATCAAATCAACATCAACCAGCAGGGCTTCCTGAAGCATCTGCTGCAGAAACCGGCTGCCAACCTGCGCAAACCCTACGGCAGCACCATCCGTGAGATGCGGCGGTATGCCTCCTTCATAGGCACCAGCAATCAGAAGGACTTGTTGTCCGACCCCAGTGGCAGCCGCCGTTTCATCTGCATTGAGGTCACCGGTCCCATTGATACGAATGTCACCATCAACTACCGTCAGCTCTATGCGCAGGCTCTGAATGCCGTAGCCAAAGGTGAGCGCTACTGGCTGGATGATGCCGACGAAGCCATCTTGAAGCGGACGAACCGGGAATTTGAACAGCTCACCCCACTGGAACAACTCTTCCACAGCCATTTCCGTGCGGCAGAAGAGGATGAGGAGGGGCAATGGATGATGCCCATGCAGATTATTTCTGCCTTGCAGACAAAGACGCGTGACCGTCTGGCTATCAATAAGGTGGCCGTATTCGGGCGGACGCTCAAGAAGCTTGAAATACCGAACAAGAAGTCACGGCAGGGGACGCTGTACCATGTAATGCCGCTGGATTAAATGCTCTGCAGTAACCCCGCACAAGCATCTTCCAGAATGTCCAGCACATACTCAAAACCTTCGGAACCGCCGTAATAGGGGTCCGGTACATGGTCGGCATGGGTAAACTTTGTACAGTATTCCGTCATGCGGTGTATCTTGCTCCATTCGGCGGTTGAAGGGGCACGATCTTTCAGGTCGTCGATGTTGCGGTCGTCCATACCGATAATCAGGTCGAAGTTGTAAAAATCCTCGGTACGTACGGGTCGCGAAAGATGCGTCAGATTGTATCCACGGCGGGCGGCATGGGCACGCATCCGGCTGTCCGGCAGTTCGCCCTGGTGATAGGACAGAATGCCTGCAGAATCGATTAAAAACTCATCCGCACGTCCGGCTTCTTCTACCAGATGCTTCATGACTCCCTCTGCCGAGGAGGAACGGCAAATGTTGCCGAGGCAAACGAAAAGTATCTTCTTCATATTTCTTTAGTTACGAGTTATTTACATCGGGTCTACATCATAATACACTATCAGCGACTTGAAGCGGTCTTCCGCCACCATCTCTTTTTGCACCTGGACGAGCAGTTCGCGGGCACGGGCCATCGGGGCATTGGTTTCTATCTTCAAGACAATCTTTCGGATGAACAGGGTCTGTACGCGTGCTACGGGCGGCTTGTCCGGTCCCAGTACCCGGTTGCCGAAGACGGTGCGGAGCTTGGCGGCCATAGTCTGTGCCATGAGGTCGAGCAGGGTCTCGTTCCGGTTCTTCAGGTAGACATACACCAGGCGGTAGTAGGGCGGGTAGTGGAACATCTGGCGTTCGGCAAGCTGCCCGCCTACCATGGCTTCGTAGTCGTTGGCAATGACTTGCGGGATGATGGGATGGTCGATGCTTTTGGTTTGTAGCACCACCCTGCCGCGCTTGTTCTTCCGTCCGGCGCGTCCGGCAACCTGCGCCATCAGCTGGAAGGCGCGCTCGTAGGCGCGGAAGTCGGGATAGTTCAGCATGGTGTCGGCATTGAGTATGCCCACAATGCTGACGTGGTCGAAGTCCAGACCCTTGGACACCATTTGCGTGCCTATCAGGATGTCCGTCTTGCCTTGCTGGAAATCGGAGATGATGCGCTCGTAGGCGGTACGGGTGCGGGTGGTGTCCAAGTCCATACGGGCTACGCGGGCGTCGGGGAAGAGGGCTTTGATGTCATCTTCTATTTTTTCCGTGCCGAAGCCGCGGTTGCGCAGGTCAGTGCCCTCGCAGGCGGGGCAGATGCGGGGCAGTTGGTAGGTGTAGCCACAGTAGTGGCAGGTCAGTTGGTTCAGCCCCTTATGGTAGGTGAGGCTGACGTCGCAGTTCTTGCACTTGGGTACCCAGCCGCAGGTGTTGCACTCTATCATGGGGGCGAAGCCGCGGCGGTTCTGGAAGAGGATGACTTGTTCTTTTTGTTCCAGTGCCTCGCGGATATATTGTAGGAGCAGTGGGGAGAACGGACCGTTCATCTTCTTCTTGCGGTGCAGCTCCTTGATGTCTACGGGGATAATCTCCGGCAGTTGTATCTCTTTATAGCGTTCTTTCAGTTCCACAAGGCCATACTTGCCGGATGTGGCATTGTGCCAAGTCTCTACAGAAGGGGTTGCCGTACCCAACAGAGTTTTGGCGCCGTACATGGAGGCGAGTACAATGGCTGCATTGCGGGCATGATAGCGGGGGGCGGGGTCTTGCTGCTTGTAAGTGTTTTCGTGCTCCTCGTCCACAATCACAAGACCGAGGTTGCGGAAAGGAAGGAAAACGGAGGAGCGGACGCCGAGAATAATGTCATAGTCTGCTTCCGACAGCTGCTTCTGCCAGATTTCCACCCGTTCGGCATCGGGGAACTTGGAGTGATAGATGCCCAGTCGGGAGCCGAATACGCGTTGCAGGCGCTCTGTGATTTGTGCAGTGAGAGCTATTTCGGGCAGGAGATAGAGCACCTGCTTTCCTTGCCGGATGGTTTCTTCTATCAGATGAATATAGACTTCGGTCTTGCCGCTTGCCGTGACACCATGTAGCAGGCAGACGTTCTTGCTTTGAAAATTCTCTAAGATGGAGTGATAAGCGCGTTGCTGGTGCTCGTTCAGCGGGTTGACGGGGATGACTTCTTTGAGGAGTGCTTTGTCTATGCGACCTATTTCCTGCTGGTAGACTTCGAATACACCACGGTCCACAAGACCGTTGAATACGGCAGGGGTGGCAGAGGTGCGTTGCAGCAGTTCGGCTTTGGAGACTTCTTTTATATCTCGTCCGCTGAGGTAGCCGGAGAGTTCCAGGTACTTCATCAGCAGGTCCAGTTGCTTGGGGGCACGGCGCTGCAACTCGTCGAAGAAGATGTGTAGGCGGTGTTCGTTGCGCGCAGCGGCGGTGAGGCGTACGCGGGTTTCGGTCTTAGGCTTATAGGTACGGCGCAATTCTTCCTTTACGAAGATGGCCTCTTTGTCGAGCAGTGACTTGATGACAGAAAGTATGTTCTTGATGTCGGTCTCCTTCTCCAGTTTCGTCACGCATTGCTCCGGGTCGGCAGAGAGCATATCCAGTATCTTCTGTTCCTTCTCCGGCAGGCGGACATCGGATTCGAAATCGGGGTTGTACTCTACGATTGTTTCGCTTTCCAGCTTCAAGCCAGAGGGTAAGGCAGCTTTGTAGACGTCTCCTTGCGTGCAGAGATAGTAATCAGAGAGCCATTCCCAGAACTTGAACTGCCGTGGGAGCAGTATGGGGCGGGCATCCAGCAAGGCGGACACTTCCTTTACTTCGTATTCGGTGGGGGCACAATAGTGCACGTTGCGCACGATGGCTGTATAGTATTTCTTCCGTCCGAATGGTACTACCACCCGGCAACCAATCTGCACTTCATCCGCCCACTCGTCGGGCAGGGAATAGGTGAAGCAGCTGTACAAAGGCAAAGGCAATATGACGTCGGCAAACTTTTTCATCGTGGGGACAAAGATAGTGGAAAGTGGAGGGAGAATGAAATGAACGGGGGCATTTTTTATGCTGAGGAGAGGAGGAGGCTGTTGTGGATTTGGGATGAAGATAAGGGAAAGGTTATATGAGTATGGCAGATATAAAAAAGTAGGGAAAGAATTTCTTTTAAAAGTAATTCCTTCCCTACTTGAGGATTATCACATCACGGTGTAGTACCGGTAATGAATGGGGTATTATTCAGTTGGATACTTTTTGATGTTGACAGTTATAGTACCTTCAACCTCTTCTGTTACACCGTCTACACTTACAGTGGCTATAACTTTGATTGCTACAGAAGTATCTACAGTGGTCTTCTTGCCTGTGAAGTTCACGGTAATATTATTGTCACCATCAACGGTTACACCGGAAATCAAATTACCAGAACCATCTGTTGCTACTGGTGATGTAAACTCACAGCGTACGTTAGTTACATTAGTAGCTGCTACGTCAGCATTTAACAGAGTCTTGAAACTGTAGTATGCAGCTTTGTCACTAGTAGTGGCAGGTTTACCATATTTGATTACTGCATTTTCAACTTTTCCTGATTGGAGTGACAGAGTATTTGCAGTAGCAAACTTGTAATTCTTGAATTCGATGAACTTAACCTTGATAGCAGGGATATCAAATGTATTGCCCAGATAGTCAAGTTTCAAACCATCTACAGTATAAACTGTATTCAAGTCTGTTGCGTCTACCATTGTTACAACAGAACCGCTTACTGTCAGTTCCTCTTCATTTACAGTGATATCACTATAGCTAACATAATTAGAGGTAATCAGAGTCTGCAAATCTACGCTTGTTGCACTCGGTATGGTGAATACCTTAGCAGTTGCATCATAGTATGCAGGATTGTATGAATACTGCTGGGCGATTTCCTCATCTGTAGGATTAGCCAATTCAAACGGTATAGAAACAACTTCCTTGGTATTTGCATCATAATTATTGAATGTAACTTTTGCAGTGTAAACACCAGTGAATTTGAAGTTACTGTAGTCTGTATTGAAAGTAATCAACAGTTTGGCGAAGTCTTTATTATCAGTGACTACTACACCATCAGCTGTAGCCATCTGAATTTTTTGAATCAAGCCTCTCTTGTTCTCTACAGTCACTTCTCTACCAGTCGTTTCATCAGTATATACCCAATCTACACCAACAGAATAATCCATGTATGTATCTGCATTCCAAAGAATACGGTCAGCTTCAGTCATATCCTTGAAGTAAGGAGCGAAGTCTACCAGCAATTTCTGATTTGCAATGACGCCAGTTGTTATATGTTCCTGAGTTTCAAATTCGTATGCCTTTTCAGTCATTTCTTGGTCAAATGTCACAGATACTGTATATTGACTATGAGTGACATTACCAGCTACATCCAAAGTATGAACATTAAATTTCAAGTTTCCTTTTGCAGCTTCAGAGCAGGAGATAGTCAAACCATCAGTTTTGATTCCATATTTAATGGAGTCTGCCTTGGAACTTTCATCGACTGTTAAATAAGCATCATACAATCGGTCTGCATTAATATTAGCTTTCAAAGTCGCGGACTTACCTGGTTCAATATAGTTAGAAACGCTAACACCTCCATTAACGTTTTTCTTACTAACGTAGAAGTAGCCAAACTGAACCTGATTAGTAATTTTTTCAACAACCAATGCATTTTCATATACAGAACGAACCTTATCATTTGCAACCAATGCCAGAGCAGGACTCTTTTCTGTAATCGCAGCAGGATATGCTTCTACAATCTCATCAGTAATAGTTTCAATAGAGAAAGGTATCTGGAATAAGCCATTAGCAGATACGGCTCTAGTATACAAACCGTTGTATGCAATAGGAGTACCCAAAGTCACAGGAGCAACCTCATTCTTGGAATTTACCAACTGCAATTCAGTCTTAGCCAAGTCAAAGTTGTTCGGCGTAACTTGAACCATCAGTGAATCATCAGAATAAGTAATCATGTAGCTACCTTTAGCTGGTGCACCCTTAGGACCTTTCCAAGCTTGGAGAGTTTTATCACTGGTAGCGATAGAATAATAAACCTTTAGTTCTTTGTTACCTACGATGGAAATCTGTGCCAATCCTTCATTCAACGGCAAACGGATTTCTTTCTTGTTCTGTCCATTCTCATCAAGTACTACTAAGATAGCATAGTTTTGGTCGTTCGGATCAGTGTAGTAGTAAGGAACGTTTCCTATAGTAGCAGTACCTTCAAATTCTACGAATTCAGTGCCGTTCCACAAATACCACTTACCATTTTCGAACTTCACTTCTTGCTGTCCATCTTCACCCTTCTCGCCATCTTGGCCAACAGCCTTAACGTCTGTTTTTTCGCCATTGCATACCCAGTAACCATCTTCAGAGATAGTCCATTCTGTTCCGGCAGCACCCGGAGTACCAGCAGCACCGTCCTTACCATTAGTAACGTCGTAAGTAGTACCGTCAGACAACGTGATTGTCAAACCGTTGGCAGTCTGAGCCACACTTGTGATCCACTTGCCATCTTTAATTTTGCCTTCCAAGGCTTCGATTTGAGATTTGATGCCAGACAACTCGTTGTTGATCTGTTCAATGTCATCATCGTAGTCCTTACAAGACGTAAACGTTCCTGCAGTACCTACCATTAAAGTACTGAACAGGATTACACTTAGAAACTTCTTGTTCATAATTGAAAACTTTAAATTTATAAATTTAAAAAATAAAAAAGTGAATAATCTCTCATTTTATATTCCTTTCCCATATCTGTTTTGTTATATGA
>OJJY01000596.1_pt1 | contig 13118 bp, 6 predicted proteins | sample 1596421 | NCBI WGS metagenome assembly OJJY01 (sample SAMEA4350151, study PRJEB24818) | metagenome | biome: human; feature: gut; material: faeces | place: Denmark | collected 2013-09 | reverse complement strand
AGATGAATGAGCAGCTCAAAGCCTCCCGAGACGCTTTTTCGCTCCAGATGGCGGGCTACACCCAGCAGCTCAAGGAGCTTCTGGGCGGGTTCGAGGTCATCCGGGGCTTTCTGCGGGAGGACGCCTATGCCGCCCGCCACCGGGATGCTGCCCGGCAGGCTCGCGACAGCGAGCAGGCCTACCAGCAGAGCCTCAACGCCATGGTGGTCAACACCTCTCTCATCAGCAACCTCATCTTCCCCATCGTCATGCTGGTGGGCCTTTTTCTCGCTTTCGACGGGCGGCTGACGATGGGCACCGTCTCCACCGCCGCCAGCATGGCGAACTTCGTCATCACGCCCTGTAATCAGATCGCCCAGTGCTGGGCCAAGGTCAGATCCTCGAAGGGCATTCGTCAGCGGCTGGAAGCAGCCATGTCCGGCCCGGAAAAAGTCTCTGCGGGCCGGGCCATCGGTAAACTCGAGCACATCGAGTGCAAGGACACCGGCTTTGCCTACCCCGGAGCCGCTGCACCGGTGCTGCGCGGCGTCCGGCTGACGGTCTCCGGGCAGGAAAAAGCCGTCCTCGTGGGCGAAAGCGGCTGCGGCAAGTCTACACTGGCAAAGCTGCTGTTCCAGTACTACCCAGACTATACCGGCAGCATCCTCTTCAACGGCCAGCAACTGCGGGACATCGACCGTCAGAGCCTCTACCAGCGGGTAGGCTACATCGCCCAGACAACCTATCTCTTCAATGACACCCTCCGCAGCAACATCTGCCTCGGCGCGGACTTCCCCGAGGCTCAGCTTTCCCACGCCATCGGGACGGCGGGCCTCACCGACTGGGTGAGCACCCTGCCCGACGGCCTCGACACCCTCATCAGCGAGAACGGCAAGAATCTCTCGGGCGGGCAGCGCCAGCGCATCGGCATTGCACGGCTGGCGCTTCGCCGGTACGACCTCATCATCGCCGACGAGATCACCGCCAGCCTCGACCCCGACACCAGCGGACAGGTCATGGAAAATCTGCTCGCCCTCCCCTGCATGGTGGTGGCCATCACCCACGACGTCTCGGGGGCGTTCATGAAGCAGTTTGACAAGGTATACCGGGTGGAGCACGGAAGCGTCACACAAGCATAAAAAGGAGGGCCTGTGCCGGGTTTCAGCACAGGCCCTCCTCTTGTTTTATTGGTTATTTTGCCGCGTCGAACTCAGCGAGGATGTCGGCCTCCGGGGCCGGGGTCACAAGGCTGACCACCACGCAGACAGCCAGCGAGACGAGGAAGGCGGGCAGCAGCTCATAGATGCCGAAGACGCCGCCCAGCGGGCTGACGAAGTACTTCCAGACAAAGACCATCAGGCCGCCGAAGAGCATACCGGCCAGCGCACCCTGCCAGTTGCAGCGCTTCCAGAACAGAGCGCAGAGGACGACCGCGCCGAAGGCGCCGCCGAAGCCGGCCCACGCGAAGCTGACGATGCCGAAGACGCTGGAGTTGGGGTCGCGGGCCAGCACCACACCCACCACGCTGACGCAGACGATGGTCAGGCGGGCGGCGAAGAGGCTCTGCTTCTCGCTCAGCTTGAGGTGGGCGAACTCCTGCAGGATGTTCTGGGACACGCTGGACGCAGCGGCCAGCATCTGGCTGTCCGCCGTGGACATGGTGGCCGCGAGGATGCCTGCAAGGATGAGTCCGGCCAGAATGGCCGCCAGCACACCGTGCTGGCTGATGAGGCTGGCAACGCGGACGATGAGGGTCTCACTGGTGGAGCCGCTGAGGAATTCCAGCGCACCGGCCTTGGTCATGCCGAGGCCCACCATGCCGATGAGGATGGACGCTGCCATGGCGATGACCACCCAGACGGTCGCAATGCGGCGGCTGAGCACCAGCTTCTTCTCGTCCTCGATGGCCATGAAGCGGAGCAGGATATGGGGCATTCCAAAGTAGCCGAGGCCCCACGCCATCGTGGAGACGATGTCCAGCAGGCTGTAGGACGTCGCCCCGCCGGTCACGGCGTCGTGGCTGGCGGTCATGGTCAGGTAGCCGGAAAGGCTCTGGGCGTTCTCCACCACAGCGCCCCAGCCTCCGGCCACGACGATGCCATAGCCCAGAACCGCCACGAGGGCTAGCGACATGACCACCGACTGGATGAGGTCGGTGGTGGTGACGGCCCGGAAGCCGCCCAGAATGGTATAGCCCACGATGACGAGGGCCGACACCAGCATGGCGGCCATGTAGTCCACCCCGAAAAGGCTGTGGAACAGCTTGCCGCAGGCCGCAAAACCCGAAGCTGTGTAGGGCACGAAAAAGACGATGATGATGACCGCGCCCAGAGCGTTCAGCAGGTTGCGCTGGTCATGGAAGCGGAGCGACAAGAACTGCGGCACGGTGATGGCGTCGAGGTTGGCCGAGTAGCGGCGCAGACGCCGGGCCACGATGAGCCAGTTGAGCCATGTGCCCAGCGCAAGGCCGATGGCCGTCCAGCCCGGCGAGGCGATGCCGCTCAGGTAGGCCAGACCCGGCATACCCATCAGAAGCCAGCTGGACATATCGCTGGCCTCGGCGCTCATGGCCGTGACCAGCGGGCCCATCTTCCGCCCGCCGAGGTAGAAGTCGGCGCTGTCGTTGTTAGTCTTGCTGTAGGCGAAGCCCACCAGCAGCATGGCCGCAAGATAGACGATGATGGTGACGATGATACAGATCTCACTCATATACATTTCCCCCTTTGCTGCTTTCTCTATAAAAGCATGGCACGATTTTACCACACTAAAGCAGCAAAGTGCAACCCTCTCCGACAGATTCTTCCCCTATGACCGAAAATTCGTCCTTTCCAGCGTCCAAAATCGCTCAATATGCCAACAGGCCGCCCCCTTTTCAGGGGACGGCCTGTTGGTTTGGATGAAGAAAATGATGAAAATAGAGAGGATGTCAGCTTATTTTGCGGCCTCGCCCTCGGGGAAGATGATCTTGTTCACGAAGAAGAAGATCACCATCGAGATGCCGCCGTTGAGCACAGTGGTGCCGATGTTGTAGATGAAGTCGGGCACCAGCAGACCGGCCACCGCCACCCAGATGCAGTTGATGGAGTTGACGATACAGGTGATGAGACAGAAGGCCAGCAGGTACCAGCCGATCTGTTTTGCCAAATTGCCCTTGCTGCGGAAGACGAGGCTGCGCTGGATGGGGAAATTGATGCACTCGCCGATGATCATGGCCACCATGTAGGCGCAGAAGTAGGGCAGGCCGCCGTGGGCCGCATCGTAGCCGAGGATGTTCCACTTGAAGGTCTCCCCGAAGAGGGTGATGTCGATGCCCGGCCAGCCGAAGTCCACCACCGGCAGACCGGCAAAAGCTTTGGGCAGAAATTGCAGCAGCAGGTACTTGAACACGGTGATGAGGTTGGACACGATAACGAACAGTCCGCCCTCCCGCACCCATTTGGCCGCAGCCGGATGCTTTTGGGCAAAGGTATTCCAGAAATTCACGGTCGTTCCTCCTTCTCAGCCCTGACGCAGCCGCTTTTTCAGCTGGGCATTCAGGATGGCGTTCTTGATAAATTCGTAGATGACCCGGACGATGCCCGCCAGCCAGAAGCCCTTCAGCTCCCAGACGAGGCCGTCCACCATCCCCATACTGACCATGCCGTTGGTCATCTTGGCCAGCGCACGGAGGGGCATATTGTACTGGAAGACGGTGTTCAGGTCGGGCTTGCCCTTTGCAAAGCTGGCGTCGAGACGGCTGCGCAGCACCTTCTGGGCCAGCCAGCCCAGCGGGCTGCGGCCATGGTCCATCTCGCCCAGCGTCATGTTCCGGTCGATGCGGACGACGTCCTCCGGGATGGGATGGCCCAGCAGGGCCTCGAACTCGGCGTCGGTCACATAGGTGATCTGACCGGAGACGTAGTGGGTCAGGCTCAGGCCCGCGTAGGGGTCGGGGGCATTTGTGCCCTTGACGGTGATGTCTGCCGTCAGGCGGATGTCCACGCTGGACGCGCCCACCCGGAGCTGGTAGCTGCCGCCCTCGACCTCCCATGCGTTGGTCTTGACGTTCCAGTAGCGGAACGCCTTATCGTCCAGCGCGATGGCCACGGTCTTGCTCTCGCCGGGGGCGAGAGAGACCTTTGCAAAGCCCTTCAGCTCCTGCTCGGGGCGGAAGACCTTCGCATCCGGCTTTGCGACGTAGAGCTGGACGATCTCGGCACCGGCGGCGCTGCCGGTGTTGGTGACGGTAAGGGTCACGCCCGTTTCGTCGGCCTTGAGGCCGCTGTATTCGAAGGTGGTGTAGCTCAGACCGTAGCCGAAGGGGAAGGCAGGCTTCACACCGGCGGTCTGATAGTAGCGGTAGCCCACATACAGGCCCTCGCGGTACTCCACGTTCCGGCCCTCGCCGCCGAAGTTTGCCTTGGCGGGGGTGTCGTCGTAGGCCTTTGCCCACGTCTGGGACAGCTTGCCGCAGGGGCAGAGCTTTCCGGTGAGGATGTCCGCTGCCGCACCGGCACCCGCCTGTCCGCCCAGTGCGCCGTAGACCAGCGCCTTGCACCGGCCCACCCACGGGGTCTCCACCGGCGCACCGGCGCTCAGCAGGACGACGACATTCGGGTTGACGGCGGCCACTGCGTCCAGAAGCTGCTGCTGGTTCTCGGCCAGCGCCATATCGGCGCGGTCAAGGCCCTCGCTCTCCCGCAGCTCATCGAGGCCGAGGCAGAGCAGGACGGTGTCGGCCTGCTTTGCGAGGGAGACGGCCTCCTCCTGCTTTTTGGGGTCTGCGGCTCCCTGACGGTCGAAGCCGGAGGCGTAGCCCACAAAGGCGATGCCGCTGTCGTCGGCTTTGATGCAGTCCAGCAGAGCATCTACTTGGAGCGCATTGACGGCGCTGGAGCCTGCGCCCTGATAGCGGGGCGTCTGGGCAAAGTCGCCGATGACGGCCAGCTTTTCGCCCGCCTTCAGGGGCAGGATGCCGTCCTCGTTCTTGAGCAGGACGATGCTCTCGGCGGCGGCGCGGCGGGCCAGTGCGTGGTGGGCAGCCGCGTCAAAGGTGCGGGGGGCTTTCTCCACTGCCGCGTGGGTGGAGAGCACCAGCTCCAGCAGCTCGTCGAGGCGGGCGTCGAGGTCGGCCTCGGTGACTTTGCCGTCCTTCACGGCCTTCATCAGCTCCCGGATGGAGTCGCCGCCGGGGCAGGGCATCTCGAGGGTGGAGCCGTTCTTCACGCCGAGGGCGTGGTCGTTGGAGCCGCCCCAGTCGGTGACGACCGCCCCGTCGAAGCCCCAATCCTTCCGCAGGATGTCCTGCAGGAGATGGGCGTTCTCGTTGGCGTAGGTGCCGTTGATGAGGTTGTAGGAGGTCATGATGGTCTTGGGCCGGGCCTCCTTGACCACGATCTCGAAGCCGGTCAGGTACAGCTCCCGCAGGGTGCGCTCGTCCACCACCGAGTCGGAGGCCATCCGGCGCAGCTCCTGACTGTTGACCGCGAAGTGCTTGGGGCAGGCAGAGATGCCGTTTTTCTGGATGCCGCGCACATAGGCAGCGGCCATTTTGCCCGCGAGGATGGGGTCCTCCGAAAAATACTCGAAGTCACGGCCGCAGAGGGGGCTGCGCTGGATGTTCAGGCCGGGGCCGAGGAGGACAGCCACTTCCTGTGCGGCGGCTTCCTCGCCCAGTGCCTCGCCCACGGCCTCGCCGAGGGCCTCGTCCCAGCTGCACGCCGTGGCGGAGGAGGTCGGGAAGCAGGTGGCCGGGACGCTGGGGTTCAGGCCCAGATGGTCGGCCGCCCCCGCCTGCTTGCGGACGCCGTTGGGGCCGTCCGACAGGGTGATGGACGGGATGCCCTTTCCGGGCAGGGCACGGGTGGTGAAGACCGTCTCGCCCGAGAGCAGGGCACATTTCTGTTCTAGATTCAGTTTCCGGATGATGTCAGTGTGCTTCATCGCATTTTCCTCATTGATCCCTGAGCGGGGCAAAGGCCCGCTGTTCGCTGCAGCGGGCCTTTGCCATCGGTTTTGTTCAGGTGCTGCACGGAGAGTGCTTACGTCTTAGACTTCTTCCTCTTCCTTGCGCTTTTTGTAGTTCTTGATGGCGGTGTACTCCAGACCCACGATGAGCAGTGCGGCGACGACGTCTGCACCGATCAGGACGATCTTCCACTTTGCCATACCGGGGTTCAGGTTCTCCTCATCGTAAGCGCGGCTGTTGACCACGGTGTAGAGGATGTTCTTGGCAGCGGTGCGCATGGCCTGCTTGCTGCTGTTGGTCAGGACGGTCACGTTGTTGTAATCGTTGCCTGTGGTGCAGAGCATCAGGTCACCGCCGTTGCGGACAGCCTGATCGGCGGTCATGTAGCCGTAGACGCCGAAGTAGTCGGTCTCGACGAAGCCGAGGAAGCCCCACTCGCCGCGCAGGACGTTCTGCAGCAGCTCAGAGCAGCCGCCGGCCCAGCGATTGCCGATGTAGTTGAAGGAGGACATGACTGCGTGGCAGTCTGCATCCTTGACCGACATCTCGAAGGGCTTGAGGTAGATCTCACGGATGGCCTGCTCGTTGGACCAGGTGGCCGCCATGCAGTTGCGGTTGCCCTCCTGATCGTTCAGGGCAAAGTGCTTCATGTAAGCGTAGACGCCGTGCTCCTGTGCGCCTGCGATGGCACTTGCGGCCATTTCGCCGGACAGGACGCCGTCCTCCGAATAATACTCGAAATTGCGGCCGGAGAATGCGGTGCGGTGGATGTTCATGGCCGGGCCGTACCAGCCGGAGGTGTTCATCTCGTTGGCCATCTTGCCGATGCTGTCGCCGAAGTCATGGGCCAGATCCTTGCTCCAAGTCATGCCGATGAGGGTAGCAGCCGGGAAGCCGACCGAGCCGACGCCGGTGAAGTTGTTGTTGATGGAGGCGGGGCCATCGCAGTCGTTGGTGCGCACCTTGCCGACGCTGTCCACCGCTGCGGTCTGATAGCCGCCGAAGCCGATGGTCTGCTGCAGGTCGTCGATGCTCATCTCGTCCAGCAGGTCATCCCACTTGGAATCGTTGTAATCCACGCCGCGCAGGTCAGCCAGCTTGAGGCCGTTCTTTGCGCTGGTGGTAATGTCCTCTGCGTTGGGGTCCTCGTCCTTCTCGTAGCCGGACTCGGTGTAGGTGAAGCAGTTCTCGAAGCCAGCCTTGACCTCGTCGCTCATCTCGTAGGTGGCAGGAGCGGCAGTGGCTTCATCGTAGTTTGCGAAGCCGTCTGCACGGGACAGATAGGTGATCTCGCCCTCAGCGAAATCGAACTGGTTGGTGGCCACGACCTCATCGCTCCCGCGCTTGTTGGACTCGTTGTAGACGATGTCCGAAGCGAAGGTGCAGGTCTTGGAATCCAGAGCGGTGTGGGAGTCTGCATTGGTGCTGATGACGTAGTCGCCAGCCTCCAGCACATAGCAGCCGTTGTTCTGGTAATCGTAGGAAGCCAGATCCTCAACAGGGATGGTGAAGTCGATGGTCTCGCTCTCGCCGGGAGCCAGCTCGCCGGTCTTGGCGAAGTCCAGCAGGTTTGCAGAGGCCTTCTCGATGCCACCGTTGGTATACGGAGGATCGCTGTAGATCTCGACAACATCCTTGCCGGCGACAGAGCCGGTGTTGGTGACGGTGACGGAGAACTTCAGGTCTGCGCCATCGTTGGTGATGTCGCTCATCTTCTGGGTGAAGGTGGTGTAGCTCAGGCCATAGCCGAAGGGATAGACCACTTCCTTGTCGTAGTCGATGAGGCCCTCATCGGCAGCCGTCTCATAGAACTTGTAGCCGACGTAGATGCCCTCGACGTAGTTGACGAAGGAGGGAGTGGTGCCCTCGGGGTCGAACATACTTGCATTGGAGTTGAACTCGGAAGCGTTGGTGTACTTGAAGTCGCCGAAGTTGTTCCACCACGGAGAGGCGGTCAGGTCGGTGACATAGGTGTCTGCGGTGCGGCCGGAGGGGTTGACCTCACCGGCGACCACGCGGCCAAAGCCCTCAAAGCCGGACTGGCCGGTGCCGGGGCAGAGCAGAACGCCCTTGATCTGGGGGTAATCCTTGACCCAGCCCATCTCGAATGCGTTTGCGCCGTTGTAGACGACGATGACGTTGTCGAAGTTGGAAGTGACCAGATCGATCAGCTCTTCCTCGCGGTTGGACAGCTGCAGGAAGTGGTCGCCTGCATCCCAGTCGTTGCCCTCGTTCAGGCTGTCGTCATAAGAGCCGTTGTAATAGCCAGCGCCGCGCTGAGAGCCGCGGTAGTCTGCCACACGGCGGACCCAGCTGCCGTCCACGACAGCAGCCATATCGGTGGGAAGGTCTGCGCCCTCGCCGCCGACGCGGGTGATGACCACCATGGCAGTGTCAGAGTATTCCTTGGCATTTGCCATCATCTCGTCGGTGTACAGGCTGACGTTCGGCTCGGGCAGGGTCCAGTCCTGCTGTGCCATGCCGACGCTGGGACGGGTAGCGCAGTAGTCGGTGTAGAACTTGCTCAGCTCGTCGTTGGTCTCGATGCCCGCATCGTGCAGGCCGGTGAGCAGGTCGGTGACGGGATAGGCGTCGTTCAGTGCGCCGGAGCCGGTGCCGCCGTAGCAGGGGCTGGTGGAGGCCCAGCCAAAGACGTTCAGCTTGGAGCCGGAGGCCACAGGCAGGATGTTGTCATCGTTCTGTGCCAGAACGATGCCCTCCTGCGTGATCTCGTTCACCAGCTCGGTCGCCTCTGCGGAGGTCTCCTCGCTGATGGAGCCTTCACCGGAGACCAGATCCAGCATGGTGGACATGGGGCCGATGCAGATGAGGTTGACAACGATGACCAGTGCCAGCAGAATGGCGACACCAGACTGCGCACGGACCATCTTCTTCTTGGCTTTCGGCAGCTTCTTGGCCGCAAACATCGCAATGAGTGCGACCACGACCACGACGCCGAAGGCGATCAGGTAGTTCTGGATGTTGGAAACTACCTGCATTACATCATCCATATTGACGGACAACATAATTTTTCCTCCTTATTCTGAATTCATATTTCCCGGGCACAGCTCCCGGACTGTCGGCATCCATTATAAAGGAATTCAATGAAAATTTACAAAGATTTTCACAACCTGTCATTTCCGAGGCATATTTTGCAGAAGTTTCATTTTGGTTTCAAATTTTATTGTGCTTATCCACAAACACAGGCCCGGCTTTATTGTGCAAAACAGAAAAACCTCTCCGGCATTGCGAAGCAATGACGGAGAGGTTTTCTTTATTCCGGGATCGGCAGCAGGATCCGCAGCGTGAACCAGCCGTCGGCCCAGTGAAGGGTCATGGTGCCGTCGTGATCCTGCGCTGCCGCCTGCACGCCCCGTAGGTCGTAGCCGCCGTGGGTGTTGTGGCGGGGCAGGCCGTCTGCGCCCAGTTCCACGGGCTGGGCGCAGTAATTCTCGAAGCGGAGCATCACACAGCCGCTCTGGTCATAGATGGCCACCCGCAGCAGCCGCTTTTCGGGGTCCGGCTCTGCCGTGACACACTCGATGGCGTTGTCCAGCGGCGCGCCCACGAGGGTGCACAGCTCACGGGTCGTCAGGAACCCCAGCTTGCTGCCATCGGCCACGCTGGTCATGTTGATGCCCCGCTGCTGGCAGTCCATGCTCTTTGCGGTGAGCAGGGTGTCCAGCACCGGATTGCCGGTCTTGTTCTCGGCCTCATACCGGCGGATGCCGCTTTCCATCCGGGCCAGCGCGGCGTCCTGCTTGGCCCGGTCGCGCTCGGCACGGATGTCTGCGATCTGAATTTTCAGCTCATGGTAGCGGCTGTTGATGAGCCGGATGCCCTCTTTGCTCCGCTTGTACTGCTCATACTGGCGGTGGAGCACCTCGTCCATCGCCGCAAGCTCGCTGTGGAGGGCCGCCTCCCGCAGCTGCTCGTGCTGGACGGTCAGGATGAGGACGCCGCAGATGTCCACCAGCGTGCGGATGTAGTAGACGCTCATGTCCACCTCGCGGTCGCCCAAGAACAGCAGGTTGCTCACCGCGAAGACCATCGCCGCCATGACGACGGCCACGAGGGCCGCTTTTCCGCTGATGACGATGCGGCCCTTGGGGCTGGCGTGCTTGTGCTCCAGCAGCCAGATGCAGCCAAAGACCCCGCTGTAGACCACCGCCAGCAGCGCCAGCGACAGGCCATCGGCCCCGCTGCGCTGAGGCCAGAGGAAACAGTGCAGCTGCCACTCGGCGCTGGCGGCCAGCTCGGCCAGAACAAAGGCCCGGGCGCAGACATACCCGGCCTCCAGCAGCGAGATGGTGCGGGTGAGCCAGAGGTAGAGGTACTGCATCGCCACCGCCGCCGCCATGCAGGGGATCCACCACGCCAGCGGGACGCTGCCCGTGGCCTGCAAAAAAGCGCAGAGGACCAGCGCCCACGCCGCGCTGACGGCGAGGGTGGCTTTCGGGCCGAAGCGGAGGCCCAGCGGCAGGGCGTAGATGCCCACGGCCAGACACTCGGCCAGCGCCGTGTAGAGGCGCGGGATACTGGGCAGCGCCGTCATGCGCCTCCACCTCCGATGTGGTCGGCCAGCGCCGCGAGGAAAGCTTTCCGCCGGGGCCGGCTCAGCTGCAATTCATAAGGTCCTACCTGCACCATCCCCTGCTGCACCCCCTTCACCTGCGCCAGATTGACGAGGTAGCCGCTGTTGCAGCGGGCAAAGGGCCGCTCCGCCAGCTTTTCCTCGAAGGCTTTCAGGGTGCCCGCCGCCGCGAAGTCCCCCTCCTCGGTGTAGAAGTGGACGCGGTGGCCCTCGCTTTCCAGATAATAGATGAGGGAGGAGTCCAGCCGCCGAAGCCCGCCCTCCACCGGCAGGGCCAGATAGTGCCGCACCCGGCGGCGCAGCTGCTCCTCCGCCTTCCGGAGCTGCTGCGAAAAGGCAAAGTAGGGCACCGGTTTGAGCACATAGTCCAGCGCACCCACCGCGTACCCGCCGATGGCGTACTGGGCCATATTCGTGATGAAGACGATGATGACGTCCTTGTCCAGCTCCCGCACCCGCCGGGCTGTCTCCATCCCGTCCAGATGTTTCATCTCCACGTCCAGAAACAGGACATCGTACACCGGGCGGTAATCATCCAGCAGCTCCATCCCGTCGGCGAACTCCGTCACAGCAAACTCGGTGCCATACTGCCGGGTGTGCCGCTGCACATAGCCTTGCAGCTGCGCCCGCATCTCTGCCTCGTCCTCCACCAGAGCGATGCGTATCATTGCCGCACCTCCTTTTTCCTCAATTTCTCTGGTTTTTATTGTAACACGAAACCGGGCCGGTGGCAAATGGGAAGGCCCTTTTTCTGCCGCGTCCCGGACGCATTTCATACAACTCTGCCCTTTTGCCAAAACTTTTGACATCCTCGCTCCCCTGTAAAAAATTTATACAATGGGGTCTTTTTGCTCGTTGTCCGGCGATGTACCGCAGACTATACTATAGACATCGACGGGGATGCAGGACGGCGCCTCACAAAACCTTCACCGCCATTAAGGACATCTTAAACACTCTTTCGGGCATTTTCTAAGAAATGGCCGGTATACTATGAAGCGTCAACCGGAAGCGTCCCGCCGGGCGCTCCCTGTCTTGCAGCAAAAAATCTATCGTTCCATCATGGGAAAGAAAGGATCACATTATGAAGACCTCCATGAAAACCCTCGCCATGCTCACCCTGTCCGCCTGCGTCATCACCGGCAGCGCGGTCTCCAGCTTCGCGGCGGCCTCCGTCACGGCGGGTGCTGCTGTCCTCGGCCACCAGACCAGCACCTGCGGCGATGATGACCACTCGAATGCAGAGATCCTCGCCCGCTTCAAAAATGCAGACGGCTCCACCAGCTTCTATACCATCTGCGCCGAGGGCGGCGAGGTCAACGGCAGTACGGCCCTGACTGAGCTGACCAGCGCCAGCTCCAACTTCTACGGCACCCGCGTCTACACCGGCACGCTGGACAACGGCCAGCGCGTCATGACGGTGGCCTGCATCAACGGGAACGGCGCGATGACCGGCACCACCGCCGACGTCCGGGTCCCCAACGACGCGGTCAAGGGCTATGACCTCTATCTCGTCGGCTCCGATGGCACCGAGACCAAGCTGAACGTCTCGAGCAGCAGCAATTCCAGCTGTTCTGTCGTCCGGGTCAATATGCAGGACGGCGCGGCCCTCATCCATCTTGTCCCCCAGTCCAACAGCTAAACGAAAAAAGCAGCAGCCTCACTCTGCGTTCGGTGAGGCTGCTGCTTTGTCATTTCAGGGAAGATCTCAGTTCGTCTTGACGGCCACGAGGATGCGGATCTTCTTTCCGCCTGCGCAGCCAAAGTTGTCGTACCAGCCGATGAGCTTGTAGTCCTCGGTGTTGACCTTGGGCAGCGAGGTGGCGAAATACTGGCCGTTCGACCACAGATAGACCTGCATATCGTCGGCGGTCTCATACCGCTTGTCCCCGCTCATGACCGAAGCCGCGCCCAGCCTGTCGATGACCACCGGCGAGAGCTGGAGCATCCGGTTGATGGCCTTGCCGTCGGCAGAGCGGCCGATGGCGATGCCGCCCGCCACGATGGGATACTTAGTGGCGGTGCTGTAGGCCACCTGCTTGCCGCCGGTGTAGCAGACGTAGGTGGCGCCCTCACCCAGATAGTTGAGGAAATCACCCAGCGTGCCGCCCACACTGTCGCCGGTGCGGCGGAGCACATAGCTGAACAGCTGGTCCGTCTTGCCGGTGAGGGTGTTCCAGGTAGAGCTGACGATGCTGCCGTCGATGAGGCCGTAGAGCACATCGCTGGTGCTGGGCACCAGAATGTTCTTCACGTCCTGAAAGGTCTCCTCGTCGGTCTTCTTCACCGTGGTGGTGGTGGTCGTCGTCGTGGGGAGGCCTGCGGCCTCCTTTGCAGCGTCCTGCGCCTTCTCGCTGATCTTCTTGTCGATCTTCTTAGCGGCTTCGTCCGTCAGGCGGCGGACGGAATCCAGCGCGGCATACTCCCACAGGTCGCCGGTCACATCGTTGAGGATGACCCGGTCGATCTCACCGGCGGCGTTGGTGGTGTAGTAGCGGACGTCGTTCTCACTCAGCGTTACCCCCGATAGGCGGCTGGGGCGAACTGCCCCAGCCACACCCTCCGACGTCGTATCAAGGATCTGCACGTTGTCTGCAAACG
>OJJY01000595.1_pt1 | contig 13128 bp, 10 predicted proteins | sample 1596421 | NCBI WGS metagenome assembly OJJY01 (sample SAMEA4350151, study PRJEB24818) | metagenome | biome: human; feature: gut; material: faeces | place: Denmark | collected 2013-09 | reverse complement strand
ATGTGGATGCTGTAGGTATTATTGAAGCTGCGCTTCGCTCGGCAAACATTACCGAAAACTCGTTGCGTACGTATTGGGGGGAAAATCTGTATACTTTTGTTAATACATCCAATGTGTTTGCCCCTTTGGTTGAGGCATTGCAGAAAACTCATTCTGGGACAATGGATGTTCGTTCTATCGTTGTTTGTGCGGCAAATGCATTTGAATCTTTTTTAGCTGATTTTGCAGTAAGAAAAGGAGTCTCTTTAAGCGGTAGAAATGGGATACTGCAAAAGCGAGATGCATTATCTGCACACATTTCGAAAAAACATCGAGGGATGATTGAATTCGTTGGACAAGTCCGCAATGCGGCAGACCACGGTGCAGATCCCGACGAAAACAACCAAGTTTGGACAATCTCTAATGAAACTGCAAGAATATATCCCTGCATTATAGCAGCGCTAATTAAAGCGATTTTTTCACGAGATGCTACAGGGAGCATTGAAGTATAAATGGGATTTTCTCATATGCTGTGTGGGGGGAGAACCTTTTTATCAGACTGACCCTTATGACCATAATACAAATTGTCACCACATACTAAGAGGGAGTGAAACACCGAAAATGTTTTACTCCCTCTTTTGTAATTATTCTTTTCTCTGCGACCCATTCAAGCTGGCCCAATGCTGGCGCAGCAGCCTTTCTGCTTCTCTGCGAAGGGAATTTTGGAACATGACAGCCATAACCAATGCGCTAAGCACTGCAGCCACAGGCTCCAGCCAGGGATATGCGGTCCAAAGCTGTTCTCCCCAGCAAGCAAGCGGAACACCAACAAGCAGCATAAACAGCAAAATAATGATGACAACGCCGGGTCTGCCGTAGCCTTCACGTCTTTTGATTTTGGCCCGTATCTGTCGAAGCGCACGGGCTCGGATATCCCGGATGTTTCTGGACGAACACTGTTTGTCCTGTGCGACGGATTCGGTGGACTCGCCATTGATGATCGTGCGGAACAAAATCTCCCTCTGCAGTTCGGTCAGTGCATGCAGGGCGTCATAGATTTGGGTGTCCAGATACATGAAGGGATCTTCATCAGAACCCTTTGGCAGATACTTGCTTCGGTCAAACCAACGTCTGTCATTGTAAATCGCGTTGCGTACTTCCTCCGGCAGGAACGCTTCCGGATTGTAGGATCGGGGCTGCTTTATATCCACATCCTCCAGAGTATCCGGTGCTACACGCTTGTGAAAGTTCGCCTCGCTGTAGTAGAGCATATGCTCCAGCTCCTTCCACTCCTCCGGATGCTCCTTCACCCACTGGTCTGCAGCGGCGGCAGCTTCTGGGTCCATTTCGTGTATCCAGCGCCAGTCAGACCGAAGTTCTTTGTACGACTGAGTATCTTTGAAGGACATGAGCTCACCACCCTTTCTGCGTTCACAAAAAGTTTACAATTCCAGACCTTCCGATTTTGCGAATTTTCTCTAAGTAATAATAGAAGGACAATTTCACCCGGGTGAGGTTGCCCCTGGTTCGGTACGGCACGGTATCCGCGCCGACGAATCCACATGGCCTTTGACAGAGCATCTATGAGAGCATGAGCGCTCTCCGCCATACGGCAATCCGCTCGGAAGGTCATTTCATCTCTGGCCGTGCTCCCGGGAGCACGGTCTCTTTTTATTCTAACACGGAGGAGGCGAAAAAGATAGTTTACAGATGAGGGCAAAGGAGGAATGTGGATTACACAACACACCCGCAAAATAGAAACCGCCGCGACTGCGGCAACAGTCCGGCGGCTCGGCGCACACACAGGCACGCACAAATCTACTGATAAAAGTATATCAGGTAAACAGCAGAAAAGCAATGAAAATTTTTCTGTCCCCTGTGTGAGCGTCATCGGACTCTACGACAATACAGGAGGTATGAATTGAATTTCAACAAATGGCCCAAGCGCAGTGCAGAGAAAAACTATTTTATGGTACCAAACGAGATATTCAGCATCGGTCTGGATTTTCGTGAGATCTCCCTCTATTCCTATCTGCTCCGATGCGAGAATCGTAAGACCTACCGGTGCTACCCCAGTTACAAAACCATCGGCCATGCGATCGGCATGAGTGAAAATACGGTGGCAAAGTATGTGCGGCAGTTGGAGGAGAAAGGTCTCATCTACACGGAGCCGACGATGGTACGAAGCAAAGATGGCAGACCCCTGAACGGAAATCTGCTCTACACCGTTCGCCCTATCCAAGGTGTACTCGAAGCATTCTATGAGCGGCAGCTCCGGCAGGTGGAGGAGGCTACCGCCCGCTATCGTGTGGCAGAACTCCTCAAAAAGTCCAACGCCCAGGGTCGCCAGAACGCCTTGTGTGCGCCTTTCCGGGAAGAAGAGAGTCCCAGTCCCGACCAGGGGATTGAAGCCGGATGTGAGCCGTTTTCGGCAGACTTTTGCAGGACGAAAGAAAAAGCAGGATAAAGGCATGGCATCGCACGTGCCGCCGCAGCCGCCACTTCTGCCCGCAGTGCGGGCAGTTTCGGGAGCTTGAAGCTGGCGTCTTTGAGAGGCGAAATAAGCACCGAGGGCGTCAGCTTCCCCGAAAAGCCCCGTGTTGCAGGGCTTTTCAAGGGTGTCTTACAGCAAAAAGGAGGAATTGAATGAGTAAAGAAACCAGAGATCGTATTGCATTCCGGATGCAGCCGGAAACCAGAAGAAGAATCGAGCAGTGGTACGCTGCCGACAACTGCCAGAGCAAAAATGAGTTCATCGAGAAAGCCGTGAACTTCTATGTGGATTATCTGGGAATACAGGACAACACAACGCTGCTGCCCATGGCAATCATGTCTGCCATCGACGGCAGGCTGAGCAGATTGGAGGACTATATCGCCCGCAGAGATTTTACCAGATGCGTGGAGCAGGACATGACCAACGGTATTATCGCAGAAGCGTTCGAAATGGATCGGGAAGATTTGAAGCGCAGACGGGCGCAAAGCGTCCGCAATGTGAAAGCCACCAACGGTCTCATCTCGTTGGAAAAGTACGCACGCTCCCGCCAGGAGCAGGACTGGGATGATGACGAATGGCAAGACTGATCCTGAAGAGTCCCTATATCAAAAGCACCGGCGGAGCCTCCGGGTACCTGCGCTACATCGCAACGCGGGAGCGGGTGGAACTCATTCCAGATGACCGTCCGCCCACACGAAAGCAGGAGCAGCTCGTCGCCAAGCTGGTCAAAGACTTCCCGGACAGCAAGACGCTCTATGAGTACGAGGACTACCTGACAAAACCCACCAAGGTCAACGCCTCTGCGTTCATCACGCTGGCCCTCGAAGCCAACTGGGATTCCATTCACGAGTTGGAGCAGTACATGAAGTACATTGCCACCCGGCCACGCGCCGAGCACATCGGTACCCACGGCCTGTTCAGTGATGGTGATTCCGTCTCGCTGGAGAAAGCCGTGGAAGAACTGGAGAACTACACCGGAAATGTGTGGACGCATATCATCTCTCTCAAGCGGGAGGATGCGGTCCGGCTCGGCTTCGATAACGCCGCGGCGTGGCGAAATCTCATTCGAGCGCACCGCAACGACATCGCGGCGGCAATGAAGATACCACCCGGTGACTTCCGCTGGTACGCCGCCTTTCACGATGAGGGCGAGCACCCGCACATCCACATGATGGCCTGGTCCGCAAAGCCGAGCCAGGCCTATCTCTCCAAGGAAGGTATCCGTCAGATCAAATCCAAACTCACCAACGATATTTTCCGCAACGAAATGCTCCATCTCTACGAACAGAAGTCTGATTCCAGAGATGAGCTGGTACGGGAAGCGCGACGGGCAATGCTGGAGCTGGTGCAGACCATGCGGGATAGCATGTGCGACCACCCGGATGCCGAGCGGCTCGTGCTGGAGCTGGCGGCGCAGCTTGGAACGGTCAAGGGCAAGAAATCCTACGGCTATCTTCCCAAGCGGTTAAAGAATCTGGTGGATAAGATCGTGGACGAGATGGAACGGCTCCCTGTCGTGAGCAAGTGCTATGAAAAATGGATGATGCTCCAAGGGGAGGTGGACAGCTACTATCACGACAAGCCCCAGGAGCGCATCCCGCTCTCACAGCAAAAGGAGTTTCGGCAGATCAAGAATGCGGTCATTCAGGAAGCGGAGCGCCTGCACTTGGGTGAGATCGGCTTCGAGGAGAAGGGCCTCAATCAGCAGGACGAGCCGGAGGAATACCGCAACGCCTCCTACGACTACTGGACACTGCGGGACATCATCCGGGACGAGAGCCTGACCATGGAGGAGCGCGGCGAAGCCGTCTCTGAAATGGAAAGGCTGGCGGAAAGCGGCGATATGTATGCGCAGTACCTGATGGGAAAGCTCTGGCGGGACGGTCCTCTGCTGATACCCAACTCGGCGAATGCCCAGTACTGGTTCGAACAGGCGGCGGAGCAGGAACACATTGTGGCACAGTACTCCCTGGCCAAGCTGTACCTCTCCGATGATGTGGAGGTACGGGATATCCGTCTGGGAATGAACTGGCTCTACACCGCCGCGGTCAACGGAAGCAGCTACGCCATGTGTCGGTTGGCCAAGGAACTGCTCAAAGGCGATTTGATCAAACGAAATAGTGATGCTGCGGTGGAGTGGTTCGCCAGGTCGGCGGAGGGAGGAAATCCCTACGCCCAGTATATGCTGGGCAAGCTGTACCTTACCGGAACGGAAGCTCCCTATGACGAGGAACGAGCAATCCACTGGCTGACCCGATCCGCCGAGCAAGGTAATCAGTATGCACAGTACCTTCTGAACCATTTGGAGGAAAACCGTCTGCCCTCTGCGATGCTGGCGGTGACCCGGCTGCTCCACCACATGAGCCGGGTGTTCCGGGACAACTCCGTACCCAAGTCCCGACCCGGCGGTATCCAGATCGACCGCAAGCGGCTGAAAAAGTTGCAGGAGAAGCGCATGGCCCTGGGCCACAAGCTGGATGACCATGAGGAGCAGTGGCCCGATCTGACCATGTAAGAGGCGCAAAAACTGGGTCGCAAAACAAAGAACTAAAATCCTTCCACCCAGAAGATAGAAAGGAACTGAATGAGAAAATCCAAATACAATTCTTTTGACGAACTCCCGCTGATGCTGACCGTGGAGGATGTGTCCCATGTGCTGGGCATTGGTCTGGCCCACGCCTATGAGGTGGCCCACCGCAGGGATTTTCCCACCATTACCCTGGGCAGCCGCATCATCGTTCCCCGTGACAAGTTCATGGAATGGATCGACGAGCAAGCTACAAAAAAGTCCGAAATATTGTGATAGCTATTTCGGAGATTCTGTGGTATGTGTTTGTGTTAAAAAGGAGGGATCATAAATGGCAAAGAAACGAGCCAACGGCGAGGGCAGCATCCGCAAAAAGCCCAGCGGCCGCTGGGAGGGCAGATATACCCAGGGCATCGACCCGGTCACCGGCCGGGCCATCCAGAAAAGTGTGTCCGCCAAGACCCAGGCGGAGTGCAAAGAAAAGCTGGCGAAAGCCATTCGGGAAAACCGGGGCGTGCCGCTCAATCACACGGGCGACTACACCGCAGCGGAGTGGTGCCGCCTGTGGTTTGAAACCTACAGCAAGCCCAACATCCGCTACAACACCGCCAAGGGCTATGAGGGGATCATTGAACACCACATCATCCCGGCCATCGGCGCGATCAAGCTTAAGCAGATCTCGTCCATCCACATCCAGAGAATGTATAACGACCTGAAAGAAAACGGCCGGATGCAGCGTGGGTCGAAGCAGAACGACAAAGCCTTGTCCAACACCTTTGTGCGGCGCGTCCACGCGGTGCTGCAGGCGGCGCTGAAGCAGGCGGTGAAAGAGCGGCTCATCCCGTACAACCCCTGCGAGAACTGCCGCATCCCGCCCAAGGACAAGAAAGAGATGACCATTCTCCCACCGGAGAAGATCGGCAGATACCTTCAGGAAGCGGAGAAGTACGGCGTCCTGCCCATGTTCTATCTGGAGCTGTCCAGCGGCCTGCGCCGGGGCGAACTGCTGGCGCTACAGTGGGAGGACTTGAATGTAAAAGAGCATCCTGACGGTGAATAAGCAAGTCACCCGCATGGAGGGCGAGCTGGATGTGACGGAGCCGAAAACGAAAAACTCCGTCCGCAAGGTGGCGCTGTCGCAGCAGGCGGTAGACCTGCTCGTGCAGGAGCACGAGCAGCACCCGGACAACCCCATCCTGTTCCCGTCGCCCCGCACAGGCGGCTACTGGAGTCCGGACGCCGTGTCGCGGATCAACCGGAAGCTGCTGAAAAACGCAGGCATCGAGGAGCACGTGCGCTTTCACGACCTCAGACACACATTCGCCACCATGGCGATCTCCAGCGGCGTGGATGTGAAGACCCTGTCCAGCATGCTGGGGCACTACAGCGCGGGCTTCACTCTGGACACCTACACGCATATCACCAACGATATGCAGAGAGGCGCGGCTGAGAAGATCGGCGGCTTCATGGAATCCGCTACGGCAATCACCACCCCGGAGCCTCCCGACCCGCCGAAGGAAAGCCGGTGCAAGGTGATTCCGTTCGAGAAGGTTGGGTAATAGTAGCCCCCGCCCCTGATATATATCAAATCAGGGGCGGGATGTTTCTCAAGATTTCCAAGATGCTATTAATTTTTCCGTATCGTCTTGATAAGCTCCACCGCTATAATCTGGACTTCCAGAATGGGCTAAAGAGAATGCTGCACACTTGTGCTGCAATTCTTCCGGAAACCGGAAAAATGTACCATTCTTCCTACAAGATTCAATCGCATTAAGGACTCGCTCAGTCGAGAAATAGTCAGTGTATCCTTTCTGGATTTCGTATTCTTTGCCAGTTCCAGTCCAAACATTTACAAAATGACCAAGGAACCACAAGACATTTTCGTCTTGAATCAGTGCGCTGTCCAAATAGCTCTTGGTGTATTCTGGATCGAATGAATCCAACAAATGATAGACCATACGCCATTCGGAGAAATCGAACAGACTACTGGTTTTTAAAACTTCCTTGACTCGGTCTACAAACATGGTTTCCACGGTGATCAGCTCGTCCAGAGTGATAACTTTCTTATAATTCCGCTCTTGGCCTTCTGCTGCTAACCGTCCATAACCCAATTCGAGCATATTAATGACAGTTGCGATGGACTGTAAGGCATCCATATCAGAGCAAGAAATTAGCGTGGATATAAATGGTACTCTCTCTTTAGTAGGGATTCGTTCTATCAAATCGAGCATCATATGTTCCGCATAAACACCCGTACTCATAGAAAGCCAGCTTTTGCGCACGGTCTTATTGAGACTTTTCATAGATTTGAATAGAGCGCTGATAATGATTTTAGCACGGTTGCCAGATAATTCAGTGATTCGAGCCCGGATATCTTCTAACAGCTCATAACTTGTGCCGTTTTCTTCCTGTTTAAGTAAGAAGTCTATGATCTCGCCCTCATCGAGGTTATAGATAACATTCCGAACATCGACCGTCTTGTACGCTATACTGTCCATATCCAATTGGAAGTAACGATCAAATCTGTCTGGATGGGCGATTTGGTTATTACGATTAAACTGAGCCATATCATAGACTTCGTACGTCATACCGACTCTATGCCCAAAATGCGGGAACAAATCTGCCAAAAACTTGACTACCAATTTTGTTTCAGTCTCAACAGAAACATCTGGGCGCTCCAGCAGAACTAATTTGCTTAAAGTTTCGGTATAATGCACCAACCACTCTTTTTGAGCTCTATTGACTCCCAGATTAGAATAATCGTTTTCACCAGTCAGAATGGATTTGTTATTTTTTACCCATTCATAAATCAATGGATGATGGATTTCCAGAACAGACAGTGCAATCATGTCAGCGAAATCTATTTCGGAAGATATACTCGTTAGTTTAAAGCGCAACGCATTGCACAAACGGTTGATATCCCGGAGATGCGTGACAAAGGGATCAACGCATGAACCAAACAGTTGTTGCCAGTGCTTCTGGTTATATCCGAGTTCTTTGAAATCTGCAATAATTTCATCAAGCCGTTCAAAAAGGGCATTGCGTAAATCAGAACGCTGAATGTTGGGAATCTGAATTGGCATTTGGATGACTTTTTCAAGGTAATCCTGTCCATTTCCGCTTTGGACACCCTTTAATGCCTCAACAACTATTTCTTTGTCGAAGACCAAAAGGTAAGTCGTGTTTGGGAACCTCGCAACCGAAGTAATCAACTGAAAAACATAACGTATCTGTTCGTTGCTTAAGCGATCAATGTCATCGAGAATGACTAAAATACGATTGGATTGAGCCTTTAGCAACTGAATGACCTGCTCCTTTTGCTTCAATACATCGCGTTCATCGAGTCCCTTTTGCATCTTCTGCCCTAATCGAGAAAGCCCCCACTTGCTGGCCGAGGCAATAGGCGCTCCAACTCCGGGAATCAATTCCAAAAGGCCAAAGGCATCAGAATAGTTTTCTAACGCCTTTCCAATCTTGGTTAGATTCTTGTTGCTCTTCTTTTGGAACTCATTTGCCAGTCGAACAAAAAATTGTGTTAGCAGCTGATTAGTATCCGTGAAGTTCCAGGGTTCAAAATGTACAACGATAATCTGTTCATCAGTTTCATTTTTAGCTTGGATATTTTCTATCTCTGCCAAGGTCATGTTGACAAGAGAGGTTTTGCCACATCCCCACTTTCCAAATAACCCAACTGTGAAAGTGTCTTTGCTATCCAAGTGTACGAGAGTGTGAGCCAGGAGTTTAGCAAAGCCTTTCCGGTTGAGTTTATCTTCATTGTTGGAGCTAATGGGTTTATCTGAATAGAACATACAATCAGCCTCCGATGTATGAAAGAGAAAAATAAAAGCCGCGTGGGAGTACACCCACACGGCTGCCTTGGTGGCGCAAAGGCTCACCGTAGAATCATTATAGGGGATAATGCTGGAAAATTCAAGTTTCCGTCGTATTTGGGGTGAAAAAACTTGAGCTATGCCAATTAGGGATGGGTTAGGGATTTTGCGGTTTTCACAGTTTTTCTGCACCGCAGTTATTGCCGCCATTTTGCCTCTCTGACCACAGTTAAAATGTGGTCAAGCGTACTCTAAAAATCGAACTTTTAACGCAGAAAAACCGCCTTTTTAGGCGGTTTTTCGAGGAAAGGTGGTCCGAGTGACAGGATTCGAACCTGCGGCATCCTGCTCCCAAACCTATTGAGAACACTTTTTCTGCTCATTTATAGCAGTTTTTTGTGCTTTTTAATTTGTTTTACTTACTCTTTGACGCTCTTATCTCCGCTGTTTCCGGGTACTCCAGCGCCGTCTGTGGTAATCTATGTGGTCAAAAACGCTTCCCGCCCGGTTTCCGGTGAATCTTCACCGGTGCCGAGTAGGAAGCGTTTCGCGTTTCAGGTCGTTCGCATTGTAACTCTGAACGGGGAGTTATGCAAGTGGTTTCTGCGAGGGTGACAGCTCAGCGGCTACGGCGCTATAAACAAAGAATAGCATCACGCCTTCGCTCTCTAAAGATGAAACGCCCCTCCCTCAATGGTTTCCCTTAACAGCTATCGTATTCCCGTAATTTGAGCGGCATTTTAAGGGAAAGCATATTAAAATACGAGAATGTACTTGTTCATATGAGCGTCCGCTGTTTACAATCGCCTTACCCGAAGAAATACTGCTTTATATCTGAGACACCGCCATCCTTATCGCAGAACCACTCGTAATCAGAGTGGCAGTTTTGGCAGTGAGCAATTACATCGAATCCGCCAGGTGAATGCTGGTTGTCGGCAATGCTCATGACCTCCAAGGGCATCCTGCAGACTGGACAGGACCTACTCTTCCTCGCCTGACGAGTGGCACGTTCTCTCTGCTCTGTTTCAAGTGCGTCTAAAAGACTCTGCCAAAGATTCGGATTCATTTCATGCTCTGCACAGTCTTCAAGGTGCCGCCTGATATTATCAGCAGCCAGTACGAGAAACTTATCATCCAGAAGCTGAATGTGACGCTTGATATAATCAGCGACTACCATGGGTATACAAGTATTTCTGCCCATCGCATACCGCATTGCCGACAGCAGAATCAAACGAAAGTCGGAATCACAGATTGGAGCGAGCAGATCCTGAGGGAACAGCAGAAACTCCTTGCCATTGTTCATGAATACGCGCAGCGGCCGCTGTTCTTCCGTTACCAGATTCAATAGGCTGTTGGTTTGATCCTTCAGTTCATCGATGGTGATCGATTCGTAGTCCTGAAACGGGTTTACTTCATAATTCATCATTTGACCTCCAATCAGTTTGTCCTCGTGATGAGGTGTTGGCATTGTAGCTCTGACTGCCCAGAGGTTCAACCGTTTCTTTCACCTTGCGCCTAAATGTCGAGCAATTCCTGTAAAACGGTCATATTTACCCGAAGTCTAAGAGATTCTGTTGTATAGAAGCCTGCCTTGTGCTATAATGTAAATTAGATTTATTCTACATACTTTGCTGAGGTGAAAAGCATGAAAGCAAGTTATAAAAAATTATGGAAGCTGCTCGTTGACAAGGAAATGAGCAAGGGTGATCTTCATAAAGCATCAGGGCTTTCATCCAGCACGATGACCAAACTCAGAAAGGGCGAAGATGTGTCAATGGAAGCTCTGCGCAAAATCTGCATTTGCCTCGACTGTAATATCGGTGACATTGTGGAGTTTGTGGACGAAAACAAATAGAACCCGTTTTATGGAACACAAATGCAAGTATAATCAAAAGGGAAAGAGTATCTGTCAGATATGTAGATGAAGGAAGCTGAACGATCATGCCAAGGCAAGTACCTTTTACAGAATATGAGGCAGCGCTTCTTTTGGATGCATATCTGAAAACGCTGTCGGGAGAAAAAGAACGGATGGAGTCCGTACGGGACTGTTCCTTGCAACTTCGTCAGATGGCGTTGAATGCAGGGAGTGAAATAGATGATATTTACAGAAATGTGAATGGTATTTCGTTTCAAATGGCGAGCATGGAGTCAGCATATCAAGGGCATACAATCATGAAGCCAGCAACGCGGTTGTTTACAGAGATAGTGTTTCTTTATAGAAATGATGCTGCACGTTATCGGCAACTGCTGAAGGAGGCGAAAGGCATGGCGAGCGCAAAGATAGACAATGAAGCTGTGTTTATGGCATGGCTCGCCCAAAATGCCTCTGGTGTACAGCTCTCGGAGCTATATCTGGCATTTAAGGAGATTGAGCAACAGGCTAAGAAGGTAAAAATCATCAGGACTTCTTTATATGAAAGCCTCGATCCTTCTACGATCAAGAAGGTCAAAGCAGGTGTAGAGTCAAGTAAGATATTCAAATTTACGCACAAGCACCAGTGGGGACGTATTACTTCTGCTCTGAACTACCTGCTGCAGTTTGCAAGTCAAAAGACAACAGAGACGAAAACGCAAGAAACAGCTCGCGTTGAGATGGTCGAATCAGTTAAGGAACTGGAAATTGTTCCCTCTCCGGATATTAGCAGTAATGCTTTGCTGAAAGAGAATATTAAATCGACCAAGGTAACACATATAGAGACAGAACAAGATATGGATCAATCTGGTGCGGCTACCACAGTAAATTTTCACCGTATTAATTCTATGGCTTTTTCAAAACCGGTATCGCTTTCATATTTTGGAGAAGTAAAGCCGGAATCATCATGGAAAGGCCTGTATGTTGATGCCTGCAAATCCCTGTTGGATGATTATCCAGATATCTTTACACGACTTAAAGCTGAAAGCTTACATGGTTCGGGAAAGACATGGCTTGTAGATGCAGAGAATCTTCATCTTCTTGCTGTTCCTAAGCAACTCGAAGAGGGACTTTTTGTGGAGACAAATCGCAACGCTTCTGATCTCGTGAAAAACCTGAAATGGCTCTTGGATGAATGTTCCGTGGATTATGAAAATGTCGTTATTACTTATACCAACAAGGATGGAAAGAAAGAAGCATCTGTGCCAGCACCCGTGACGACATCCGCTTTTCAAAAAAAACAATACTATAGGCAAGACAAAGAAGACTTCTATCGCTGGCTTCAGAATGATCAGCATATGGCTGAAGGAACATGCCGCAGCTATGTCTCTGCAATCAGGGGTGCCGAGCACTTTGCAGAGGAACACGGTCTTGTCTCTCGCAAACTGTATACATGTGATCCGGCAGTTGCTAAGGCAACTGCTGATGAGCTGTTTTCAAATGCCGAATTCATTCAGTACAACAACGACCAGCACAATCGCTTCCGGGCAGCCATTACAAAACTTCTTGTTTTCTATGGAAGCAATTGGAGTACTATAGAAGCAAGTACACCAAGAACTTTTGAGCGTAGTCCGTTACAAACTGAGGAGATATCAATAGACGTTGCTCCTTACAAGACAATTCTTGTGGAGCATTTTTCCAAGGGATATCGTCTGGAGTCTGCGCTGGACATGAAGCGTATGCGTAGATATTACGAAGAACTGACCGGCAAGGCACTTGCTCTTAATCAGTCAATACTTGAAACAGCTATAAGAAATTGCGGCATCGTGTATGATGGTAGGCTTTATATGCCGCAGAATATGCTGAGCGATGAAATGCGAGATCAGATCCTTTCCTTCATTGAAAGATGCTTTGATGAAGGCCGGTCGGCTGTATATTACGAGGCAGTTTTCCGGGAGTTTTCAGAGGAACTACTCGATCATAATATCTATAACGCGGATATGCTAAAGGCGTATTTGATGTACTATGTGTCTGATCAATATTACATAGGCAGAAGCTATTTGGCGAAAGAGTACCGCGACGATGTCGATCCGATTGATGAGGTGCGGCAGTGCCTGAAACAGTACGATTTTCCCGTACAGATAGATGAGCTCTGTGATTCTCTTCCCCATATTACGGAGGAGCGAATTCGGTCCATTTTGGGTTCGAATGGAGAGTTTGTTCGCAATAGTAAGGGTGAATATTTCCATGCCGATTCTCTTGAGCTTACGGAGGAAGAACTTGAGAACATCGCCGCCATTATTGATTCTACGATTGAGGAGCATGAATTCATCAGTGGAAATGAGCTCTATGATGCTATACGGACAAAGTATCCGTACACTTTTGAGAAAAATGCTGGCTTCTCTGTAATTGGATGGCGAGACGCTCTGAAATATAAGTTCGGTGC
>OJJY01000584.1_pt1 | contig 13263 bp, 10 predicted proteins | sample 1596421 | NCBI WGS metagenome assembly OJJY01 (sample SAMEA4350151, study PRJEB24818) | metagenome | biome: human; feature: gut; material: faeces | place: Denmark | collected 2013-09 | reverse complement strand
GCCACAGCCTGCGCAGCAGCAAACGCAAACTGGTTCGACGGCCCCTTGATGAAGTTCTCGAAGGTGAACTCGTAGTTGCCCTGCGGGGAGGCGGGGTTCGCCTCGTACTGCTGGGCCAGCACCACCTCGTGGGGCGGGGTGCTGGGCACCACCAGCGTGATGTCCACGTCAAAGCCCAGCACGGTCTTGAAGGCCTCCTTCAGCAGGCCCAGGTAGCGGTCGGTGACGATCTTGCAGATGAAGTCGTTGCGCACCGACAGGGTGATGTGGCTGGAGTCCTCAAAGCTGATGGGCTCCAGGCCGTCGATGTAGAGATTATAGGTCGGCTCGGCCATCTGCGTTTTGCAGTACGCCTGGGCGGCCTCTAAAACGTCCTTGAAAGAATCCATAAAAACATCCACTCCATTGAAGTTTTCAACAATGCTGCTGATACCAGGTTAGTATACCACAAAAATCTCTGTGCGTCTATATTTCTATAAGGTAATTTTATATACATAAAATAAGACCGCCCTGTGTCGGGTTTTTCGCGTTGTGGCGCGACGGACCAAAAGCCACAATATCTTGTGGCAGACGGGTTTTCCACGGCAGAATGGTGAAAAAGTTGAAAATCTTTTCACAAAAAAGTTTGCAGGAAAGCGAAAAAAATGCTTGACAGAACGCCATACTGTGCGATATACTGTTGAATTGCAAGCCTGTCCCCATTTTGGGACCAGAAATACCCCATCATCGGGGACGAGTTTTTACGGAGGATACAACCATGAAGAGAACTTTTCAGCCCAAGAAGCGTCATCGCAAGGAAGTTCATGGCTTTCTGACCCGCATGAGCACCAAGAACGGCCGCAAGGTCATCAATGCTCGCCGTGCTAAGGGCCGCAAGAGCCTGACCGTCTGATCCCGCTTTGCCAGGGATCCGGCGCAGAATTGAACATGCGCACAAAAGACTGCTGATCCAGAATTGGCGGTCTTTTTCTTATTTTGGACGTTCTGCGCGCGGAATGACTAAAAATTTGGCAAAAGATTTGGCACAAAAAACGCCCGGACAGCCTTTTCATGTCGGCGTTTTTTTGCTATACTGAATTTTGAACTTTGCCTTTAGGGAAGTTCTGCGATTTTTTAACCGAAAAGGAGGCGACGGAGCAGTGCGCTATCGTCCCATCCGCCGCAACAGCGAGTTTGGCCGCGTGTATGCCCGCGGCAAGTCCTATGTGAACCCGGCGCTGGTGCTGTATGTGCTCAAGACCCGCGGCAAAAAGACCCGCGTGGGCCTGACAGCCACCAAGAAGATCGGCCATGCCGTCCAACGCAACCGCGCCCGCCGCGTGATGAAGGCTGCCATTGATGAGCATCTGGATCAGAACATCGGCGGCTATGATCTGGTGTTCGTGGCCCGGGGCATGACCCCCCGCCTGAAGAGCTGGCAGCTCAGCGAAGTGGTGGCCAGGCTCTTTGCCCAGGCTGGCCTGCCCGACAAGGCAAAGCAGCCGGGCGCAAAGCCCCCTGCCACGGTCCCGCCCGCAGACCGGGCCGCAAAACAGTGAATCCCGTCTCCCGCGTCTGCCGGAACGCGCTCTGTGCGCCCATCCGGTTCTACCAGCGCTTTATCAGCCCGGGGCTGGGCCGCAACTGACGCTTTATCCCCACCTGCAGCCAGTATGGCATAGAAGCCATCCAGACCCATGGCTGCATCAAGGGCTTGCTGCTCACCGCCTGGCGCATCGCCCGGTGCAACCCGCTTGGCCGGTGGGGCTTTGACCCGGTGCCGCCCAAAGGCCGCTGGGTGAGCACGGAGCGGAGACTGTCCCCGGCAAAGCTGTTCCGGGGGCGGCACGGTTAAGCAGCGTGCTTATGATACACGGCTCCTTTGTACAACCTCTCCGTCATTGCTTCGCAATGCCACCTCCCCTGGTAGGGGAGGCTTTGGCAGCCCAATCCAGTTGACGGTTTTGCCAAGGGCTCCCCTATTAGGGGAGCTGGCAACGCCGCAGGCGTTGACTGAGAGGTTTAATCCGTTCTTTTGCTTCTTGTGACGCTCCGCACTGTGGGCGGGGTGTCCTTCTCATAAAAATCTAAACGTCCCGCACCACAGGCGGGGCAGAATGGACGAAACTATGAATCCTTTGTACATCCTGGGCTGGCCCTTGGGCTATGTAATGGAGTGGATCTACAAGCTGATCCCCAACTACGGCTGGGACATCATCCTGTTCACCCTGCTCATCACCGTGATCAAGATCCCCCTCCAGCTCAACCAGCAGAAGAGTATGGCCCGCATGAGCGCTTTCCAGCCCATGGTGGCCGAGATCCAGAAAAAGTACCGCGACAAGCCCGAAAAGCAGCAGGAAGAGCTGATGAAGCTGCAGGAGCAGGGATACAAGCCCACCGCAGGCTGTATGCCCATGCTGGTCAACTTCCTGGTCATGTTCGGCGTTATCGAGGTGGTGTACCGCCCGCTGCAGCGCATCTTCCACATTGGTGCCGATGCCCTGACCGCCGCAGGTGAGGCCCTGACTGCCATGGGCATCAGCTTTACCACCGTGACCCGCGACACCAACATCATTGCACAGGTCATTGCAGGCGAGAACACCGTCTCCTCCTGCTTCACCCCGGATCAGGTGGCTACCATCACCGAGTTCGGCCAGCACATGGATTTCTTTGGCATCGACCTGACCCGTGTGCCCCAGTACAGCCTGGCTGCAGAGAACCTGCCCCTGCTGATCCTCCCGGTCCTGGCGATCGTGACCATGTTCCTGTCCACCCACATCAGCATGAAGGCCAGCGGCCAGGAGATGCAGGGCAGCATGAAGCTGACCATGTATATGATGCCGCTGATGTACGTCTTCTTCTGCTTCACCGTGCCCAGCGCTTTCTCTCTGTACTACGTTGTTTCCAACATCCTGATGACCGTGCAGAGCCTGTTGATGAAGAAGATCTACGACCCTGAGAAGATGAAGGCAGAGGTCGCCGCCGAGATGGCTGCCCGCAAGAAGGAGCAGAAGCGCGGTGTAAAGAGCACCACCATCAAGGTCACGGATGAAAAGACCGGCGAGGTCGTGGAGAAAAATATCTCCGCCAGCGAGATGAACAAGCGCCGCCTGGAGTATGCCCGCAAGCTGGATGAGGAGCGCTATAAGGACGAGCGCACCGTTCCGCTGAGCGAGCTGGAAAACAAGAAGGAGGATTGACGGTTATGATCCGTACTCAGGAAGCGACCGGCAAGACGGTCGATGAAGCCCGCGCAAAAGCCTGCGCCCTGCTGGGCGTGCAGGCCGACGACCTGAATGTGAGCTATGAAGTGCTCGAAATGCCCCAGAAAACCGGTTTTCTGGGCCTGAAGACCACCCCCGCCAAGGTGCGTGTGAGCGTGGAAGAGCCCGATGCCCCGGCCGCTCCCGTGGTGGAGGAGAAGGTGGAGCCTGAGGTGAAGCCTGTTGCGGAGGAAGCTCCCGCTGAGGAACCCAAGGCCGAGGAGCCTGCCGCTGCCCCTGTGGCAGAGGAGGCCGCTCCTGCTGAGGAGACTGCTGACCCCGCCGCAGAGGGTGAGGAGCCGGAAGTTCCCATCAACATCGAAGAGAACGCCAAGGTCAAGGCCGCTGTGGACTACCTGAAGGAAGTCATTGCCCTGATGGGCGTGGAAAATGTCACCTTCAGCGCCGTGCAGAAAGGCGAGGCCACCATCATCCGTCTGGATGGCGAGAAGCTGGGTGCCCTGATCGGCCGCCGCGGCGAGACCATGGAGAGCCTGTCCTATCTGGCAAGCCTGGTGGCCAACCGTCTGGAAGGCGATTACATCAAGCTGGGCCTGGATGTGGCCGGCTACCGCGACAAGCGTGAGAATGACCTGACCGTGCTGGCACAGCGCATTGGCAACAAGGTGCGCAAGACCGGCCGCAGCTTTGCCATGGAGCCCATGAACCCCTACGAGCGCCGCATCATCCACTCTGCCATTGGCAAGATGGAGGGTGTGCGCAGCGAGAGCAAGGGGGAGGGCCGTGACCGCCGTGTGGTCATCTACTCCACTGCTCCCGATGCCCAGACCGACAACACCTACGGCGAGCGCCGCCCGCGGGGCAATGGCCGCCGCCCCGGCGGCAACCGCAATGGCGGCTTCCGCGGCGGACGCGGCAGCAGCCCCCGGAATGGCGGTCCCCGCAATGGCCGCCCCGCAGGCGGCCGCGGTCCCCGTCCTTCCAGCGTGCCCGAGCGCACCTATGCTCCCCGTGACGCAGAGACTGCCGCACCCGTGGCACCCAAGCGCACCGAGCGCGTGGATGATTTTGCCGATTTCAGCTTCGGCAAGATCGAACTGTAAACTCCGCTGAGTTTTGCACAATGCTGCCCCCTTCCGGTGGAAAACTGGAAGGGGGCTTTTTGTCTCTTTCCTTTTTCGTCGCTTCGTGATACAATAATTCTGATTTGAGAGCGGAGGGAGAGCACCAACATGGAACATTCAACGATCGCGGCCATTGCAACCGCGCCCGGCGCAGGCGGCATTGCCGTGGTGCGTCTTTCCGGCCCGGAGAGCTATGCCGTGGCGGCAAAGGTGTTCTGCCCGGCCAACCCGGCAAAGCGGGTAGAAGATGCCAAGGGCTACACCGCTCTGTTTGGGCATTTCATGGAAGGGGAGGAAGCCTTTGACGAGGGCGTGGCCCTCTTCTTCCGGGCACCCCACAGCTACACTGGCGAGGATGTGGTGGAGCTTTCCTGCCACGGCGGCAGTGCGGTGGCCCGGCGGCTGGTGGAAAGCTGCATCGCAGCCGGGGCCGCCCCCGCCGCCCCCGGCGAGTACACCCGCCGCGCCTTCCTGAACGGCAAGCTGGGGCTGACCCAGGCCGAGGCTGTGATGGACCTGATCTCTGCCGATGGCCGACAGGGTGCGGCGCTGGCCAATGCCTCCCTGAACGGCGCGCTGGCGAAGAAGATCGGGGCTGAAAAGGATGCCCTGACCGCCCTGCAGGCCCATCTGACTGCCTGGGTGGATTTCCCCGAGGAGGACGTTCCCGCGCTGGAGGATGCCCAGCTGGTATCCACCCTGACTGCCGTGAAGGGAGAGCTGGACACCCTCATCCGGAATTATGATGCCGGTGCTGTCCTGCGGGAGGGTGTGGACTGTGCCATCGTGGGGCGGCCCAATGCGGGCAAGTCCACCCTGCTCAATCTGCTGGCCGGGTTCGACCGGGCCATCGTCACCCCCGTGGCGGGCACCACCCGGGATGTGGTGGAGCAGGCTGTCAGGCTGGGGGACATCCGGCTGAACCTGTTCGACACGGCCGGTCTGCGGGAGACCGAGGATGCGATCGAGGCCGAAGGCATCCGCCGCAGCTGGAAAAAGCTGGACGAGGCGGGGCTGATCCTGGCGGTGTTCGATGGCTCTGAGCCCCTGACCCGGGAGGATCTTGCGTTGGCGCAGCGGTGTGCCGGTCGTCCGGCCATTGCACTGGTCAACAAAGAGGACAAGCCCACTCAGTTTGACGCAGAGATCATTGCAGACGATTTTGCCATGGTGCTCCCGGTCTGCTGCCAGGAAGAGGGGAGCCGCAGGGTGATCGCCGCTGCCGTTGCCCGCCTGCTGGGTACCAACAACATCGACCCCCACGCTGCCAGCCTTTCGGGCCAGCGCCAGCTTGCCGCCGCCACCCGCGCGCGGGATGCAGTGGCCGGTGCGCTGGATGCGGTCAGCGGCGGGTTTGGGCTGGATGCCGTATCGGTCTGTGTGGACGATGCGCTGGATGCCCTCTGTGACCTCACCGGCGAAAATGCGTCGGAGAATGTTATCAATGAAGTGTTTGAGCGGTTCTGCGTGGGGAAGTAATGAGGAATGTTCTCTTTTGCTTTCCACCGATTTGAAGTCGCTGCGCGACGGGCTGTGTAGGTACAGTTTCGATTGTTCCATTGACAATAGAGGGAATCCGAAAAGTTATGAACCATTTAGGAGATTATGATGTGATCGTAATAGGCGCGGGCCACGCTGGCATTGAAGCGGCCCACGCTGCTGCCACGCTGGGTGCCAAAACGGCGGTGTTTACCATGAGCCTGGATGCCATTGGCAACATGCCCTGCAACCCCAGCATCGGCGGAACTGCAAAAGGAACGCTGGTACGTGAATTGGATGCGCTGGGCGGTGTGATGGGCCTTGCGGCGGATGCCACCTACCTGCAGAGCCGGATGCTGAACAAGGGCAAAGGCCCTGCCGTTCATGCCCTGCGCGTTCAGACCGACCGCAAGCGCTACCACGAATATATGAAGCACGCCCTTGAGCTCACACCCGGCCTTGCCATCCATCAGGCCGAGGTGGTGGGCATTGAGGTGGAGAACGGCCATGTCAAGGGCGTTGTGACCCAGCTGAACGGGGAGTACAGCGCAAAGTGTGTGGTCATTGCCACGGGCACCAACCTGGGCGGTAAAATTTTTGTCGGTGATGCGTGGTATGCTTCCGGCCCTGACGGGATGCACGCCGCCAATGCCCTGACCGAAAGCCTGAAAGCCGCCGGTCTGCCTCTGCGGCGGTTCAAGACCGGTACCCCTGCCCGCGTCCACCGGAGAAGCATCGACTTCTCCAAGCTGGAATGCCAGCCTGGCGACCCGGACAGTGAACTGCAGCCCTTCAGCTTTCTGACGGATGCACCCATGCACAACAAAGTCGAGTGCTGGATCGCCTACACCAACCCCGAGACCCACCGGATCATTCTGGACAACATTCAGCGCAGCCCGCTCTATGGCGGCATGATCGAGGGGGTTGGCCCCCGGTACTGCCCCTCCATTGAGGACAAGGTGGTGCGCTTTGCGGGCAAGGACCGGCACCCCATCTTTGTGGAGCCCTGCGGCGAGAACACAGAGGAGATGTATCTGCAGGGTGCGTCCAGCAGCCTGCCTGAGGATGTGCAGAACGCCTTTTACCGGAGCATTCAGGGCTTTGAACACATTGAAATCATGCGCCCGGCCTACGCCATCGAGTATGACTGCGTAGATCCGACCAGCCTGGAAGCTACGCTGGAGAGCAAGGTGGTGCGGGGCCTGTATGGTGCAGGCCAGTTCAACGGCACTTCCGGCTACGAGGAAGCTGCCGCGCAGGGTCTGCTGGCCGGTCTGAACGCCGCCCGCAGTGCAAAAGGGGAGAGTCAGCTGATCCTGGAGCGCCAGACCAGCTATCTGGGCACGCTGGTGGATGACCTTGTCACAAAGGGTGTCATGGACCCTTACCGCATGATGACCAGCCGGAGCGAGTACCGCCTGACCCTGCGGCAGGACAACGCCGATCAGCGGCTGACCCCCATTGGCCGGGAGTACGGTCTGGTGCAGGATGACCGCTGGGCAAAATACCAGCACACCCAGAGCATTCTGGAAGCGGAGCGCCGCCGCCTGCACGAGATCCACCTGCGCACTGCTGACCTGCGCGCTGCCATGGAAGCAGCCGGGCTGACCCCTGCCGCGGAGGGCGGCATTGCCGAAGAGCTGCTCCGCCGCCCCGAGATCAGCTACCCGCTGTTGGCGGGGGTGATCGGCTGGGGTGAGGGCATCACCCCCATGCTGGCCGAGCGGCTGGAGACTGAGATCAAGTACGCAGGCTACATTGCCCGGCAGGATCGGATGATTCGTGACGTGGCCCGCCACGAAAAGACCCTGATTCCCGCAGATTTCGAGTATGCTGACCTGACCGGCCTGACGCTGGAGGCCCGTGAGAAGCTGACCCGCATCCGCCCGAAGAATCTGGGGCAGGCAGGCCGCATCCCCGGCGTGTCGCCCTCCGATGTGGCGCAGCTGAGCATTGCTTTAACAGTGAGAGAGAAAACCTGATGCACTGACGGAGAGGTTGGACGAAGGAGGGCAGAACCTCTGTACAACCTCTCAGTCGCCTGCGGCGACAGCTCCCCTGATAGGAGAGCCATTGGTAGAAAGATAAAAGAATTGCCTAAAACGAAAAGGGACAGATAAATGATCGACAAGAACAGATTAGAGCAAAAATGTTCCATGTGGAACATTGCGCTGACCGGGGACCAGCTGGACCAGCTGGATGCCTTTGCGCAGATCCTGGTGGACTACAACCAGAAGGTCAATCTGACCGCCATCACCGACCCGGAGGGCATTGAGGACAAGCACTTCCTCGACAGCCTGCTGTTTGCCAGCCAGCCCGAGGTAGCAGGGAAGATGGTGGACGTGGGTGCTGGTGCCGGATTCCCGGGCATCGTGACAAAGATCTACAAGCCCGAGTTGGAGCTGACCCTGATGGAGCCCACCGGCAAGCGGGTGGAGTTCTTGAAGTATGCCTGCGCTCAGCTGGGCCTGACCGGGGTGGAGTTTGCCAAGGAGCGCGCCGAGGAAGCCGCCCGCAAAGCATGGCGGGAGCAGTTTGATCTGGCCTCTGCCCGTGCGGTGGCGGCTCTGCCCATGCTGGCCGAGTACTGCTTACCGCTGGTCAAGGTGGGTGGCAGCTTCCTTGCCATGAAAGGCGCTTCCGGCGAGGAGGAGCTGACTGCAGCCCGCGGTGCCATCCGGAAGCTGGGTGGAGAGTATAAGGAGACCCGCACCCTGCATCTGCCGGGCGGCGATACCCGCACCCTCATCCTTTGCAAAAAGATTTCGCAAACTCCGACAGCCTACCCCAGAAACGGTGGAAAGATCGCAAAGTCTCCGCTGAAATAACGCAAAACCGCAAAATAAATGCCAAGCCCTGCCGAACGATTCTTCTGGCAGGGCTTTTTGATTTCTGGTACACTGGAACTGCAATGAGTGAGTTTTCCACCGTTTCCCGGGAAACAGTGAAAAACTGCGTCACATTTTAGTGAAAGGGGAAAGAATCATGTTTGAATGGAAGAAATCTGCCGGAAAGATCTACACCCTGCCTGTGGAAAGCATCCGTCCCTCGCCGTTTCAGGCCCGGATTGTTTTTGATGAAAAGGAGCTGGCGGGGCTGGCCCAGAGCATCCGGGAAAACGGCCTGCTGCAGCCCATCTCGGTGCGGAAGGTCGAGGGTGGTTACGAGCTGGTGGCAGGGGAGCGGCGGCTCCGCGCCTGCAAGCTGGCCAGGATGGAGACCATTCCGGCCATCCTCTGTGACTGCGGCGACCAGCGGACTGCGGCGCTGGGTCTGCTGGAAAACATCCAGCGGGAAGACCTGAACCCCTTTGAGCAGGCACAGGGGCTGCGGGATGTGATCGCCCTTTGGGACTGCACCCAGGCCGAGGCGGCCAAGCGGCTGGGCATGGCACAGCCCACCCTTGCCAACAAGCTGCGGCTGCTGCAGCTGACCACCGACCAAAGGCAGTTCGTGCTGGACAATGGCCTGACCGAGCGCCACGCCCGGGCTGTCCTGCGCCTGCCCGAGAACCGGCGGAGCGAAGCCCTTATCACCATTGCCAAGCGGCGGATGAATGCCCGGCAGACCGACCTGTACATTGAGCAGGTGCTCAATGCCGCCGCCCCGGGCAGACACCGCATCTCCATGGTCAAGGATGTGCGCATCTTTGTCAACACCATCGACCATGCCATCCGGCTGATGACGGACAACGGTGTGCCAGCCACGGCCCACAGGGAAGAGCGGGACGGCTATATCGAGTACACGGTGCGCATCCCAACCGCAGCCGCGCAAAGATAAAACGCATCGCAATTTTCACAAAAAATGCAATTCCACAGGGTTTTTACGCAAAATAATCAGGAAACAGGTTCAAAAAGCCGCGCTGATGTGCTATACTAGTCTTTAAAGGGGCTTTGCTGGCGGGAAAACAGCGGGGCCCGGCCTCGAATGTTCCACGTGGAACAAATAATTTTCCCGGGAGGAAACAAAGAGCGTGGCTAAAATCGTTGCAATTGCAAACCAAAAAGGCGGCGTGGGCAAGACCACCACGGCCGTGAACCTTTCGTCCTGCGTTGCGGCTCTGGGCAAAAAGACGCTCATCGTCGATCTGGATCCGCAGGGCAATACCACCACCGGTTACGGCATTCCCAAGCGGAGTGTCGATGTGGGTACTTATGAGCTGCTGATCGGTGAGGCGGAGGCAAAGGATGCCATCCGCAAGACCGAGTTCCGCACCGATGTCATCGGTTCCAACACCCGGCTTGCGGGTGCGGGTCTGGAAATGATCGATCTGCCGGGCCGCGAAAGCCGCCTGCGCAAGGCGCTGGCCTCGGTGCAGAAGGACTACGACTTCATCTTTGTGGACTGCCCGCCCAGCCTGGATCTGCTCACCCTGAACGGTCTGTGCGCCTGCGACAGCGTGCTTATCCCCATCCAGTGTGAGTATTACGCACTGGAGGGCCTGTCGGAGCTCATCAGCACCCTCAAGACCATCCGCAAGAAGTACAACCCCTATCTGGACATCGAGGGCGTGGTGTTCACCATGTTCTCCGGGCGGTTCAACCTGACGCTGCAGGTGGTGGATCAGGTCAAAAAGTATTTTGGCACCAAGGTCTACAAGACCACCATCCCGCGCACCATCCGCATCTCGGAAGCGCCCAGCTACGGCCAGCCCATCAATTTCTATGAGCCCAAGGGCAAGGGCAGCGAGGCCTATATGGATCTCGCCATTGAGTTCGTAAAGAACAACCGCCCGCATGAACCGGCACGCCGCCGTACAAAAGGGAACAGTGCCCCCGCCGAGCAGAAAAGCGCACTGGAACAAGTGAAGCAGAGGGAAGCGTAACCTATGGCAAAAAAAAGAGGAGGACTGGGCCGGGGGCTGGAAAGTCTGTTTGAGGACACAGCCCCCAGCTTTGAGTCCGATAACCGGATCGAGACACTGCCCCTGCGGGAGATCGAGCCGGACCCGGCCCAGCCCCGCAAGACCTTTGATGAGGAAACGCTGGCAGAGCTGGCGGCCAGCATCTCAGAGCACGGTTTGCTGCAGCCCATCGCGGTGCGGCCCCACGGGGTGGACCGCTATCTCATCGTGGCTGGTGAGCGCCGTTGGCGTGCCTGCCGGATGGCGGGCCTGACCGAGGCACCCGTCGTCGTGAAGGATGTCACGGATGAGCAGGCCATGGAGCTGGCGCTGGTGGAAAACCTTCAGCGTGAGGATCTGGACCCGGTGGAAGAAGCACTGGGCATCCGGGAGCTGATGACCCGCTGTGACCTGACCCAGGAGCAGGCCGCCCGCAAACTGGGCAAGAGCCGCAGTGCGCTGGCCAACAGCCTGCGTCTGCTCAACCTGCCCGAAACGGTGCTGGAGCTGCTGAAGGGCGGTTTTCTCACCACGGGCCACGCAAAGGTGGTGCTGGGCCTGCCCACCCCGGAGCTGCAGGAGCAGGCGGCACAGATCATTGCCGACCATGAGCTGAACGTCCGGCAGGCAGAGGCCTTGTGCAAAAAGCTGGCCAAGCCCCCCAAAGAGCCTGTGGAGCCTGCCCCGCGCGGCACCCTGCCTGTGGAGGTGGAGGAGAGCCTGAAGCAGGCGCTGGGCAGTGAGGTCAATGTGGCCTACCACGACGGCAAGGGCAAGCTGACCGTCCACTTCTACTCGGATGAGCAGCTGAAGGCTTTTGCAAACTTATTAGGGCAATATCAGGTTGAGGATTAAACCTCTCCGTCATTGTTGTTGCCCAGTAGGGGAGGACTTGGCAGTCGATGGAAGCTTTTCGTATACGCCAGAGGCTCCCCTACCAGGGGAGCTGGCGGGCGCAAGCCCGACTGAGAGATTGTACGAAGGCAAGCCTGCCCGAGAAGAAAAACATAGCGATCTAAGGCGCACGCCGCCTTTGAACGGCATGGGAAAGGGCTTACCCGCCCCATGCGAACCGAAATAGAGTAAGGAGAGTAAATCATGCTTGATATCAAATTTGTCCGTGACAACCCGGATGCTGTCAAGGAAAACATCAAGAAGAAGTTCCAGGATGCCAAGCTCCCTCTGGTGGATGAAGTCATCGAGAAGGACGCAAAGTACCGCGAGTGCCTGAAGGAAGTTGAGAGCCTGAAGGCTGCCCGCAACAAGCTGAGCAAGGCCAACGGCCCCCTGTTCGGTCAGCTGAAGAAGTGCACCGACGAGGCCCAGAAGGCCCAGCTGCAGGCACAGATCGATGCCAACAACGCCGCCGTCAAGGCCGACGCGGATAAGATGGCAGAGCTGGAAGCCGAGGAAGCCAAGCTGGCTGACCGCATCCAGGAGATCATGTACACCATCCCCCAGATGATCGACCCCAGTGTGCCCATCGGCCCCGATGACACCTACAACGTGGAGGCTCAGCGCTTTGGCGAGCCTGTGGTGCCCGATTTCCCCATCCCGTACCACACCGAGATCATGGAGAGCTTTGACGGCATCGATATGGACGCTGCTGGCCGCGTTGCCGGCAACGGCTTCTACTACCTGCTGGGCAACATTGCCCGCCTGCATGAGGCTGTGCTGGCCTACGCCCGCGACTTTATGATCGACAAGGGTTTCACCTATGTCATTCCTCCCTTTATGATGCACGGCAACGTGGTGCAGGGCGTGATGTCCTTCCCCGAAATGGATGCCATGATGTACAAGATCGAGGGCGAGGATCTGTACCTGATCGGCACCAGTGAGCACACCATGATCGGCCGCTTCATCGACCAGACCCTGGACGAGGCTACTCTGCCTCTGACCCTGACCTCCTACAGCCCCTGCTTCCGCAAGGAGAAGGGCGCACACGGCATCGAGGAGCGCGGCATCTACCGCATCCATCAGTTCGAGAAGCAGGAGATGATCGTGGTCTGCCGCCCCGAGGAGAGCGCCGACTGGTACGAGAAGCTCTGGAAGAACTCCGTGGAGCTGTTCCGCAGCATGGAGATCCCCGTGCGCCAGCTGAACTGCTGCTCCGGCGATCTGGCTGACCTGAAGGTCAAGAGCTGCGATATCGAGGCCTGGAGCCCCCGCCAGCAGAAGTACTTTGAGGTCTGCTCCTGCTCCAACCTGGGCGATGCACAGGCACGCCGCCTGCACATCCGCGTCAAGGGCAAGGACGGCAAGAGCTATCTGGCCCACACCCTGAACAACACCTGCGTGGCTCCTCCGCGTATGCTGATCGCCTTCCTGGAGAACCATCTGCAGGCCGATGGCTCCGTGACCATCCCCAAGGTGCTGCAGCCCTACATGGGCGGCCTGGAAGTTATGGTTCCCACCCACAAGAAGGGCTGAGCCTGAGCTTTTCCACAAAACACTCATAAAATGTTGAAAACCCCGCCGTCCGCGTGATGCAGACGGCGGGGTTTTGCTGTGTAGAAAAAACAAAAAGAAAAAGCTTCTGATTGAAAAATCAGAAGCTTTTTGGTGACCCGTACGGGAATCGAACCCATGTTACAGCCGTGAAAGGGCCGTGTCT
>OJJY01000583.1_pt1 | contig 13265 bp, 9 predicted proteins | sample 1596421 | NCBI WGS metagenome assembly OJJY01 (sample SAMEA4350151, study PRJEB24818) | metagenome | biome: human; feature: gut; material: faeces | place: Denmark | collected 2013-09 | reverse complement strand
GCGGTGCGGTTGACCCCTCGGTGGACAATATGCTGAAGATCACCTCGGACGGACGTAAAATCGGCCTTGACCAGCGGCTGATGAATCCGCTCACCCCGGATGACCCGGACAGCAAGCTGAATGCCTGCGTCGACAATGTTCTGCGTATCTGGAACGAAACCAAAGAGGATAATCTGACGCAGCTGATTTTCTGCGATTTGTCCACGCCCAAGGGAGACGGCTCGTTCAATGTCTACGATGATATTCGCACAAAGCTGCTTGCCGCCGGGGTGCCGGAATCGGAGGTCGAGTTCATCCACAACGCTGATACTGAAGGTAAGAAAGCGGATTTGTTCTCCAAAGTCCGCAGCGGCAAGGTGCGTGTCCTGCTGGGCAGCACTGCAAAGATGGGCGCAGGCACCAATGTCCAGACCCTGCTGGTGGCCGTGCATCATCTGGATGTAGGCTGGCGACCGTCCGATATGACCCAACGCAACGGCCGAATCATCCGTCAGGGCAACAAAAACAAACAAGTTTACGTCTATAATTACGTCACGGAGGGGACATTCGACGCCTACCTCTGGCAAACGCTGGAAAACAAGCAGAAGTTTATTTCGCAGATCATGACGAGCAAATCTCCGATGCGCTCCTGTGATGATGTGGATGAGCAGGCTCTTTCGTATGCCGAGGTCAAGGCCTTATGCGCAGGCGACCCGCGCATCCGGGAAAAGATGGATCTGGATGTGCAGGTAGCAAAGCTCAAGGTGCTGCGCTCGGATTACCAGAACCAGAAATATCGTCTGGAAGATAAGCTGCTCAAGCATTACCCGGAGGAAATTCAGAAAGCGAAGAACCGTATTGCGGCTCTGAAAAACGATGCCCAAATCGCAGACGCACACCCGCAGGATAAGGAGAACTTCTGCGGCATGACGATCAAGGGCATGGTGTTCGATGAGAAAAAAGCAGCTGGTGAGCGGCTGATGCTCGCCTGCAAGGAGATGCCGAATGCGGATATGATGCTGCTGGGCACCTATCGCGGCTTTGAGCTGAACATTCGCTTTGACAGTTTCAAGAATGAGCATCAAATCGTTCTCCGCGGCGAGCTGAGTTATCCGGTACCGCTGGGCGATGACCCTCGCGGCAACATCGTCCGTCTGGACAATGCCATCGGCAATTTTGCCGACCGCATTGCCGATGCTGATGCCGCACTGGATTCTCTGGAACAGCAGAAGCAGGCCGCAGAGGTTGAAATCGCCAAGCCGTTTGCGCAGGAGGAAGAACTGCAAACCAAGTCTGCCCGCCTTGCAGAATTGGATGCGCTGTTGAACATGGAGCATCAGTCCAGCCGGACAGAACCCGAAGCGGAAGAAAAGCCGGATGCCCGCCCCTCTGTGCTGGCAGCTCTGGAAGAAAAGGCTGATAAAGTGGAGCCTGTCCGACCATTCAAATCTTACTTGGATAAGGATGGTGATGCCCGGTGACGGAGCGCCGTGACCAGCAGATCCATTTTCGTGTCAGCAAAGTCGAACTGGAACGCATTCGTCAGAAGATGGAAAGTTGCGGTATTTTGAGCATTGGCTCTTATCTGCGAAAAATGGCTCTGGATGGTTACTGCCTGAATCTTGATTTACCACAGCTGAGTCGGATGGCGTACCTTCTTCAGAATTGCAGCAACAACCTGAATCAGGTGGCGAAACGGGCCAATGAAAGCGGGCAGCTCTATGCCGCCGATTTAGAGGACTTGCGTAGTCGGTTGGATGAGCTGATAGCTATCGGCAAGCAACTTCTCGCCAAACTTTCGGAACTCTAAAAAAATCCCGCAGCAGGAGGACTGCGGGCTTACATAACGGTTGACATCCTTGCAAGGCAGTAGCCGATACCTTTATAATTGGGGCGGAAAAAGGAAGGATGGTGTTCGATATGAGGTTTCTGTTCAAAATGGTGCTTGCCCCGGTCTCTCTGTTTGTGGCTTTTCTGGCTCTGATGGCAAAGTGGCTGCTCACTCTGTCCAGCTATGTTGTCGCGCCGTTGATGCTGTATATCTTTGGCTGCGGCATCTACACCGTCTACCGCCAGACTTGGGATCAGTTTTTGATTCTGCTGGTTGCTGAATTTCTCTGCTTTGTTCTTTTTGTCAGCGCAACTGCGATGGTGGCGGGCGTTGAACGATTCAGCGGTTGGCTCCGGGACGTGATTTGATTTTGAATTTTTTGCCGCCTTCGGGCGGCTTTTTCATTTAGGGGGTGATTTGCTCTGGCTGCTACTCGTCTGATTGCACTGCATCAGCACAAAGGAAAATCTATCGCCGCCTGCCTGAAAGACCGCACTGATTATGCGCAGAATCCCGACAAGACTGAAAGGGGCGAACTTGTCAGCAGCTATCAATGCAGCCCGCTTACCGTGGATGAGGAGTTCATGCTCACAAAAAAGCTATACGAGCAAGCCACCGGGCGCAGCCAGAAAAGCAATGTCATCGCCTATCAGATACGGCAATCCTTCCGACCCGGCGAAATCACAGCAGAGGAAGCAAATCAAGTTGGCTACGAATTGGCCTCCCGCTTTCTGAAAGGCAAACACGCTTTTATCGTTGCCACTCATACCGACCGGGAGCATATCCACAATCACATTATCTTTAATTCGACCGCTTTGGATGGCACCCGGAAATTTCGGGATTTTTTCTTTTCCGGGCTGGCAGTGCAGCGGTTAAGCGATTTAATTTGTCTGGAGCATCAGCTTTCCGTAATTGAAAAGAAGCCTTATCGGGAGCGGCAGAAGCGTATCACTTACCCGCCAAGGGAAAGCAACCGCGACCGACTGTGCGGTGTCATCGACGAAATTTTGCAGCAGAAGCCCACCGACTACGAAGATTTTCTGCAAAATCTGGAACAGCAGGGCTATGAGATCAAGCGTGGAAAGTACACCTCCGTCAAAGGCAAAGGGCAAAAGCGTTTTATTCGGTTTCGTACACTGGGCGAAGGGTATAGCGAAGAAGAAATCAAAGCTGTGTTGGCTGGCAAGGCAGAGCACCACCCCCGCCAGAAACAGTCGCCCAAAGAACAGCCCTTTCAACTGCTGGTGGACATTCAAGCAAAACTTGCTGAGGGTAAAGGCGGTGGATACGAGCGCTGGGCGAAAAAGCACAATCTGAAGGAAATGTCCAAGACGTTGCTTTTTTTGCAGGAACAGAAAATCAGCAGTGCGGATGAGCTGAAGGAACTTGCAGATGCTGCACTTTCACACTATCACGAACTGGGCGATTCTATCAAGGCCGCAGAGCAACGTATGACCGAGATTGCAGTCCTCCGTGCGCACATCGTCAACTATGCCAAGACCCGGCCTGTATACGATGCTTACCGCAAATCCGGGTACAGTTCCAAATTTTTGGAAGCGCACCGGGAGGAGATTACATTGCATAAGGCGGCGAAAGCCGCTTTCAATGAATCCGGCCTGAAAAAGCTGCCCAAAGTGAAAGACCTGAATGCAGAGTATTCGGCTTTGCTCACCAAGAAAAAAGCACTCTACCCGGAGTACCGCAAGGCGCGGGATGAGATGCAGGACATCGTAAAAGCGCAGAAGAATGTTGAGCTGTTCTTCGCGGAGGAAAAGGACAGCAAGGAAAAAGAACAAACCCGATAAGCCAAGACCGCCGAGAGCCTGACCTTTTATGGTCGGTTCTCGGCGGTCTTTTTTAGTTTATGTAGCAGCGATCTTGCGTCACGAGCCAGTCCTCGCACAAACGCTGGGCTTCGTCCATGGTTTTGCAAGTGCAGTTGAACAGTCTGCCGTGCAGCGAACAGTAAGTGTACCGAACTTTCGGTACGCCGTTTTCGTCCTGAAACTTCGCGTAGCGTTCCTCACCGGGCATCAGATAAAGCTGTTCCATCTCTGCATCCGTCCTCTCTTTTTCGTGTGTCAGGCACACAACGCATTCATTTTACCACGGATGCCATGACTGCGCCATTGACGCTTACACCAAAAAGCATTCGGAATTTTCAGGGAGAGTGTGCATTGACACGCAACAGAAGCGTTCCGCAGGAATGCTCAGCCTGCATCCACCGGATGCAGAACATAAGGGGTTTGGGCACAGCCCAACAAGCATTTTGAATTTGATTTTTAGAAATCGGATTCAAAAATCGTGCCGTGGTACCACGGCGCACTGCTTGCAGAAGCTTTGAAGAAAAAGAGTATCAGACGGGAGTATAGATATAAATGTTGCGTCCCATCTCTCCCGTTTCAACATCGAAGCTTCCCGATGCCACTAGTTTTCCGTTATGAGTTATCTCAACATAAATATCCCAAAGGCCAGCAGCCTCCCAATATGCTTTCGGCGATTGACGAATCTCTACATTAAGGTCATCCGGAACTCCCAAATCTTTTGCAATGATTCGCAGTTGCTGATCTGTAAAGCTATCTCCCTGAGATATTTTATCTGTGGGGTCGTCCCATTCGCAGATGTAGGCGCATCCGGCATCAATTATTCCATCTGCATCGTTCCATGTTCCATCTTGAAACTTTTCATAGAACATTGCATAGTGCTCAATACCATCCTGATTGCTCGGCTCACCAGAATGCCAGTTTGTATAAGATGTGCTGGTTCCATTGACCCATTTCCAGTTTCCTTCAGAGCTTTCATCGCTGAATCCAAAGTAGGCATTCTCATACCCTTTCGCTTTCATTGCGCTGTAGAGAAGGAAATTTTCCGTTGACGATTCAATGACCGCTAGATGACCTCCTTTCCACTCGCAGCGTTTCTCTGCCTGCTGCCATGTGATTGGGCCAGACTCCCATTCCGATTCGGGCAATGTATAGAACTCATAAAGGTGTCCTGTGTAACCTTCGACCTGTGTTTCCTCGGCTGCATCGGATGCTTCCCATTCACAAATGTAGCCGCTCTGTTCATATGTATTGCTGTTTGCCAAGTCGTTCCACTTTACCGGCCACACAGCCACACAACTCTCGTCTGCCACAACATTGCTGGAGTTGTTCGGCTCTCCATCGCCCCAGTTCTGATATTCCCATGGTTCACCTGTCACCCAGCACCACTGACCGGCAGAATTTTTATAGCCGCCGATCCAAAGCTTACTGTTCTGAGTATTCAGACTTTCAATCAGTTTCTGTTCCTCTGGCGAGGTAATGGTCACAAGATGGCCGCCTTTTGCTTCGCAGGCAGCTTTTGCCTGTTCCCACGTGAGGGTATCATAAAAAATACCATAAGAGTGTTGCTTCGGCTCCTGTGAAATATCGACCTCTAACACATTGGCATTTTCGAATCCCGGATAAAAAGGATACCCCTTTAACCCATTGTTTTCTACAACTCTCAGGTACTCTACTTCTTCCTGATTTCTTCCATTTGGGTCGGTTAATCTAAATTCGTAAATTCCCGGTGTTAGATCGATTTGAAATGCCTCTGCTTCTCGAATAGTGTAATCATACGCTACAATTTTCTGCACATTTTCATCGTACTCCCGTGGTAATATATCCGTATCCAACTGAGCAATATGCAAATCATAATTATCACATAATGTTCCATCCCATGCATAGACATAAAGTTTAGCCTGACCATCAATCGATACCACACTATTCTCGTTTTCGTCAAGAAATAAAGAATTTGGAATACCTGCTTTGATGCCCATAGCCCAATCCACCGTTGCAACCTGCCTTGCTGTCAGCATTCCTGTCTGGCACATAGAGTAAGCAGTATAGACAAGCACATTACGGAATTCACTGAAGCTGATATCAGACTTTGAAATCCCATATAGTGATTTGTAAAAAAGCTGTGCCAAATCATAGGTAGAAAGAGGTTCATACTTTGTTTCGTCCACAGACGGCTGCGTCATAAGGTACGCTGCGTGAGAAATTACTGTGCAATTAGAATGCACTCCCCCATGATCAGAAAACTGTGCTTCGGGATCATAATTTTGTGACTTGCGCCAGTTTTCATCCTTGTATTTCGTCGGATAAGGTAGTCCATCCCCCTGAAGTACGCTGGATGGGTCAGCCAGATTCCGCTCAAGCTCACCCACAGTCCCAAAAATCCATGAAATATCTCCGTCAAGCCACTTCAAACTGGTTTCAAGTGGGATATCCCAATGCCTGAGAATATCCGGATATAATCTTTTAGGAGAGTCATTATACCAATCTTCAATTATTTCTCCCATAATATCCGAAATCGCCTCCATCAAGGCACCAGATTCTCCTTCATATGTCATCCGGCTGATGGATTGCTCAACTGCATGTGTGACTTCGTGTCCTAAAGTATCTATTGTCGGCGAGCAGGTTGCTCCAACAGAAATTCGCGTGAAAATCTTGCTTCTCCCATAACCTGCTGAGGCATTATTCGAATCCTTACCTCCTCTATGATCATTTGCAACGATTGCCACTGCCTTATTGTCATCGCCAAAGGCATCATATCCAAGCACGTCACGATAAAAATTGCTGACGGCCAGCAATTTTGCAAGTGCTACGATGGGTGTTCCCATGCCATCCGTCAAAGAGGCAATATCAATCGGCAAAAGTTCCGTTGCAGGCATACCACCCAATGCCTCTGTAGAGATTGAAATTCCGCCTTTCCCGATTTTTTTATAACGCTCACCGTTCTGGGCAGTCAATACGACTTGCCTCCAGCTTCCGCTCGTTGTATATTTTTGATTATTCAGTGAAACCCATTCGTCATCATCATCCCCATCATATATTGCTGTCGTTCCATCATCAAAAATTATTCTAAAATCCACCTCAATATCCCGATTCTCAGCATTATACAAGTACACATTTGTAAAGCGATTGCTGCTGGATTCATTATCTGTCAATTCATTCGAAAAGGTCTTTAGAGCCCTTCCATCTACAGCTGATAAAAACACTGACTCCCACGAATTGTTTTGATGAACCGATATTTTCCATGCCAATTCAGGATTTGTTTTGTCCAGTGAAAATATCACCAAATTGTTTACATAGATATCCGCTTCTCCCGGATATAACCCTGCAACTATTTTTTCAGCGTCATTTTGGGTAATTTTAGCTTCAACGGAAAGATTTTCAATCGGATAAAATCCGGAAGTCAAAAGTGCAGCTTCACTGTCTGCGTCAGCCGATACGGTAACTTTTCTGCCATACACCGGTATTCCCCGGTACACCTGCGGAAAGCTGTAATATGTATCTCCCAATACTGTGCTGCAATCCGCAGTCCCAAGCTCATCCTCTACTGAAACAATTCCAAGAGTATCCGCCACATCATTGATTGCGTCTCTTGCAGTGGAAGGATCTGTGATCTTTCGCTCCGTAAAATGGGACGGCAGAACAATTCCTGTTCCATTCACCGCAGAGACTTCTTGAACAGTTTCAGTAGGCTTAGACGACAAATTGCTGAAAATCAAAAAAGCCAAAATCATTCCCAGAAACAGTACAAGAATGCCAAGCAGGGCAAAGAGCCATACCAAGTTGTTCTTACGGCGTTTTCTGTGCATATGGTCCGCAGTAGATTTTTTCATAATGATATTCCTTTGCTTGAGTTACCGAAATTTGCGATGCAATAAAAAAACTGGAAGAATGCCATAAGTTAAAGCTCTGCGATACTTCGCAGAAGCCTAGAATTTACAGATAGAATGCAGCGAACAGATCGCCGATTCCATAGAAGAAGTCACCGAGACTGGTAAAGCCCCAGTTGCTGCCACCAGACATTGTGTGGGTATAACCATCGGAGTAAGTATATACACCGTTTTTCTTGGAAACGACAGCACCATGGGACTGCTCAAGCGTTTTGGATTCGCTTTCCCATTTATCGTAGTAGGTGCTACGGAACATACGTCCGAAAGCATAGCAGACCTGAGAAATGATACCGCCGCCCTCAACACAAGACATTTGTATTCCGATATCGGAATAATATGCGGCACAATATTTCATGTTCCTTTTCCTGCTTTCTCAGCGGTATTCGTGTTCGATTTCAAGAAGCACCATTTTCTTCTTTTTGTGCAGCAGAACGCTCCCGACCACGGCCAATAAAACAGCAACCAGCACCAGACAGATACCACACACCACCATGATTTGTCCAACCGTCATTTTCTCCACCTCTTTTACTGCCAGTTGTTCCGTGCCATGCGGTCCAGCTCATCCATCTGCGGGTCATACACGCCGGATGCCTGCTCTGCACGATAGAGTTCAGCAGCCGTTTCGTAATATCCCAGCGTTTTCGTGTAGGATGCTCCGTTCTGCAAATCAAGTTCGCCCTGAACAAAGGCGAGCCATTTATACACCCGGTAGTCCTTGGGGTAATCGTTTTTCAGTGCCTGAAGCATCTCCATCGCTTTGGAGAAATCATGTAGCTGATATTGCAACATTGCGATATTCAGCCGGACTTCCAGCGTGGTGTTTCCGTTTTTCTCCAGCTGCTGATAGGTTCGCAAGGCATCTTTTTGATAGCCGGGATTCCCGGTCGCTTCCGCCTGACGAATATATGCGGACGCCAGCTGTCCGGCCAGCGCGTTGTAATATCCATCGGGGAGCTGTTCAATGCCCTGATTTAGGAGATTGATTTCCTCCGAAAGCATGGAGTCTCCGATATCCTCACAGATCGATGCTGCCAGACGGTACGCGCGTGCAAGCTGGTCGTTGCCGTCCGCCGAGCCGATTGCCTTACGGGCGGCATCCAGCGCATCCGGCAGGTCTCCCTGTTTTCTCAGAAGCTCGCTTTGAACGACCTGATAGGCACCGCTTTGTTCGGCGTCAGGGACAGCTTTCGCCATCTCTGCAAGGACCTCATCCGCGCCAGAATAATCGCCCAGCTGAATCAGGGCGGTCGCCTCACCCTGATAATAGCTCAGGATATCAGGAGAGTATCCTATCGCTTTCTGGTACATCGTCGCAGCCGATTCATAGCTTTCCAGCTCGTAGTAGGCCTCCGCTGCCACGTTGTACAGGTTTGCCACGCTCTGTCTGCTGTAATATTTCAGCTCACGCGACTGCGTCGTTTCCACTGCATCGATGCACTCCTGATACTTTCCCTGCCGATAGAGAAGGACTGCCTGTTCCACATATGCTTCCAACTGGTCATCGTAAATCGCGATAGCCTGCTGCAGGTCCTGCTCCGCCTCATCAAAGCGCATTTCATCGGCGGCCGTCCGGCCTTTCCGCACGAGGGCGTCATAAGCGGCGTACCGTTCCACGCCGATTCGCTGTACGCCAAACAGGATAGCCAAAGTTCCTGATACCGCAAGGACAAGAGAGACCGCCGCCACAACTCGTTGAGAATGAACCACCTTTTTATAGCGTCCGTCAATTGCATGGATATCCTGCAGCGCCCGGAGCATTTCCTGTGCGTCGCAGAAGCGTTCTTCCTGCCTTTTCTTCATCGCTCTGGCGATGATGAGCAAAAAGCTACGGCTGAATTTGAGTTTATAGCTCGTGATGGGCCGAACATCCTTCAGCGAATGGCCGGGCTGCTGCCCGGTGATTGCATAGTATAGAGTCGCACCGATGCCATAAACGTCCGTCCTCTTGCTGATAGTGCCATAACCACCCGCATTGGTTGCTTGCGCCGCCGTGACAGAATTGCTCACACCTCTGCCGGACGGGCCCTTGTTGGATCTGACATTCTGATAGGCGAACGCATCTTTGTATCCTCGCAGCGGCATGGTTTCTTCAAGCGGAACCGTCTCGATCGTATCGGGCGATGCTCCCGGACGGGTATACTGTTCCGGTGCCGCATAGCCCGGCGTTGCGCCAATTGCCAGTACGCCTTTTGAAAAAACAAGTGATGTGTTGAAATCGATGACGCAGATATCTTCGTTGGGCGTTATCATAATATTGCTGGGCTTGATATCACAATGCAGAATCGGAGGTACCTGCGAGTGCAGATAGGCGATTACCTCACAGAGCTGGCAGGCCCACCGGTATGCAAGCTTCTGACTGACCGGGCCGTGCGTTTTGACGTAGTTTTGCATGTTCTCGCCCGGTATCATGTCCATGATAGTATAGACATAGCCGCTCGGGCTTTCAATCACGTCATAGATTCTCGGAAGATACTTGTGCTTCAACGTTTTGAGGATATTGGCCTCCGCGCGCTCGTCCATCCGTCCCTTGAACTTCTGTTTTACACGCTTGATGACGACATCAACATCCAGACTGTCTTTGTGCGCGCGGTACAGTGTGCCCATCCCGCCCTCGCCAAGAGGTCGGATCGAACTGTAGCCGCTTCCAAGATCCGCCGCCCATTGACTGGTTTCGTTATAATTCATGCACATTCCTCCACACGACTTTTAAGACGGAAATTCGTCTTTCAGACTATCAAACTCCGATTGAATCTGCGACCAGTCAAAATCATCGCTTTCGCCGCTGTCCTGCGACGGGTCATAGGTAGGCGCCGTCACTGTCCCGGACGATTCGGTTCCCTGTCCGCTTCCCGCGCTGCCGAGGCCCTTTCGGAGAGCCTCCTGAGCCATCGAATTTGCGATGCCGGCCGCTTCGCCGGTGAGTCCGCTTTTTTCCACGACCTTGCTTGCTGCGCTGTCCGCTGCTTTCTCGGCCACCTTTTGGGTGACCGTCTTAGCGTTGTCTTTCGCATCAACCTTGACACTTACAGATGCCGATTGCCCCGATTCATCCTTCAGGAAATCATTAATCTGTACCGTCAGCGTGCAGGTTCCATCCGAGTTCGTTTTGATCTTGGTATCGATGGTGTTGAAATCGACGCCATTTGTTTCCGCATTCTGGAGCAGTTTCTCAATGCCGATTTCATCGTCTAGTGCCGCATAGTGTGCTCCCAGCAGGGCATATGGGTCGGCATTCTGCGGGTCTGCCGCAATCCACGCCTCGCCCACGTCTTTTGCAAAGACCGAATTCAAGTCATTCCAAAAGTGTTCCGAAAGCATCTGGAAGGGAACGTTTCCACCACCGCTTTCAAAGACCAGCTTTGCATCATCCAGAAATCCTGGAAGAAAGTCCGCCTCGTCATCAAACACTTCCTGCGCCTGTTCAAAGACCTTGTTTGCCTCATCGGCTTTTCCCTGTGCTGCATAAGCGGCATACAGGCCCGCATAGGCTTCCTTGTTCGTCGGGTCGTGCTGGATGATATCGATATACTGCAAGATTGCGTTATCATAATCCAGCGAGGTCAAGTAGTTCGTTCCAAGATTCAAGACCTTGGCTAGCGAAAAGACCTCTGCCGTCTCCGAATCTGAATCGGTGGATAATGTTGCCATCGAGCTTCTCGGACTGCATCCTGCCAGTTGTTTTCAGTTTTTCCAAAGAACCCAACCCGGAAGCATTTGAGCGCATTCGGAACATCCTGCTTGCCACCAGCTATACGAAGAAGGTAGGTTGACATCATGGACGAATGCAGAACCAAACGCTATACTGAGTGCGGTAACGGGCGGTGCTACAAGCCGAACCATTGCCGGACGTTCTTTGACAACGAAATAAAGCCTGTCCCCACTTTTGTTATGAAAGTGAGGAATTTACAATGACAGAAAACAACAACCGCGTCTGCTGCTTGTACCGCGTTTCCACCGATAAGCAGGTGGATTTCACTTCCAACCATGAAGCTGACCTGCCCATGCAGCGAAAGGCTTGCCATAAGTTCGCTGAATCGAAGGGCTGGGTCATCGTCCATGAAGAACAGGAAGAAGGCGTGTCCGGCCACAAAGTCCGGGCCGCCGCCCGCGACAAGCTGCAAATCATCAAGGACTATGCCCGGAGGGGCAAGTTTGACATCCTGCTGGTGTTCATGTTCGACCGTATCGGTCGTATCGCAGATGAAACTCCCTTTGTTGTGGAATGGTTTGTACGGAACGGCATCCGGGTATGGAGTACCCAAGAGGGTGAGCAGCGTTTCGACAACCACACTGACAAACTGCTGAACTACATCCGATTCTGGCAGGCGGACGGAGAAAGCGAAAAGACTTCCGTCCGTACCCGCACCAGTCTGCGCCAGCTTGTAGAAGAAGGTCACTTCAAGGGCGGAAATGCGCCTTATGGCTATGACCTTGTACGGAGTGGGCGTATCAACAAGCGCAAGCATGAACTGTACGAACTGCACATCAACGAACAGGAAGCTGCCGTAGTGCGGATTGTCTTTGACAAGTATGTGTATGAGGGCTACGGCCCGCAGCACATTGCTACCTATCTGAACAATTCTGGCTATCGCGCAAGGTCTGGAAAGTGCTGGCACCCATCCAGTATTCGGGGGATGGTACAAAACCTGACCTACACCGGCGTTCTCCGTTGTGGGGATGCACGGTCAGAATTGATGCCGGATTTGCAGATTGTCCCGCAGGAACAGTTTGAAAACGCACAGCGCATTCGGAATGAACGCTCTGTGCGCTCAACTGCGGAAGCCGAAAATCGCCTTCCTTTGAACATCCATGGGAAGTCGCTGCTTGCCGGCAACGCTTACTGCGGACACTGCGGTGCAAAGCTGGAACTGACCAGCAGCCGTAAATGGCGAAAAATGGCAGATGGTTCGTTAGACGATACGCTGCGTATTCGCTATACCTGTTACGGAAAGCTCCGCAAGCAGACCAACTGCACCGGGCAGACGGGATATACCGTCCACATTCTGGATGAGATCATTGATAAAGCTGTCCGCCAGATTTTCTCCAAGATGAGGGGTATCCCCAAAGAGCAGATCGTTACAAAACGCTATGAAAAAGAGAATGCGGAACGCAAGAATCATCTGCAAGACCTTCAGACACAGCGGAACAAGGCAGAAAAAGACCTGTTGGCACTGAAAACCGAGGTTTTAGCTTGCATCAAAGGTGAAAGCGTGTTACCGAGAGAAACCCTTGCCGAAATGATTACAGCGCAGGAAGAGAAACTCACGGAGCTGGAAAACCTTTGCGAAGCGGCCAGTGAAGAACTGGAGAAAACGGCTGAGCTGATGGATAAAGTGTCGCGGCTGTATGATGAACTGATTTCTTATGCTGACCTGTACGACAGTGCAAATTTTGAAGCGAAGAAGATGATCGTCAACCAGCTCATCCGCAGGGTAGACGTATATCGCGGATACCAGATCAACATCTCGTTCAACTTCGACCTTACTCCGTACATCGAGGGGGAGTGATACGTCCGCCTGCAAAACAGTCGGGCATCGAACAAGTATTTTCAAAAACAACGAAACAGCAAGAATTGGGGGTTGCCGTCCATGCGCCTGCAAAATCAGACTTTTGACTGATTTTTTCCGTAGCCTCCAAGAAATCAAAAAGAAAAGCACCATACTTCAAACGAAGTACAGTGCTTTTTTGGTGGAGAATACCGGGATCGAACCGGTGACCTCTTGCATGCCATGCAAGCGCTCTCCC
>OJJY01000581.1_pt1 | contig 13298 bp, 10 predicted proteins | sample 1596421 | NCBI WGS metagenome assembly OJJY01 (sample SAMEA4350151, study PRJEB24818) | metagenome | biome: human; feature: gut; material: faeces | place: Denmark | collected 2013-09 | reverse complement strand
TAAATGTATTGGGTATGGCAAGAGGTTTGATTGATTTTATTTGTTAATGACCCTGGGTCCACCGAAATCTAAACCTCTCTGTTCGTCGGCAGCGTCAGATGTTGATAAGAGACAGGCGGTATGTATTCTATGTTCCTGCTCTGATTTACCTGCACCAAGTACCTCTGAAACCGTGAATCCTTCCGTAGATGTTACTTTGAAAAAGTGGGAAGATTGCGGAGCGAGTATTGATAAAGCGGAAGAAATTTCCGGAATTAAGTTTGGCGAAAGTTTGAAAAATATTGTAAGTGTAAGAGCTATTCCATACACGGCGATCGAAGTGGTTTGTTCGTTAGATAAATCTGCTTCTGACAATACTGTGACCTTGCGCAAGGCTGTCAGCTATGCTGTAAAAAACAGTGAAAATCTCAGCGGAGTCAATACAAACGGACTTTCTCCCACAATGGCGACTTTTGAAATTAAGGGTGCGAATTTTGTAAATGAAAAAGGTGAAACTGTAGTAGGAGAATATAATGATAACAATTATAAATATTCTTTTTATTGCAAAAAAGGATTGAATGGTAACCTAGTGTATAATTATATTAAAAAAATGATTACTGAATAAGGATTGATTTTTATGAAACGGCTGTTTGGACTTATAGGATTTACTTTCCTGTTTGTCCTTTCAGCCGTTTTTTATTCGGATTTTAATGAAATTGTCTTTGCGATTATCGGCTCATTGGGATTGCTTTCCGTTGCTGTCGGTATATTTTTAATTGCTTCAAAGAAAAATAAATCATTCGGCAAGTCGCTGTGCGTATTTGCTTTTGCCGTAATATATTCTGCGGGCAATATGATTGCCTATTCCGAATATATTAACAACACGATTATAAATAAATATTCCGATAAAGAAATTACAGCAAGCGGATATATCTGTGATGAAATCATCACCACCGATTCATCATGCAGTTTCGTAATCAAAACCGACAAAATCAACGGTCAGCCGTCAGATGCGAAAATTCAGATTATTTCGTACTCAAATGTTGACGCAGAGCCTTTTGAAAAGGTCAACTTCACGGCTCATACATACAAGAATAATGTAAACTCTCAGATCAGTCACGGAATTTTTCTGAAAGCATATTCCTATGACGGCTTCAAAATTGATGCGACAGGGGAGAAAGTGTTTGATTTATATTCATTTGCCGTTGAGGTTAGAATGACAATCAAAAATTCCCTTGATATGCTGTTGCCGGAGGATTACTCAACGCTCTGCCGTGCCGTTCTTTTGGGCGAGAAAACCGCTCTTGATTCAAGCGTTAAAGATGATTTTTCATTGACAGGCACTTCGTTTTTAATAGTGGTTTCGGGAATGCATCTTGTTATAATCACTTCGTTTGTATTGTTCTTGGTGAGAAAATTAACAAAAAACAGATTCATAATAACAGGCTTTACCACATTTACGGTTATTGCTTTCATGGCTGTAACGGGCTTTGCGCATTCGGTTGTCCGTGCCGGAATTATGATGATAATTGTGTCGCTTGCATCGTCAAATCTCAGAATAGCCGACTCGCTGAATAATCTTGGTTTTGCCGCAATTGTTCTGACAGCTTTCAACCCATATGCGGTAGCCGATATCGGTATGTTGCTTTCATTTTCGGCAACGACGGGCATAATTCTGTGGTCAAGACCGATTGAACGCTCTGTGCTGAGATTCTTTCACTACAAAAACAAGCGTAAGGACGGTTTTGTCGGAACGGTTGTCTATTATATCAAAAGGCTGTTTAAAATCTGTGTAAATATGCTGTCGGTTTCAGTATCCGCATTTCTGTGGATTTTGCCGATAACCGCCGTTGCATTCAACAGAATTTCCCCGACAGTCATACTTGTTTCTCTGTTATGTGAACCGTTTGTTTCGGCACTTTTGGTGTGTTCTCTGTTGTGTTCGGTACTTTTTATTTGCCCGTTTATATCATTTTTTGCTTACCCGTTTGGACTCGTTTCGGGATTATGTTCAAAGGCAATTTTGTGGTTGGTTTCAACTTTTTCACAACTCCCATTCAGCACAATTAAAACCCATTCGCTCTATTGGTTTGTGTGGATAGGTGTCAGCGTATTTCTCGCAATCGGCGGATTGTTTGTAATAAATCGAAAATTCTATGTCAAAATTTCTGTTCCGATATCAATTTCAGTCCTCGTAATCGGAGCGTCGCTCAATGTGCTTTTAACAGCCGATAATGGTGAAATGAAAATCTATAATGTCGGCAACGGTGTTTTTGCGACAGTCAACTGCCCCGACAGATGTTCGGTGATTTCATGCGGAGGCAACAGAGCAGGCGCAGACGATGTGACAGCCGATATCAGCGAAAGATACTCAGATATTGAATATATGATAATTCCGAATCAGAATAATAAATATTCTTCTCTTGAACGCTTTGCGGTCACAAAATTTGACTTAAATAATATTTTGGTATATGATAATGACATTAAAAAGCAAAATCTTTTGAACGCTTTTGACGGTAACAGCCGACAGACTTTCGGCGGAAACAGTCATTTTACGCTGAATCTTTCCGATACGGTGACGGATGAGGTAATCTGCGTTGACAACACAATGTTTCAGTTCATAAAAGGGAAAAATGTGACTGTATTGTTTGTGCCGACAGATGCAGACCTTTCAAATCTGCCCGAAAAGTATCGCAATCCCGATTGTTTGCTGATTGATACAGTCCCCGAAAATTTCGATTTGATATCATGCAATACCGTGATATTTTCGGGATCGGAAAAGCAGTTTAAGAAAAATTATGATTCTATTAAAGAAATCAGTTCAACCGTTATTTCAACATCTGAAAGGAACATAACGGTCAATCTGAACGGAGGATAAAATGCCGCGCATCACCGAAGCAGACCTGAAAAAACAAATTAAAAACAAAAGCTTTTCGCCTGTGTACCTAATCTACGGTTCGGAGCAGATGTTTGTCAAAAGTTACACAAAAAAGCTTTGTGAGGCTGTTGCAGGCAAAAATCCGTCCGATTTCAATTATCATACATTCAGCGGCGACATTGATTTTCAGGAACTTGCCGCATCCCTGCAAATAATGCCGTTTATGGCGGAACGCAACTGTGTTGTTGTGACCGACATTTACTTTGATAATATGGTGAAGGATCGGCTTGATACTCTTAAAGAGCTTACAAGCAGAGCATGGGACGGTACGGTTCTCATAATTTCAATGCCGACTTATGTTCCGTCAAAGAATAAAACTTCTTTTACCGCTCTTATAAAGCGTGTTGAAAAAATCGGCAGCGTCTGCTGTTTTGAAAAAATCAACTCACAAATTATCGAAAAGTATGTTGCAAAGTGGGCAAACGAAAACGGCAAGCTGATTTCACACCTTAATGCGTCAAAGATTATTTCAAATGTCGGTGATGACCTCAATCTTCTGAAAAACGAGGTCAACAAAATTGCCGCATATGCAAAGGGTGAGGAAATTACCGACAGTGATATCGACCTTTTGTCAACCGTAAACCTTGAAGCAAGAACATATGATATGGCTGACGATGTTATTAACGGCAGAGGTGACAGAGCGTTCAGAAAGCTTGACACACTTTTCTGTCAGCGGGAAGAACCGATTAACATTCTCTATGCACTTTCATCCGCCTATGTCGATGCGTATCGTATGCGTGTTGCAGATGAATGCTCAGTCAGTAAAGAAACCGTGGCGAAAGATTTTGCCTACAAAAATCGTGCGTTTGTGTTAAACAGGGCGAGAACCTCCGTTTCAAGGACTTCAACCGAGTCACTTCGGAAAAGCCTTGATGTGCTTGTTGAAACAGACGAAAAGCTGAAATCAGTTTCCGTTAATCAAAGATTTTTAATTGAACAGCTTATTTCCCGTTTGCTTTTGATTGCAAAGGAGGGCAGAATCTAATGCTCAAAATCCGTGAGGCTGTCATAGTTGAGGGTAGATATGACAAGATAAAGCTTTCATCAATTGTAGATGCTCCGATAATCGAAACCAACGGTTTCCGTGTTTTTTCCGACAAAGAAAAGCAGTCGCTTATCCGCAAAATTGCCGAAACAAGGGGAATACTTATAATGACCGACAGCGACGGTGCAGGCTTTGTAATAAGGAATTTCCTTAAAGGCTCGGTCGATAATTCAAAAATTAAAAATTGCTATATTCCTCAAATCAAAGGCAAGGAAAAACGCAAGGTAAAAGGCGGTAAAGAGGGGCTTTTGGGCGTTGAAGGCGTCAGCGATGAGGTTATAATAAATGCAATCCGCAAAAGCGGTGCCGAGATAATCGGTGAAGAAAATAATATTCCCGAAAGGAAAATTACTAAAGCCGATCTATTTGTCCTCGGACTTACGGGAACTGAAAATTCAGAAATAAACCGCAAGAAGATTCTTAAAAAACTCGGTCTGCCGTCATATCTTTCAACAAACGCATTTTTGACCGCAATTAACTGTCTTTATTCTTTTGAAGAACTAAAAGAGATGCTCTGACAAAATAAAAAATTCATAGGTTAAATAAATCACCTGTTTCGGCAAAAACTAAAACAGGTGATTTCTTATGAAAAAAAGTTTACGGTTGCGTAACGATTGCATTCTCTTTTCAATAGGCGGAGCAGGCTACGCTCTGCTTGAAATTTTGTGGCGGAGAAAAACTCATTGGACAATGGCGGTCACGGGCGGAACTGCGTTTGTGTCGCTTTTCAGATTTTACAAGCGCTTTTCAAAAATGAATATGCTGCAAAAATGCATATCGGGAAGTGCGATAATTACCGCACTTGAATACTGCTGCGGCTGTGTTGTTAATTTGAAATTCAGGCTTAATGTCTGGGATTATTCAAACTGCCGACTTAATTTAAAAGGGCAGATTTGTCCGTTTTACAGCACCTTGTGGGCATTTCTTTGCATCCCCGTCAGCGCATTATGCAATTCTCTCTGCAAAAAAATACAGTAAAAAAACAGGAGCGGTAAGTAAAAATACTGCTCCTGTTATGTTTTATTTATTCAGACTTTTTGTTTTCGCTTTTTTCATCGGATTCGTTTTCTTCGGAAGTGTCGTTTTTCTTGACAACAACCCGTAAAATACGCTGATCCTTAACCTCCATAATGGTAAACTTAAAGCCGTCGGCCTCAATGTTGTCACGCTTGTGGGGGATTGTTCCTGCGTGTTCAAGAATATATCCGCCGACCGTTACGCTGTCACATTCAAGACTGTCCTCGTCCATATCAAACAGGCCGAGCATATCTTCAAGCTCCATATCACCGTTTACAAGGAACTCGCCCTTGCCGATTTTGTAGTAGTTATGCTCAATTTCCTCGTCCTCGTCCCATATTTCACCGACAATTTCCTCGAGCAAATCTTCCATTGTAACAATACCGAGTGTTCCGCCGTATTCATCCGTAACTACTGCAAGATGAATTTTTGTGCGTTTGAATGCATTCAAAATTTTTGAAAGCTGTTGTGTTTTGAACACAAAGTATGGTGGCTGCATAAGCTCCTTAACATCGGGCGCTTTACCGTCTGCAAGTCGTTCAAGATAATCTCTTGTATGAAGAATGCCGACAACATGGTCAACCGTGCCTTCGTACACGGGAATTCTTGAATAGCGGTTTTCAATGATGATATCCTTGATTTTTTCAGGCGAGTCATCAACGCTGATAAATGTGATGTCAACCCTCGGAGTGAGAATTTCCTCGGCAGTAGTTTCGTCAAAGTCAAGTGCGGAGCGAACCATTTCGCTTTCGCTCTCTTCAAGAACGCCTTCTTCCTCAATGCTCTCAACAATGTATTTAAGCTCATTTTCAGTAACTGACGGAGCGTCACCGCTGCTGCCTGCAATCTTTAAGGCAATCATTTTGAATCGTGTGAAAATCCACACAAGCGGTGTAAGAAGTGTCATAAGTACTCTGAGCAATCCGGCTGTTTTGAGTGAAAAGGCATCGCAATGTTCCTTTGCAAGACATTTCGGCACAATCTCACCGAATGTCAGAACAAGAAAAGTTGTTGCACCCGTTGCAATTGCCGAGCCTGCGTCACCGAAAAGATTCATACACAGCACAGTCGCAATTGAAGAACAACTCAGGTTTACAACATTGTTGCAGATGAGAATTGTTGTAAGGGCATTGTCGAAATGCTCGATTATGTAGAGCGCTGTTGCCGCTTTTTTGTTGCCGTCATCCTTGTAACGCTGAACACGCACCTTGTTTACAAACGAAAATGCGGTTTCAATCGCCGAAAAGAACGCCGAAAGCAAAATAAGAACTAAAATGACAACACCCATAATTATGTCAGATGTCAACTGAATATCACTCCATAACAACTTCCGACAGGTTCTGTCGGAATAATATTTCTTTAATACTACTATAATTCTTTTAAATAATTATTACTTATTAGAAATAAAGAAATAAAATTATTGAAATAATTTTGCTGTAATGGTATAATAAGCACTAAAGGCTTTTTACAATTGAATAGTGTGGCTTGTGCGTCTTATTTTTTGGTATGCATACATTTTGCTTGCAATTTCGGTGAAACTATTCTCGGAGGTGCATACAATGCCACAAAAATCAAAATCTTCAAAAGTCTCATCAAAAAAAGGGAACTATGTTAAAAATCCTGCGCCGGATGACGATCCGCAAAAGCTTGCAAACGACAGCCCCATAAGTGAAGAACAAACAGACCGAATCGGCGAAACAGGTTCTGTTCTCACAACTCATAAGGACTGTGTGCTGCATTGCCTGACGATTATCGGTCAGATTGAAGGTCATTACATTCTTTCGCAACAAAACAAAACCACAAAATACGAGCATGTCATCCCTCTGCTTGTTTCGGTTGAGGAGGACGAAAGAATTGACGGACTGCTTGTGCTGATTAATACAGTCGGCGGAGATGTTGAGGCAGGTCTTGCAATTGCCGAGGTGATTTCGGGAATGAAAAAGCCGACCGTTTCCATCGTACTCGGCGGAGGTCATTCAATAGGAATTCCGCTTGCTGTTGCGGCAAAGAAAAGCTTTATTGCAAAGAGTGCGTCAATGACGGTTCATCCCGTCAGAACAACAGGCCTCACACTCGGAGTTCCGCAGACCTTTGAATATTTTCAGCGTATGCAGGACAGAATCACAACCTTTGTTGCCGAAAATTCCAATATTACAAAAGACCGTTATAATCAGCTTGTGCTTAACACGGGTGAGCTTGTAATGGATATCGGAACTATTCTTGAGGGAGAAGAGGCTGTTGAAGAAGGCTTGATTGACGAGGTCGGAACAGTTTCCGACGCAATTGACGCTCTTTATGATTTGATTAAAGAAAACAAAGAGAGCAAGCCAAAGTCTGCAAAATCACGCTCAAAAAAGCAGGAAAAATAATTTCGGGCGTTTTGCCCGAATACATATATATTGTGACGCTTATGATTTGTATGAAATCTTAATTATGCCAACCCATACGGCCTTTCAGCGTACAAATAACAAAGAAGATTTGTAAAACTTATTTTTTGGAGGGAATACATAACCATGTCAATTTTAGATGCTATTATTCAGGGGGTTGTTCAGGGACTTACCGAATTTTTGCCCGTATCAAGCAGCGGACACCTCGCAATCACACAGCACATTCTCGGTGCAGGCACAGGCGAAAGCAATCTTTTCTTTAATGTAATGCTCCATGTCGGCACACTTGTTGCCGTTGTTGCATTCTACCACAAACTTGTGTGGGATCTTATCAAAGAATTTTTCCTTATGCTCAAGGATATTTTCACGGGCAAGTTCAAATGGAGCAAAATGAATTATAACCGTAATCTCGTTGTAATGCTCATCATCGGTCTTATACCGCTGTTCTTGCTTTTTCTGCCAATCCCCGGAACAGATATGAAACTCAAGGACCTTGCAGACCGGCTTTCCGCAAGTCCTGTTCTCATAGTAACTGCCTGTTCGCTTATTCTCACAAGCGTACTTTTAACAATCGGTATTATCTGTAACCGCAAGAGTGTTGCCTCAACTCACAAACATCTTGCAACAAAGAGCAATGCCAAGGCAACAAGAGATAATTTTAATGTTGTTGACGCAATCCTTGTCGGTGTAACACAGGTTTGTGCCGCACTCCTTCCGGGACTTTCCCGTTCAGGCTCAACACTTTCGGTCGGTGAGATGAGAGGAATCTCAAAGCAGAAGGCACTTGACTACACATTCGTACTTGGTATCCCGTCAATCCTTGCGGCGGCACTTCTTGAGGGTGTGGATGCAATCAAGTCACCCGAAGGTTTAAGCAATATTGAATTTATTCCGCTGATTATCGGAATGGCGGTTTCCGCAGTTGTAGGCTATCTTGCAATCGTAATTTTTAAGTGGTTCCTGAAATCTGACAAAATGGAAATTTTCGTAATCTACACAGCGATTGTCGGTGTTGCATTTATTGTAATTTCAATCATCGAAATGAACACGGGCGTAAACCTTTTCACAGGTGCGCCAATTGCATAAATTTTAAATGGAGTGATTTTATTGGCAGCTAATAAAAATAAAGCTGACAAAACTAAAAATACTGCGTCGGGAAGAAAAAAGACTTCTTCAAAAACCTCATCAAAAGGTGCAAAAACTGCAAGCAGAACCAAAGCATCCGCTGTTCCGAAAAGGAGCAGCGGACTTTCGCCGCGTGTAAGAGCAATCCTCTATGCCGCTGTTGCGGCTGTTTTTGTCTGCATAATTTTCATAAAAGGTTCAAATGTCTGGACAATGATACGCAGTTTCTTTTTCGGAGTTCTCGGATTCGGAATTTTTCTTGTTCCCGTAACGCTTTTTTATTTGTGTGTCATGACCGAAAAGGAGAAACAGGTTGCACGCTATAAGCTGAAGCTTTTCCTTTGTGTCGTCATAATTCTGTTTATCGGGGCGTTGATTTACGCAGGCAGCGGTGCAAAATATTCTGATATGAACTTTTTTGCGTGTCTTGGCAATCTGTTCAAGGATGCCTCCGACACCTCAAGGTATATGACTTTCGATTGCGGAATAATCGGCGGACTGCTCGGCTATCCGCTTGTTGTCCTGTTCGGAAGTACAGCCGCACTTTTTACAAGCTTTGTTGTAACAGCCGCACTTATCCTTATTGTTGCGAACATTTCTATTAAAGATATGACAGCGGCGGCGTCAAGGACAGCCGTACATATCCGTGAAGCAGGTGAGGAAAGGGCAAGAGTTCGCAGAGAACGCAGAGAAGAAAACCGTGAGAGAAAGCTTGCCGAAAGAGGCGATATCGACATTGCGCTTGAAGGCGAAAACAGAAAGTCCTCGGGAAGTTTTATTGATATTCCGCTTGATGACAAAAAGACAAAGGTCAAGAAAGCAAAGTCGGCAGTAAACGGAATTGACACGGATATTGCCGATTCAAAGGAAGAAAATGCCGCAGACAAGGATCTGTCACAGGATCTCATCAACATAATCAATCGTGCAAGCAAGCCTATGGGCAAAAGTGCCGACAATACGGTTTCTGCAATTGCAGAGGATATCTCAAACGAAAAGTCAGCTTCTAAAGCTGAACCGACAGAGGTCAAGCCTGATGCCGAAACTGAGAACATCGTCAAAAAAGCACTTCTCAAAAGCAAAAAAGACAACAGCGAGGAGGCCGGCGACGAAATTGCGGAACAGCTTGACAGAGCTGTTCGTTCCGATAATTCTCAAAAGGAAGAAAAAAAGTATCAGTTCCCGCCGATTCAGTTGCTCAAACCAAAGCTAAATTCCGATGACAGCGATGCAATGGAAGAAATGCAAAATAATGCCAAAAAGCTTATTGATACCCTCACAAGCTTTGGTGTAAAAGCAAGCATTGTAAACATCTGCCGAGGTCCGTCTGTAACACGCTATGAGTTACAGCCTGCCCCCGGTGTTAAAATCAGCAAAATTACAAATCTCTCCGATGATATCGCACTCAGCCTTGCCGCAAACGGTGTTCGTATTGAAGCGCCTATTCCGGGTAAGGCGGCAGTCGGAATTGAAGTTCCGAATAAGGTTGTAAGCATGGTAACAATGCGTGAATTGATTGATTCGGACAAGTTCAGAAACAGCAAGAGTAAGCTCACAACCGTTCTCGGAAGAGATATCTCCGGTGAAATTGTTGTTACAGACCTTGCCAAAATGCCGCACTTGCTCATTGCAGGTACTACGGGTTCAGGTAAATCCGTGTGCGTAAACTCAATTCTTATGAGTATTCTCTACAAGGCAACTCCCGATGAAGTAAAGCTGTTGCTTATTGACCCGAAAATGGTTGAATTTTCAAAATACAAGGGTATTCCGCATTTGCTCATTCCCGTAGTATCCGATGCCAAAAAGGCGGCGGGTGCGCTTGCGTGGGCAGTAAATGAAATGCTCCAGAGATATAAAATTTTCTCCGAATACGATTGTAAGGATATTGATTCATATAATTCTCTTATCGAAAAAAATATGAATTATATGGAGAAAAATCCACCTGTTGTTAATGAAGAGGGAGAAGAGGTTCAGCCTGTTCTTGAAGTGAACGGACTTCCCGTTGCCAAAGAAAAAATGAGCCGTGTTGTAATTGCAATTGACGAGCTTGCCGATTTGATGATGGCGGCTCCGAGCGAGGTTGAGGACTCAATCTGCCGACTTGCTCAGATGGCTCGTGCCGCAGGTATGCACCTTATCCTTGCAACCCAAAGACCTACCGTTAATGTAATCACAGGTCTTATCAAGGCGAATGTACCGAGCCGTATTTCACTCAAGGTAAGTTCAAACACAGACTCCCGTACAATTCTTGATACAGGCGGCGGTGAAAAGCTCATCGGCCGAGGCGATATGCTGTTTTCGCCTGTAGGCGCTCCAAAGCCTATTCGTGTTCAGGGCTGCTATGCTTCCGATGAAGAAATCGAGGGTGTAACCCACTACATAAAGAAAGCATATTCGGCTCAGTATAATTCTGAAATCGAAGAAAAAATTAAAAGAATTGCTGCAGAAGAAATTGCTCAGGGCAAAAAATCGGGTGATTCAGATTCATCATCTGACGAAGGTCTTGATATTGACAGCAAAATGGAAGAGGCAATCAAGTGCGTAATTGAAGCAGGACAGGCATCAACCTCACTCTTGCAGAGAAGACTCAAGGTCGGCTACGCAAGAGCAGGCAGAATGATTGACGATATGGAACAAATGGGAGTTGTAGGCCCTCATCAGGGTTCAAAACCGAGAGATGTTCTCATGACCTACAACGAATGGCTCGAACGCAGAAATGCACTTGAAAACAGAGCCGATTAATAAATAAAGGAGGGTTCAATATGGCTTTTTTACCGATGAACGCAAAAGAAATGCGTGATCGAGGTTGGAACGAAGTCGATTTTGTATATGTTTGCGGTGATAGCTATGTTGACCATCCGTCATTCGGTGCGGCAATAATCACGAGAGTTCTTGAGGATTGCGGTTACAAAACAGCATTCCTTGCACAACCTAATTGGAAAAACGATGATGATTTTACACAGTTCGGAAAACCAAGGCTCGGTTTTATGGTGTCGGCAGGCAACATTGACAGTATGGTTGCCCACTACACGGTTGCAAAGCGTAAAAGACATGATGATGCTTATACGGCAGGCGGTAAAAACGGCAGGCGTCCCGACAGAGCCGTCACCGTTTACTGCAACATAATCAGAAAATTATATCCCGATTCTCCCATTATAATCGGAGGTCTTGAGGCATCACTCAGAAGATTTGCTCATTATGATTATTGGAAAAATGAGGTAATGCCCTCAATTATTTTCGACAGCAAGGCAGATTTGCTTGTGTACGGAATGGGCGAGCTGCAGACAATTGAAATTGCAAAAAGACTTTCCGAGGGCTATCCTGTTGAATCGCTTTACGACATCAGAGGTGTTTGCTATAAAATTCGTACAGACGATTATGTGCCAAAGTCGGTTGTCGAACTTCCAAGCTACGAGCGTGTAAAAGAGGACAAGCGTGACTATGCAATTGCATCACGCAGGGAGCTTGAGGAGGCTGATGCCGTAAGGGGCAAAACCCTCATTCAAAGGCACGGAAAGTATATTCTTGTGCAGAATCCTCCGATGCAGCCGCTTGACACAAAACAGCTTGATTATGTCTATTCTCTGCCGTATGAGCGTTGGTATCCAAAGTGTTATGAAAGTCTCGGCGGCGTACCCGGTATCAACGAGGTACTGTTTTCAATCACACACAACCGTGGTTGTTTCGGTGCTTGTAATTTCTGCTCACTTGCTTTTCATCAGGGCAGAGCGGTAAACGTCAGAAGTGAAAAGAGTATTATTGAGGAGGCTGAAAGTTTTCTTGATAATCCACGATTCAAGGGTTACATAAGCGATGTCGGAGGACCTACAGCAAACTTCAGACTTCCGTCATGCGAAAAGCAGAAAAAGCTTGGACTTTGTAAAAACAGAAGATGTCTTGCACCGACACCTTGCCCGAATATGCAGGTGTCGCACACGGAATATCTTGATATTCTGCGAAAGCTGAGAAATCTCAAGGGCATTAAAAAGGTGTTTATCCGCAGCGGAATCCGTTTTGATTATCTTATTGAAGATGAAAATGACGAGTTTTTCCGTGAACTTGTAAAGTATCACATCAGCGGTCAGCTGAGAGTTGCCCCTGAGCATTGTTCAGCGGCAGTTCTCGACAAAATGGGTAAGCCGCATATTGAAAGCTACAAGCGTTTTTGTAAGATGTTCTACGATTTTACGGGCAAGGAAAATAAAGACCAGTATGTCGTGCCGTATCTGATGAGCTCACACCCCGGTTCAACACTTTCGGATGCCGTAGAACTTGCGCTTTTCTGCAAGCGTGAAAACATTCACCCAAAACAGGTTCAGGACTTCTATCCGACTCCGGGTACAATTTCAACGAGTATGTTCTATACGGAGCTTGATCCGTACACTCTCAAAGAGGTTTATGTTCCGAAGTCTGAAAATGAAAAGGCAATGCAAAGGGCGTTGCTGCAGTATTTCATTCCCGAAAACAAACCGCTTGTAATCAAAGCACTCATCAAAGCCGGCAGACGGGATTTAATCGGTAACGATAAAAAATGTCTTGTAACTCCGATGGCAGGACAAACACAGGGCGGTTATTCAAAACAGAACAACAACCGCAATTCGCAGAATCAGAAGGGAAGAGGCAAAAACGGCAAAGATAAGTTCGCAAAGTACAGACGAAAAAACAAAAAGAAATAAAATCTTTTTTATACTGAAAATATCGGTATGCGTACTTTTCACTGTCTGTGTACTGCTTGTTTCATTCGGAAAACCTCTCGGAATTCCCGATTGGAACGATGTCTATACATTTTTTGGGATTTCAGCCGATATGG